>Ga0306875_100062_pt1 | contig 50283 bp, 48 predicted proteins | sample AntCluMetagen318_FD_190410 | JGI IMG/M metagenome (GOLD analysis project Ga0306875, IMG submission 190410) | Saline lake microbial communities from Club lake, Antarctica - Metagenome #318 (v2) (version 2) | ecosystem: Environmental > Aquatic > Non-marine Saline and Alkaline > Saline | place...
CCACCGGAACCGACGCTCGACGAGATCGACTCGCAGTACCTCACCGGGAGCGACGAGCGCGACCGGTGACCGCTCGCGGGCGACCGCACGTTTCCGTTCTCGTTCGGTAATTCACACCGAAACACCGATAGCGACGTCGCAAAAGCGACATCCGACAGCGACATCCGACAGCGACGTTCGACAATAACACGCTCGACAGTAGCGGCTCGCAACGCCTCGAACGGACACTCATCGATCGGCGCAAATGAATATATAAACGACCCGCATGGGGGTATACAATCGTGATAAAGTTGCATGCTAACTATACACACAAATGTCGTTCGAAAGCCGCGGAGTCTGGCGGTTTTTGGCCTGTTCGTGTACGGTTCCGCGATCTCGATCGAACAGCAATCAACGACACATTTATATAGAATCACAATCAATCAAACGTTGTATGAGCCAGCGAATGCAGCAGGGTCAGCCGATGATCATCATGGGCGACGACGCCCAGCGCGTCAAGGACAAGGACGCACAGGAGTACAACATCTCCGCGGCGCGCGGCGTCGCCGAATCCGTACGTTCGACGCTCGGGCCGAAAGGGATGGACAAGATGCTCGTCGACTCGACGGGCGGCGTCACCATCACGAACGATGGCGTCACCATCCTGCAGACGATGGACATCGACAACCCGACCGCCGAGATGATCGTCGAAGTCGCCCAGACTCAGGAGGACGAGGCCGGCGACGGCACGACGAGCGCGGTCGCGATCGCGGGCGAGCTCCTGAAGAACGCCGAGGACCTTCTCGAACAGGATATTCACCCGACGGCCGTCATCAAGGGCTTCAACCTCGCGAGCGAGTACGCCCGCGAGCAGGTCGACGAGGTCGCCACACAGGTCGACCCCGACGACACCGAGACCCTGAAAAGCGTCGCCGAGACGTCGATGACCGGCAAGGGCGCGGAGCTCGATAAGGACACCCTCGCTGACCTCGTCGTCCGCGCGATTCAGGGCGTCACCGTCGAGGCCGACGACGGCTCGCACGTCGTCGATCTGGCGAACCTCAACATCGAGACGCGCACCGGCCGCGCGGCCGGACAGTCCCGCCTGCTCTCGGGTGCCGTCATCGACAAGGACCCGGTCCACGAGGACATGCCGACCGACTTCGAGGACGCGAACGTCCTCCTCCTCAACGACCCGATCGAGGTCGAGGAGGCCGACGTTGACACCGCCGTCAACGTCGAGTCGCCCGACCAGCTCCAGCGCTTCCTCGATCAGGAAGAAGAGCAGCTCCGCGACAAAGTCGACAAAATCGTCGAATCTGGCGCCGACGTGGTCTTCTGTCAGAAGGGGATCGACGACCTCGCCCAGCACTACCTCGCGAAGGAGGGCATCCTCGCCGTCCGCCGGACGAAGAAGTCCGACCTGACCTTCCTCAAGAACGTCCTCGGCGCGCCCATCGTCAGCGACCTCGATTCGCTCACCGCCGACGACCTCGCGATCGGTACGGTCAGCCGTGACACCGAGGAGGGGCTGTTCTACGTCGAGGGCGAGGACGCCCACGGCGTCACCCTCCTGCTGTACGGCACCACCGAGCACGTCGTCGACGAGCTCGAACGCGGCATCCAGGACGCCATCGACGTGGTCTCGACGACCGTCTCCGACGGGCGGACGCTCCCCGGCGGCGGCGCCATCGAGGTCGAGCTCGCGAGCCGTCTGCGCGACTACGCCGACACCGTCTCGGGCCGCGAGCAGCTCGCCGTCGAGGCGTTCGCCGACTCGCTCGAACTGATCCCCCGCGTGCTCGCCGAGAACGCCGGGCTCGACGCCATCGACCTGCTCGTCGACCTCCGCGCGGCCCACGAGGCCGGCGACACCGAGGCCGGACTGAACGTCTTCTCCGGCGAAGTCGAGAACACGACCGAGGCCGGCGTCGTCGAGACGGCTCACGCGAAAGAGCAGGCGATCGCCTCCGCCGCCGAGGCCGCGAACCTCGTGCTGAAAATCGACGACATCATCTCTGCGGGCGACCTGTCGACCGGCGGCGACGGCGACGAGGGCGGCGCCCCCGCCGGCGGCATGGGCGGCATGGGCGGTATGGGCGGTGCGATGTAACCACTCGGTAGGTTACTTACACTCTCGAGACGCCTCGTTCCGACCGCGCACCGCAATCGAACACGCACGCTCGCGTTCTCCGGTTTCGTTTTTTTGGCGCTGTTGAAGCCCGTAGCAGTCGGGTCAGTTGTTCCAGCAGCGGTCAGTACAAGAACAGCGACGATCACTTATAAAGAACGAGGCGGTGGCGTCGCCGGTGCGAGGGAGTCGGCCACCCGGAGCAACGCGGAGGGTGGCCGACGAGGCTGGGGAGGTGTGAGGTGCGGAGCGGTGCTGTGCGGGGTGGGGTGGGACTCAAAGGGGCAGCCGGCGAGGACGGCGCAGGCGACGTAAGGACCGCAGGGAACGAGCAGAGCGAGTGACTGAGGACCGCAGCGAGCGTGCGCCGTCCTCGCCGGCTGGGGCTTTGGAGACCTTCACCGTCGATCCGCTGGAAGCCACTTATAAGCGAGCGACTGGGACTTTGGAGAAGTCCACCGCGGGGTTGTCGATCACGACAGCCGCAGCGCTCGTCACTCGCTCACCACAGCCGGGGATCGCTTCGACGACATCGACGTCGCCACTACGCGACTGATACACGAAGAGAAGTCGGTCGGAACCGCAGCGGGCTTACTTGCCCTGCCGGTCGTTGCCGGTGACGCTCGGGCGGGTCTTCTCCGTACCCGTGCCGCGCGTGCGCTGGCCGCGACCCTTGGTGCCGGCGGAGGTGAGCCCGCGGAACGCGCGCCCCTTGTGGTCGTCCGAGGCGATCCAGCCGAGATCGCCGTCGTTCTCGATCGCGGGGTGGTTCGGGTCCACCAGGATCACTTCGTGCCACTTCTGGGAGCCGTCCTCACCGACCCAGTAGGAGTTGAGCACGCGGAGGTTCCGGTACTTGCGCGAGGCGCGCTCCTCCGAGATGCGCTGGATCGACTTGCGGCGCGAGAGCCGGTTGACACCCTGCCGCTTCGAGCGGCGGCCGGCCTTGTGTCGCTGCTTGCGCGAGCCGCCCTTGCGGACGCTCACGCGGGCGACGACGACGCCCTGCTTCGCCTTGTAGCCCAGCTCGCGGGCCTTGTCCAGGCGGGTGGGGCGCTCGATGCGCTCGATGGCGCCCTCGTCGCGCCACTCCTGTTTGCGCTGCCACTGTAGCTCTGCGAGTTTCCCCTCCTTGGGGGACCGCCACGCCTCCTTGATGTGCGAGTAGAAACTTCGTGCCATATGTTGTCCGCGGACGGTTGCGATTCAGCCGCGAAGCGGCCACATGTCGTCTCGTCCCGGGGCGCGGCGTCGACGGCCATCGCGGCGTCGAAGCCGGCTCCGGCGGCGAGTGCCCGCTGTGTCCGCACCAGCGAGTTACCCGTATTTCCCGCGGTTCGCCCTTAACCGCTTCGCAACGGCGGTCGCGTGGGGAATGGTGGCACTCGGCGATCGGTCAGGGTCGGGTGTCGGCGACGTCGTCGACGCCGAAGTGCTCGCGAGATCGACTCGATCGTGTCGTCGTCGTCGTCGAGTCCGTGATCGCGGCGAGCGTCGCGACTCGGGTTTCGATCCGAGTTCGACACCGCGTCGCGCGGGCGGCGCCGCGTAGCGCCGTCGCTCAGCGGTCGAGGCGGAGCGTCATAAAGAAAAACCGCGAAGGAGTCGGCCCGTGAGGGCCGGTGGTTAGCGAGTGTGGTGAGTCGCAGGTGCGTTACTCGTTACGCCGCGTCGCGAGGAGCGCAGCCGCGATGAGGGCGACGAGTGCGACGATGGCGCCGAAGCCGGGCGTGCCGTCTTCGGAGTCGCCACCGTCGTCACCGTCGGTGTCGTTACCGTCGGAGCCGTCGTCGGTACCGTCGTCGGTGCCGTCGTCGGTGCCGTCGTCGCCGTCGGTGACGTTACCGTCGTCACCATCCTCACCGTCGGTGACGTTGCCGTCGTCACCATCTTCGCCGTCTTCACCGTCTTCGCCGTCCTCACCGTCGGTACCATCGTCGACCTGCTCGATGATGACACCGTCAGCCTCGGCCTCGTCGTCGGACGGGGCCGGGGTTTTACGGGTCTGGACGGTGAACGTGTCGTTCACGCTCTCCTCACTGAAGTCGAACTGGCTGGAGAACATGCCGTCAGCCGTGACAGCGTTGTCCTCAGAGTTCTTGATGAAGTTCGTCTCTGCGTCCTCGCTGCGGACGCGGACGTCGATGTCCGTCCCGGGCGCAACGTTCGTCGTACCCGTGATGGACTGGTTCTCAGCGTTCTCGACTTCAACCTCGTCGTCGTCGTTCAGGTCGAAGCTGATCTCGGCGTCTTCGAAGCCGATCGTGGAGTTGACCGTCTCGTAGTCGTCCTCGTCGTCCGAGTCGATCAGTTCCTCGTTCTTGACCGTGAAGTCGACTTCGTACTCGTCGCCGTCCTCAATGTCGCTGCTGATGTCGCCAGCGCTGAGGAAGACGTAGTAGTCTCCGTTCGCGTCATCGTAGACGACATCGAGGTCGTCAGCGGTGACATCTTCGCCGGCACCGAGCTGGAACTCTTCAGCTTCCTGGTTCGCACCAGGGTTCTCCTCGGTGAAGTTCAGCGCGATGTCGTCGTTGTCGGCGAGCTCTTCGAGCGCGACAGAGTAGTCGTCGTCCACAGACTCGAGCGCGCCTTCGAGGCCGCTCGCGGAAATCTGGTGGACAATAACGTCGTCGGTCTCACCGAGTGCGGCCGTGTCCGTCTCGGTCACGACGCCGTCCTCGACGCCGCTGGTGATAGCGCCGACTGCGGCGCTAGCGTTTTCGTCGCTCTGCACGTCAACAACGTCGTCGCGCACGTCTGCGGTGGTGCGCCAGAGCTGCATGTCGTCCGTGGAGCGCTCGCTGATGATGAGCGACCCGATGTCGCTCTCATTCTCGAGTGCAGCCGTCGCGTCCTCGCCGTCGAGGGCGGTCGAGCTCACGGAGATATCGTAGTCGCCCGTGTCGAGGAGGGTGCTGAGACCCTGCGCAGTGCTGTCCTGGTTCACGAGCGTGGCCTCGTCGTCGCCTTCGGCGGTGACGACGTCGACGCTCGTGTCAGTGTCACCAGCGGTGAACGTGTTGAAGTTGAGAACGACTTCGCCGTCCTCGTCGTCATCAACAATGCTGATGTTCGCCTGGTAGTTGTCGTCCTCTTCGTTGCCGATCACGACGGTCCCTTCGGTGACCTCGTTGAGTTCGACAGTAATCTCGGAGACGTCGCCCTGCGCGACGTCGTAGGAGCCCTCGGAGAGCTCAAGTTCGCCTTCGCCAGCCTCGGTCACTTCGATCGAGGCCGTGTCCTCGGCCGTCGTGTCGGTCGACTCGAAGGTGAACTCGTAGTTGCCCGTGTTGAGGTCATCGACGTTCGAGAAGTTCGCGCTGAACGTGTCATCGCTGACATCGTCCAGCGTGATTAGGTCATCTTCGTTGTCGTCGTCCGTGTAGTCGAAGTCGTCCTCGAAGAGCTGAATGAGCTGATCGTCGTCGAGGTCACCGTCGGCGCTCACGTTGAGCGAGTAGGTGCCACGGTTCGAGTCAATCTCGAGGTCTGCTTCGTCGTCAGCCTGGACCGAGTCCTCGTCGAACTCAGTCGTGAGGTCCTGCGTCGTGACCTCGAAGGTTTCCTGACCGTTGAAGATGGCGTCGGCCTCTGCGACACCAGTCCCAACGAGGAAGTAGTCACCGTTGTCGATGCCAGAAGTGTCGATAACGATCTCGCCGTTATCGCCAGCGTTGATTTCCCGCTCGAAGCTGGAACCGTCTGCGGTTTCCTGACTTTCCTGACGAAGCTCGTAGTCGTCGCCCACGATGAGGCCGCTAACCGTAAGTTCCTGTCCCTGGTAGAACAGGTTACGGTTGGGCTCCACGGTCGTTAGCGTGACACTAGTCGAGGCACCGTCGGTAACTGTGGCGGAGTCAGTCGAAATTCCCGAAACGGAAGCGGTGTATTCTCCGTCAACAAGTTCGCCGAAGGTAACGGAGGTGCCAGTAGCCGTCTGGGTTTCCACTTCGTTCCCGTCAGCGTCAAACAGCGTCACTTCGTCATCAGCGGAGACACCGTTGACGGTGAAGTCACCCACAGCCGTCGTCAGGCCGAAGGCAACGGAGCCAGTGATGTTACCAGTATCGTCACTGATGTCGAACGTGACACCGTCGTTGGACGTGGTGTCATCGTTCGTCAGCGACGCCGTGTTGTGCTCGTACGTGACAGTAACAGTTCCGCTAGATGCGGAGCTATCGTCGGCACTGTCACTCACAAGAACGGTGTGAGTGGTGCCGTCGATACCATCGTCAGTAGCGGAGACGTCTCCAGTGGTGGAGACATCAGACACCGACGGGGAAACGTCGGCATCAACTGCCTGACTAAGATCAATCTCGACGGTCACATCAGTGTCGCCGTCTTCAACATCTACGCTGAACGTTACATCTTGGGTTGCTGCACCGTTCCCGACGGTAACGTTTCCTGCGGAGTCACCGGTGATTCCGGTAACAGCCGCAGCCGCGGGAGCGGCAGCAAAGCCGACTGCGACCATGGAAACGACCATGATCGCCGCAAAGAAGACCGCGTTGGCCTTCGTGCGATAGTTTGTTTCGTTTGTCATTGTTAGTTTCTGGTCTGCATCGCGTTGGCAGCTTTCTCCGTCACCTGTCGCCCGATCGTCGATCGACCGACACCGCGTCGAGGGCACCACCGGACTCGGCTGTGGATTACTTGCTCCCTACGCATTCTGCATGTGGGGTAGGGTACTGCATCCGTAACACACACCGGTTCTGGTAAATACTTTGTGTCTATGCCCTGTGTGTGAAACCCTACCAAATAGGCGACTCGGCGCGTCAGACGCCCGATCTCGATCTAACGGGATCGACGCCGTACAGGGTGTCAGCAGGCGTTCGTGTCGACCTCCCGAGCGTCCGAAACGTTTAGACGTGCTGGAAGAGTGCATTCAGACGGGGTCCCCCTGGCGGACGGCGCACGCGACTCTTTGGTAGGGGAACAGCGTCGTCCCCATCGTTTTCACACTCGGAAGCGACGCCTACGACTCGCCCGCGTCGTCCTCGAAGGCCGCTTCCTCCGCGTTCGACCACGACTCGAATCGGTCCCTGTGCGTCGACACCGCCCAGCCGCCGGGTATTTAGGGCGGTCGGGGACGTAGATGCTTCCGGGCGCGGTCGGGCTCGCCACCGCCTCGGGTAGGGGGTCGCGTCCGGCCGCGCCACACGCTCCCTTTCGACGCCGGAACCGCGCGGATTCGCGGCGCGTTCCGGGCGTCGACGGCGACTCCCCCGGTCGCCCGCCCGCGATCGACACCGAGACCCGCAGAGGCACACGCCGCGAACGCGGCCCGCGTGTCGGGTCCGGTCGGATCGGGGGCGACCGCAATACTCCCTGACGAATACTCGGATACTAACACTCATACGCCCGCGCCGGAGACGGAGCGGTATGCCAAAGATCAGCGTCGAGATCCCGGGCGAACTGCTCGACGACCTCGACGACCACGTCGGCAACGACGGAAAGTTCGTGAACCGCAGCGACGCCGTCCGCGCGTCGATCCGCAAGACCCTCGACGTGCTCGACGAGATCGACGCGCGCCACGACCGACTCGCCGACGAGGCGGCCGAGGGCGCCGCCGACGCCACCGACCGCGACGCCCCCGCCGGAGGCGACGATGAGTGAGGGCGCGACGCGGACGGGAAGCGACGATCCGTTCGCGGCCGACCCGCTCGACCGCTCCGCGGTGGCCGCGGTCGGGCTGATCACCTTGTTCGTCGTCGCGCTCGCCACCGCACAGCTCACCGCCGCGAAGGTGATCGCGCTCCCGCTGCCGGTCGCGCTCCCAGTGGTCGGCCCCGAGATCACGCTGCCGGGCGCCGCGCTCGCGTACGCGCTGACGTTCCTCGCGTCCGACTGCTACGCCGAGCTGTACGGCCGCCGCGCCACGCAGGTGGTCGTCAACGTCGCCTTCCTCGCGAACTTCCTCGTGCTCGCGCTCGTCTGGTCCACCCTCGCCGCGCCCGGGATCGACCCCGAGATCGCGGCCGCCTTCGACACCGCGCTCGGCCCCGCGGCCAACGTCGTCGCCGGGAGCCTGCTCGCGTACGTCGTGAGCCAGAACTGGGACGTGGTCGTCTTCCACGCGATCCGCGACCGCACCGGCCGCGGCATGCTGTGGCTGCGCAACGTCGCGTCGACCGCCAGCAGTCAGGCCATCGACACCGCGATCTTCGTCGGCGTCGCGTTCTACGCCGCCCCCCTCGTGCTCGGCTCCGGGGACCCGCTCCCGGCGAGCGTCCTCCTCGCGCTCGGCCTCGGCCAGTACCTCCTCAAACTCGCGATCGCCGTCCTCGACACCCCGATCGTCTACCTCGTCGTCGGCGCCGTCCGCGAGTAGGCCCGGAGCCGGACCGCTCCGGTTCGTTCCGGCTCGGTCTTCCGATTCGTGTTCGGTCTCGTGTTCTACTCGATCGCGAGCGCCCGCGCGGGCGAGGCGGGCAGGTCCGCGGGAACCCGCTCGAACGACTCGCCGGCGTCGCGGGTCCGGTAGAGCCCCTCGTTGTGCACCGCCCACATCGTCCCGTCCGCCCGCCCGCTCGCGAGGACCGCCCGGTACGTTCCCTCGCCGGTCGGGATCCCCCGGTCGTCGAGCCGCTCGAAGCGAGGGCCCGAGTCGGACGCGGCGCCTCGGTCCTCATCGCCGTCTCCCCGACCATCGTCCCCCGATGCCCGCCGGTAGAGGGACGCCTCGCCGCGGCTGTGCGCCGCCCTCGCTCCCGAGGCCGCGCTCACGAGCGCCGTCTCCGGGTCGCCGGGATCGACCGCGAGCCCCCAGACGTACCCGTGACCGAGCCCGCGGTCGACGACCCGCCACGAGTCGCCCCGGTCGTGGCTCTCCGCGAACCCGTCGCCCGCGGCCGCGTACACCCGGTCGGGCGCGTCCGGGTGCGTCGCGAGCGCGTGGGTGTCCCGACGCGAGCCCTCGGGCCGGTCCACCCACGTCTCCCCGCCGTCGGGCGTCACGACCAGCGCTCCGGCCTCGATCCCGACGAACCACCGCTCCGGGTCGGCCGGACACGGCTCGATCCACCGGACGTGGTGGGTGTCGGGCCGAGGCGGAAACGACCACGCGGACGCGGAGGGGACCTCGGTCAGCCCCCCGATTCGCTGGACGGTCTCGCCGCCGTCCGTCGACCGATACACCCGCGAGGGCTCCGTCCCGATCCAGACGACCGCGGGGTCGTGCGGGCTCGTCGCGACCGCGGTGACCGCGTCCGGCCCGGACCCGCCCGGACCGAGGCTCTCGGCGGCGACGCGCTCGAAGGACTCTCCGTCGTCCGTCGAGCGGAACAGCCCCGCGTCGAACGTCCCGGCGAGCACTCGGGCGTCGTCGAGGTCCTCGGAGGCGTGGCCCTCGCCGCCAGAAACGACCGAGAGGCACTCGACCGCGCGGTCCGCCAGCCGGACCGAGACCGACCCCGTCTCGGGATCGACGATCCGGAGGCCGTCGTCGTAGCCCGCGTAGACGCGCGTGTCCATGGCTCCGTGTTCGACGCGCGGCAGCAAAAGCCTTCGACGGACGCAAGAGACTTACCCGACGCCCCCGTGAGAACTATACGCATGGATCTCCGCGTGCAGGGGGATGTCCCCCCCGACCCGTTTCTCGGCGCCGCCGACCTGTTCGAGACCGAGTGGTCCCTCGACGACCCCGTCCACGTGAAGGTGCGCGAGGACCCCGACGAGCGGACGTGGGCCGGCCACTACGACGGCTACCACGTCCTGAACGTCTCGAAGCGCGCCGCCACCAGCGCGATGGCCCGCGAGCTGGCCGTCCACGAGCTGTCGCACATGGCCCGCTACGAGGAGGGGCACGCGTCTCACATCCAATCGACCGAGGAGGCGCTGTACCTCGGGCTCTCCGGCGAGACGGTGGAGCGCCGCAAGCTCGCGCACTGTTACCAGATCGCGAACCACATGAAGGACATCTACGCCGACGACATCACGCTCTCGGTCGCGCCCGCGGACAAGCTCCTCGGCTTCCTCGAGTCGACCCTCGCGGCCGCCGTCGCCGACCGCCCCGAGGTCTCCCGGGACGGCGCCCCGCCGGTCACGGCCGGTGCCGACCCGGAGATCACCGCGGTCAACGCCGCGTTCGCGCTCGCCCTCGTCGAGCGCCACGACATCGCCGGCCCGGGCCACCGTATCTACGACCTCGCGCGCGCCGCCGGCAGCGACACCGACGCCGTCGACGTCGACGCGTTCAAGGAGCGGTTCCTCGCGCTCGGCCCCGACCCCTCCGAGAGCGACTACCGGAAGGCGCTCGTCGCGGCCGCTCGCGCGTACGCCGTTTGAAAGTCAAAAACGCGCTGAGAGCCGGTTTCGGATCGTGTCGATGAACGACGGAGTCGACAGACCGCGACGGCCGCTTATAAATCGAAATGCGGTCGGCGCGCGCGCCTGTGAGCGCCCATCGGGCGCGAAGAGCACACGCGAGGTCGTCGCGGCTGGGGCTTTGGAGATGTTCATGGTCGGTCCGCTGACAACAACGTATCGGCGATCGACTGGGGCTCTCGATACCTTCACTGCGGAGTCACCGTCAGCCGTTTATAAATAATCGACCGAATCAGCAGAACTCCTCACCGCTTTCCCACTGGTCGCGTCCGACTCTCACTCCGCGTCGTTCGGAGGCGCCTCGGGCTCGCCGCTCGACTCGAGCGCGTCGTCCTCGGCGACCACGTCGGCCGCCTCCGCGCCGTCGAGCACGGTGACCCGCGCGGACATGATCCGGGTGTTGTCCACGCGCTCGATCCGGATCCGGATCTCGTCGAACTCGATCTCCTCGCCCTCCTCGACGAGGCGCCCGGCGCGGTTGAACACGAAGCCGGCGAGCGTCTCGAACTCCTCGCCCTCGGGGAGGTCGATCCCGAGCATCTCGTTGACCTCGTCGATGTTTACCTCGCCCTGCACGACGGCGACGTTGTCTTCTAAGAACTCCACCGGAGCCTCCTCGTCGCCCTCCAAGATCTCGCCGACGATCTCCTCGACCATGTCCTCTAAGGTGATGATCCCCTCCGTGGTCCCGAACTCGTCGATGACGGTGACCATCTGGAGGCGGTTGTCCTGCATCTCCGCGAGCAGCTCGTCCGCGTTCTTCGACTCGGGGACGTGCAGCGTCGGCTTCACGACGCGCTCCAGCGACGGCTCACCCTCGGAGTAGCGCAGTTCGCGGACGAGATCCCGGACGGTCACCACGCCGATGATGTTGTCGAGGTTCCCCTCGTAGACGGGGACGCGCTCGTGGTCCGCTTGGATGCACGTCTCGATCGCCTCCTCGACCGAGGACTCCTTCGCCACCGCGGTGACGTCGAGACGGGGCGTCATCACCTCCTTGGCGATGGTGTTGTTGAATCGGAAGATGCGGTCGAGCATCTCGCGTTCCTCCTCCTCGATGACGCCCTCGCGTTCGCCCGTCTCGATGATGTCTTGGATCTCGTCACGGGTGACGTACGTCGACTCGATGGCGGCCGAGCCACCGATGATCTTGTTGATACCCTTGACGATGTAATCGAAGAGGACGACGAGCGGGTACAACGCGTACTCGGAGAGCTTCAGCGGGCGGGCGATCCGGAGCGCCCACGACTCGGTGTTCTCGACGGCGTACGACTTCGGCGCGCTCTCGCCGAAGATCAACACGAGCGTCGTGATGCCGAACGTCGTCGCCAGCACCGACTCCCCCCGCGAGAGGTAGATCCCGAACAGCGCGGTCGCGATGGAGGTCATCGCCACGTTGACGATGTTGTTGCCGACGAGGATCGTCACCAACAGGCGATGGGGGTTCTGTTTCATGCCGCGGATCGTCTCTGCCCCTTTTACGCCCTCGTCGACGAGGCTGTCGACGCGGTGTTGCGGTAGCGAGAACATCGCGATCTCCGACGAGGAGAAGAACGCCGACAGCCCGATCAAAAAGAGGATCGCGGCGACGCCGAGAGCGAGCACGACGCCGTCGCCGGGCATCGGTATCTGGAGGAGGTCGGCCACCGGCACGCTAGACGACAAGCCCATATTCGTTTGTGTTCCGTCGCCCCGCGATTAAAGCGTTCCCTTCGGATACCCGCTGTGCCGGCTGAGCATCGAGCACGCACGAGCACTCTCGGTACCCTCAGGCGATCAACGAACACCGAAACGAGCGGTTCGCGGGGTCGCCTCCCCGGAGTACCGCCGTCGACACGATTACCCGTCTCGCCGGCGAACGGCGGGACATGAGCGAATCACCGATCACCCTGTACCGACTGCAGGCGTGTCCCTACTGCGAGCGCGTCGTTCGCATGCTGAACGAACTCGACCTGGAGTACCGGTCGCGGTACGTCGAGCCGATGCACTCCGAGCGCAACGTCGTCAAGCGCGTCTCCGGCGCCCGCAGCGTGCCGGCGATCGTCGACCCCGAGACGGGCGTGACGATGTCCGAGAGCGCGAACATCGTGGAGTACCTGGAGTCCACCTACGCCGAGGGAGGTGCCTGAGATGGTCGACTTCGACGTCGTCTCGCTGCCCGAGACGGACCACGTCGCCGAGGGCGACGCGGCGCCGGATTTCACCCGACCGCTCGTCGGCGAGGAGTACTGGGAGGACCGCGCGCTCAGCGAGGCCGTCGACGGGCCGACGCTCCTGCTGTTCCACCCGATGGACGGCGCCTTTCAGGCGACGTATCTCTACAACACGATCGACGACCACGGCTGGGCCGACGACCTGGACATCCTCGGCGTCTCGATCTCGACACCGTACGCCCACAAGCGCCTGCTCGCCGAGCGCGCCGACGGCGTCCGGATCTTCTCCGACCCCGGCGCGGACGTGATCGATGCGTACGGCCTCGCACACGATATCGACGGCATGACCGGGATCGCCGAGACGCGCCCGGCCGTCTTCCTCCTCGACGCCGACCGCACCGTCGAGTACGCGTGGGTCGCAAGCGAACACCCCGAGTTCCCCGACGCCGAGGCCATCGGCGGCGCGATCGATCGGCTCGTCGACTGATCCGGAGCGGCACTCCCGGCTGTCCGCACGCTATTCCCCCACACGTCACCCTTTTTCGCGACCGTCACGAACGGATTCCCGTGACAAAGGACACTGACACCCTCCGACGAGCGGCCGAGGCGGTCGCCGACGGCGACCTCGTGGTCTACCCGACGGAGACGGTGTACGGGCTCGGCGGCGACGCCCTCGATCCCACTGCCGTCGAACGGGTGTTCGATTTAAAAGGGCGGGAGCGTTCGAACCCGCTCTCGCTCGGCGTCCCGAGCGTCGACGCCGCGCTCCGCTACACGAAGCCCACCGAGTTCGCGGTCGCGTTCGCCCGGGCGTTCCTCCCCGGCCCAGTAACCGTGGTCGTCGAGCGCGGCGACCCGGTCCCGGACGCGCTCACCGCCGGGAGCGACCGCGTCGGCGTGCGCGTTCCCGACCATCCGATCGCCCGCGACCTGCTTCGTGAGACCGGACCGCTCACCGCGACGAGCGCGAACGTCTCCGGGCGCGGGAGCGTCACGCACCCCGACGACCTCGACGACCGGATCCGCGAAGGCGTCGCGGTCGTCATCGACGACGGCGAGACGCCCGGCACCGAGAGCACCGTGGTCGACCCCGACGCGAGGACGATTCACCGTCGCGGCGCGATGGCCGGCGCGATCGAGGCGTGGCTGGACGATCCGCCGGTATAGGGAGGAGGAACCAATACGAACCCGCAGAAATACGGCGCCGTTAGACCGACAGCTCGCCCTTCGCTTTGATCACATCGAGCTCCTCGGCGTCGACCGTGTCGACGTCGAGCCAGTGGGGGACGTACTCGCGTTTGTCGTAGGCCTCGCGCTCGTCTTCGGTGCCGACGGTACACCAGAGCTGGGGTTCGTCCGGGCCGTGCCAGCCGCCCTGGACGTTAATTCCGAAACACACCAGCTCCTCGCCGTCGTACTCGATCACCGCGTCCCGCCGGATCCCGGGGTCGCCGCGAATGATGAGGTGTTGCATACTCGGTCGTTTGCGGCTTCTGTGCTTAATCGCTTCGGTACGACGGATCCGTGGCCTCGAAAACCGATGAGAGTGCTTCGACAAATCCATGTGAGACGACACCACACGTTCGACCGAAGCGGCAGGTTAGGCTGACCGAACCCGCGTTTAGCAGGACCATAACCAACGGGCCGACGTCTCTCCGATCGGTATGGATCCTGCGACTGTGCAGCAACGAAGTGACCAAATCCTCGACGGGATCGCCTCGGTCGTGGTCAGCGAGCGATCGACGCTGAAGACGGTTCTCGTCGGGTTGCTCTCCGACGGCCACATCCTGCTCGAGGACGTCCCGGGAACCGGAAAGACGCTCACGGCTCGGTCGTTCGCGAACGCGGTCGACGTCTCCTTTTCGCGGGTCCAGTTCACCCCCGACCTGTTACCGTCTGACGTCATCGGCTCGAACGTCTTCGACGAGAAAACACAGAGCTTCGAGTTCCAGCCCGGGCCCGTGTTCGCGAACGTCGTGCTCGCGGACGAGATCAACCGAGCCCCGCCGAAGACCCAGGCGGCGCTCCTCGAGGCGATGGAGGAGGGCCAGGTCACCGTCGACGGCGAGACCCATCCCCTCCCCGACCCGTTCGTCGTCATCGCCACGCAGAACCCCGTCGAGATGGAGGGGACCTTCGAACTCCCGGCCGCCCAGAAAGACCGATTCATCGTCAAGACCAGCCTCGGCTACCCCGACCGAGCCGGCGAGCTCGAACTGATCGACCGCCGCGCGGGCCGCCAGGCCTCCTCGCCATCGGTCCGGACGGTCTGCTCGCTTGACACGCTCACTCAGCTCCGGCGCGCTCCGGAGTCGATCCGCGTGGAGGACGGCGTTCGGCAGTACCTCGTCGACGTCGCCCGCGCGACGCGAACGGACGAGCGCGTGAACACGGGCGTGTCGCCGCGGGGTATCCAGCGGTTCTTCGAGGTCGTGAGAACCCACGCCGCGCTCATGGGTCGGAGCTACGCGACGCCAGACGACGTGAAGGCGATGGCGCCGCCCGCGTTGTCCCACCGGATAGTGGTGACCCCCGACGCGCGCGTCTCGGGCGTCTCGACGACGGAGATCGTCGACGATATTCTCTCGGAGATACCGATGCCGCAGCTGCGGGCCTGAGCGTTACGACTGCACCCCCCCATCGTTCCCGGCCGACCCGCCAACCGGCGAGCGCGGACTATCGATTGGAGCCGAGGACCAGAACCACGCTGCCGACGATGAGCGCGACGAGCGCGCCGAACGGGAGGCCGTCGATGTCGAGACGGGCCACCCCGAGTACGACCACGACGGCGCCCGCGCCCACGCTCGCGGCGACTCCCACGTGAGCGAGTTCGGCCCGAACGGTCCTCGCACCGCGCTGACCGCCGATCTGTCCACCGACGGACACGGCGTTCTCGGCCGCGTCCCGCGCGACGATCGTCGCGAGCGCCGCGAGCAGGAGCGCGGTGGTGCCCACCCCCTGTGTCACCCCCGTCACGAGCACGCCGAGGAACACGAAGCCGGCGCCGAGATCTATCAGGGCCCGACTCCACCGGAACCGGACCGGCGCAAGCGCCGCGGAGAGCGTCCACATACCCACAATCCCGGGAAGCAACTCGACCCGGTGGGTGACCTGCGGGGACTGCGTGGCCGCCTGTCCCACCGCGACGAGAACGACGAGACCTCCACCGAGCGCGATCAGCGCACCCAGAGCCCGGAGGGCCGTCCCACCGTGACGAACGAGTCGTGCACCGATCCCGAAGGCGAGGGCGCCGCCGACGGCAAGCCGAAGGATCTCCCGCTGGAGGGCCGTGTCGGCGACGAGCGCCACGGCAACGCCGCCGGCAGCGAGGGCAACGACGCTGCTCGTGATCGCCGGTCGGCGAACGAACCGAGCGGTTGCTCCGTCGGGTACCGTCGCCGGTCCCGTCGCATCTGACGCCGTCATCGACCCCACCCCTCGACGGCCGCCATCGCCGCGCCCAGCGGTTGGGTGGGTGTCCAGTCGACGACGGGAATACCGGCGTTCCGTAGCATGCTCAGCCGATGCGTTCGCTCCAGCCGGGCGAGCCGTCCCCCCGCGGTCTCCGTCGTGGTGACGTCCGGACTGACAACCCTGACGGCGGTCCCACCGCTCTCGAACCGCTGGGCGATGCGGGAGGCCTCGTCGTCACACAGCGGCGTGATCAACACGACCTGTGTGTTCGCCCCGATCTCGGCCCGAATTCTGGACAGCTGGGTGTCGACCGGGACGGCCCCGTCGGGCCCGTCGGCCCCATCACCTCTCGTCACCCAACCGCCGTCCGGTCCGTCCCCAGCGACGGATCCGGGCAGAGCTGTTCCGCCCTCACGATCGGTCGTGCGTGCCGTTTCCGGCGGATCCAGCCCGAAGGCCGGATCCGTCGCCAGCCGACGGTGGAACCGGCTGGCGTGATCGGGACCGTTCCGGGTCGGAAGCACGCAAACGTGCCGTCCGAACCCGGCGAGGCCGACCTGGTGATTCGCGTCGAACAGCGCGTCGCCGATTCGGCCGGCGGCGTCGACAGCGAGCGCGACCGCGTGGGGTTCGGTCGCGTCCGCGGCTCGATACGACGCGGGTCGTGCATCCACGCACACCACTACCTCTGCGAGCCGTTCGGTGCGGAACGTCATCGAGGTGAGTTCGCCCGTCCGCGCGTATCGTCGCCAGTCGATCCGGTTCGCGGGGTCCCCGCGCCGGTACTCCTCGACGGAGTGGAACTCGATCCCCTCGCCCCCGTCGTCAGTGACCAGCGGGCCCGGATGGTGACCGGTCTGGGCGCGTAGCGGGACGGTCGGGATCTCCGCTTCGCACTCGAAGGAACTGGCCGCAGTGAGTGAGAGTTCGACCTCTACCGACCCGCTCGCGTCGCGACAGAGCACGGTCGTCGGCTGGAACGCGTGACGACCCGGGCGCGCCCGGAGCTCGTAGCGTATCGTCACCTCACCACCCGGGAGCAGCGCCGTCGCACATCGCGGCGATCCGTCCGAGACCGAGAGCATCGCCGGGGGTCCGTCGACGACTCGGACGTCGGCGAGCGCTGAGTCTCCCTCGTTCGTGATCGTCGTCCGCACGGACACCCACTCCCCGTCCGCCGGCGACGCCGGATCTATTTCCCGTCGGACGGACAGATCGGGGTTGGGAGTCGCGGTGAGACGCGGGTAGGCGACGTACGCGCCGGTGAGAGCGCCGACCAGCAACAACGGAGGCCGTTTCGCGAGGACGCCGATCGCCACCGCGAGAAGCGTGACGGCGGCGATCCCCCGCCAGCGGCCGGTCCACCGAACTGCTGACGGTCGGTTCGTCTCGGACGCCGGTTCGGCTGTGGCCCCGCCGTCGGTTCTGGCCGCGGAGCCCCACCGGGATCCCCCGTCGACTGCGGTTCGTTCGGGACGCTCTGAACCACCGAGACAGCGACGGAGAGCGGCGATATCGGGCGTCACTGGGCTCCCTCCTGCGCTGTCGATCGCTCGTCCGAGCGGCGGTCCGAAGCTCGGTTGGCGTCCCGATCCGCGTCCCGGTCGGTACCCCGGCCCGAGTTCCGAACGGTTGCCGCAGTCAGGTCCTCGTTCCCGTCCCGATCACTACCCCGGACCACCGATCTCTTGCCGGTCGTCTTCGCCAGGATGGCGTCAACGGTACGATCGGCCGGATCGCCGTCACGGGTAACCTCCAAAGCGGAGAGGGTACCGCCCAGGACCCCGCGTCCGGACGCGGAGAGGGAGGATGCGGCGACGGAGTCGTTCGTCCAGGTCCCCTCGTCGACACGACGCTCGGCGTCGGTCCGCGAACAGCCCTCCGCGCGCATCGTCGCGCGGACCGCCGCCTCCCGGAGCCGACGGCGACGGTCGGTTGCCGAGCGAGTGGAGCGGAACCGACGCAGTCGTCCACCACCGGCGTGGTCGAACGACGCACCGGGATACGACGCCGTCAGGACGCCCTCGACGGCCGGCGGCGTCGCCTCGCTGACGCCGCGGACGCGCTGTGCCGCCACGAGGAGTAACGCGAGGACGACCGCCAGAAGACCGAACACTGCCAGCACCACGTAATCGCTCCCGAGGGCTTCGATCGCCGCGTCGATCCGGAGCACGCCCTCCGTCTCCGGATCGAAGGCGACGAGCAGTCCGACACCGAGCGTCGCGACCCCCACCAGGAGAAGCAGGACGCGGGCCACTCGACCGAGGCGGGCGAGCAGCCCCCCAGCGCCGATTCGGCGTGTATCCGCATCGCTCGAGTCGGTCGCGGGGTCGCGATCGACGGTTCGGTCGGTCATTTCACGTCGTCCTCCAGCGCGCGGAGCCCGTCGCGAGCCCGGTCGGCCTCCGCGTCGACCGAGCGTCCGCCGTAGTGCACGTGCTCGAACGCGGAGACGATCGACTCGACGGCGTCGCGATCGACGCCTCGAACGCGAGCGAGCGCGCGGCACTCGTCTGGGGTCGTCGTCTCGGGTCGATTCGGGTTCAGCCGGCGTATCAGCTCCACCCAGGCCCGGTCCACGTCGTGTTCGGGGGTCGTTCCGGGCCAGCGTTCAGCCGTCGGTCGCGACTCGGTGGCAGGGGTCGTTCGGGAGTCGCGCCCGAAGAGGTCGGCCAGAAGGTCACGGTACCGATACGCCAGCGCGGCCACCGCCAGAACCGCCGCGATCGGGAGGAGGAGACGGAAGAGTCGACTCAACAGCGCGATCAGGCGATCGAAGAGCGAGCGGTCATCGGTCGCGGATCCCGTGGCGTCGGTGGAACCGCTACCGCCCCCACCGTCGCTCTCCCCGCCTCCGCCCTCGATGGACTCCTGAATCGCGGCCGCGTCGTCCTGGCCTATCGGCAGGCTCTCCCAGTTCGGGTTTATCTCCTCGTCCGGATCGGTCGTCAGGCTCGTCTCCAGCGTCGTTGACGCGACGCTCAGCGACGTGATCGCCAACAGCGCTATCAGCGCCGGTAGGAGTTGTGACCGATTCATAACGCGAGAGACGGTGTGACGGACTGACGGCCGCTACTCGACGACGAATCGATGAGGACCAACTGCATTCACGGAGTGGGCACACCGGAGAGGGTTTAGTATACACACCGTAACAGCCGCGAAGCTCTCACCGTGAGATGATGAACTGTGAGGCGGACGGCCTACCTTGGCCTCCTTCCACGGCCAAAGCCGCGGCTTTCGCCTCGCACGTTGTATAATCGGAGGAGTTCGACCGAACGACTACCCCGAGTAGTAGTACTCGCCGTCGCGCTTCTGTGAGCTGTCGAGCTGCGAGCCCGGCTTGTTGATCCGGGGACGGCCCGTCCGCTCGTCGCGTCGGAAGGTGATGTCCAGGTCCGCGAGGAACTCGTTCATCCCGTCGCGCATCTCCTGCGGCGGCGTGGCGTGCCCGCGCTCGGCCGGTTCGCCGTCGAACACCATCAGGCGGTCTGCGAGGAGATCGATCATGTAGATGTCGTGGTCGATCACCATCACGGTCGCGTCGTGGTTCTCCGCGTACCGGCGGATCGCCGTCGTCGCGCGCACCCGCTGTTCCACGTCGAGGTGCGCAGAGGGCTCGTCGAGAAGGTACAGATCGGCGTCTTCGGAGAGACACGCCGCGATGGCGACGCGCTGGCGCTCCCCGCCCGACAGGTCCGAGAGGTTCTGCTCCATCACGCGATCGAGTTGGAGCGGCTGGGCGATCTCCGTGTTCCAGTAGGAGCTACCGAAGTCGTCGGTGATCGAGGAGAGGAACACGTCGACGCGCATCGGCTGGTCAATATCGATGTACTGCGGCTTGTACGCGATGTCGAGTGCAAAGTCGAGTTCCCCCTCGTCCGGTTCCAACGAGCCCGCGAACAGCTTCGCAAGCGTCGACTTCCCGATCCCGTTCGGGCCGACGACGCCGAGCACCTCGGAGCGGTTGATCTCGCCGCCCTCGACGTGGAGTTCGAACTCGCCGTCGCCGTACGACTTCGAGAGTTCGGGGTACTCGATCAGCGTCTCGCTCCGCGAAGAGACCCGTGGGGCGTGCTCCTCGAAGGTGATCGCGGACGGCCGAATCCGCATATTCTCGTTGTCGAGGTATCCCTTCAGGTACTCGTTGATCCCGTTTCGGACCGACTTGGGGTCAGTGACGACACCGTACGCGCCGGGCTCCCCGTACGCGACGTGGAGGGTATCGGCGAGCAGGTCCAGGATGGCGAGGTCGTGCTCGACGACGAGCATCGAGCGCTCGGCCGCGTCGTCGTCCGCCAGCTCGCGGATGAGCCGGGCGACGATCATCCGCTGGCCGATATCGAGGTACGGCGTGATCTCGTCGAGGAAGTAGAAGTCGGCGTCGCGGGCGAGACACGCCGCGATGGCAACGCGCTGGAGCTCGCCGCCGGAGATGGAGTCGATCGGCTGGTCCATCACCGGCCTGATGTTGAGCCGGTCGATGAGGGAGTCGAGCGCGCCGCGCTCGTCGGTGCGCTCCAACAGCTCGCGGGTGTTGCCGTCGAACTGGTTCGGGATCTGGTCGACGTACTGCGGCTTCCGCGCGACCGTCACATCTCCCTCCTTCAGCGATTGGAGGTAGTTCTGCAGCCCCGTGCCGCGGAATCGGTCAAGCACGCGCTCCCAGTCGCCCTCAGACTCGTAGTCGCCGAGGTTCGGGACCATCTCGCCGGCGAGCGCGTGGACCGCCGTCGACTTCCCGATCCCGTTCGGACCGAGGATGCCGGTGACGTTGCCCGGCTTCGGGGTCGGGAGCCCGTACAGCGAGAAGGCGTTGTCGCCGTAGCGGTGGACCGGCTCCTCGTCGAGTTCGGAGGGGAGGTTGATGATCTCGATCGCGTCGAACGGGCATTTCTCGACGCAGATCCCGCAGGTCTCTCCGAGACAGATCTCCTCGGAGATGTGGATCTGGTCCGGGTCGCCCTCGGCCGCGTCCTCGCCGCGCTTCGTGATGCACTCCTTGCCCGTCCGGTTTGGCGGGCAGTAGTTCGCGCACTCGTAGTTACACCGGTCGGGCTGGCATCGATCGAGGTCGACGACCGCGATGCTGTCGTCCGCCATTTCAGACCACCAGTTCGACGCCGGACGTCGCAAGTACGGTGTAGCTGATGAACCACAGCGTGAACGTCAGAAACGCCACGTAGAGGTTGTCCTTGACTCCGAAGTCGCCGACGCCGATCATCTTGTACAACGGGTACTGGGCGAGCACGAACGCGCCCAGCACCAGCACGAGGGTAGTGCTGGCGGCGTCAACCGGATCCGTCCCAACATACACGGCCGAGATGACGCCGGCGGCGATCCCCGCGAGACTGCAGATCGTCGTGACGACCACGCTTCGGGTATGGCCCGATATCCCCGAGTCGTCGCTCATACCAGTCGATCCGCGAGCGCACGTGAAAAGCCGTTCGTTCCGCCGGGCGGCCCGTCTCGGAGCGCCGCCGACCGGGACAGCCACGTCCGGCTCACGTCGAGCGACCGAGACGCCGTCCGAGATCGACCCCGCAGAGCGTCGGCAACGGAGCGCGCGCGAGCGCCATCGCTGACTGACTGGTCAGTCTACAGCCAACTACCAGTAAATGTTACCGGTGAGTGCGTCATAAACCAGCAACAATTGCCTTCTACTGCGAGAAAACACCCGATTGAGCGCGGTGACGCATCAACATTTATGACGATGTGCGGTTTCGATTCGTAACGATGGAAGGAACCCAAACGGAGGGACTCGACGACCTCCCGCCGAGCGCCAAGCTCGTCTTCAAGGTGCTCGAGTACAACGGACCGTTGACCCAGAAGGGGATCGTCCAGGAGTCGATGCTGTCGGCTCGAACCGTCCGCTACGCGCTCGAACGGTTAGAGGGGATCGACGTCGTCGACGAGGATGTCTACTTCGCGGATGCCCGGCAGAAACTCTATAAGCTGACCGAGCCCGCACAGGAGTTCACCGGCGACGAAAACGAGGCCTCCTGTACCGCCGACTGACCGCCGCGGCTCTAACTCTTCTCCTCGCTCCGTTCCGCCGATAGGTCCCGCGCCCCTCGGACCGCTTCGACGACGGTGAGCCCGATGGCGACGAGCAGCGCGAACGTCGCAGCCAGCACGAACGCCAGCAACAGGAACCACACGTCTGGACCGAACAGCGGGTAGTCCCGGATGTCGATCACCGGACCGAGTAGCTCCAGCGCCCGGACGCCGTACAGGAGGACCGCGAAGAGCGCGCCGACGACGAGCCCAACGCGGGCGTTCCGGTAGAACGCCAGTGACTCTAAGAGCACGAGCATCGGCGGTTTGGTCGACCGGTCTGCTGAACTGTCGTCGCTCACGAACGCCCTAGCGAGCGCGCGCGCAAAGAGCCATCGAAAATCAAAATCGACTGCCGGATGATAATCACGATCGAAAATGGGTGTCTCAGGACCTGAAAACGCGAGAAAGCCGTCAAGTGATGGGAGAGAAAACGACCGTACATGGCCAAAGTCGTGCTGTCGGCGTTCCCGATGATCGATCCGGAGACGTACCGCGAGGTCCTCGACGAGGCAGTTGACGAGCCCGTCGAGATTGAGGTCGCCCAACTAGGGTCGACCGAGCGCCTGATCGAGGCGGCAGCGGGCGCCGACGCGGTTGTGACCGACATCGACACGCCCGTCACCGACGAGGCGCTCGGCCGGCTCGACCTGCGGGCCGTCGTCCGGGCCGCAGTTGGGGTGGATAACGTCGACGTGGGCGCCGCCGCCGAGCGCGGCGTCACCGTCACTCGCGCCCCGGACTACTGCACCGACGAGGTGGCGATTCACTCCGTTTCGCTGCTTTTGGCCTGCCTGCGGTCGCTGAAGGCGTACGACGATCACGTCGTCGACGACGGCTGGAGCTGGGAGGTCGGACGACCGATCCGCCGCGTGAGCGCGTCGACGGTCGGATTCGTCTCGTTCGGCCCGATCGCCCGGCGCGCGGCCGAGCAGATCGCCGGATTCGACGCTGATCTCGTCGCCTACGACCCGTTCGTCGAGGCCGACGAGATGGCGGAGTACGGTGTCGAGAAAGCGGATTTCGACGAGCTGTTCGACCGGGCCGATCACGTCGGCGTCTACGCCCCCTTGACGGACGCGACTCGGGGCATGGTCGACGCCGACGCGCTCGCTCGGCTCGACGAGAGCTCGGTGGTCGTCAACGTGAGTCGCGGGCCCGTCGTCGACGCCGATGCGCTGCTCGACGCGCTGGAGTCGGAGACGATCAAGGGCGCCGGCCTCGACGTGCTCGCGGAGGAACCGCCCGAAGACGATCCGCTCGTCGACCGCGACGACACGATCGTCACGCCGCACGCGGCGTGGTACAGCGAGGCGGCCCGCGACGACTTAAACCGAAGCGGCGCCGTCGACGTGGCCGCCGTGCTCAACGGCGAGACGCCCGATGGCCGGGTCGATCCGGATGCCGACTGGCTCTGAGCGAGACCGCGCGCGGCGGCTACAGCGCGCGACGACTACAGCCGATCGAGCGCGTCGAAGCCGTCCTTGCCGTCATCTCTCTCGTCCGCGCCGTCCTCGGCGCCGTCCGATCCCGCCTTGGCCGCGTCGAGCGCACCGCCGTCGAGGCCGGCGGCGAGCCCGGGACCGAGGTCGTAGGTGTCGCGCACCGTCTGGGCCAACACGCCCTCTCGGTCGAAGACGACATAGACGGCGACGAAGTCGTGCGCGGCGGGACGGAGGACGAACACCTCGCGAGGGCCGTCGTCCTCACGCGACTCGTTGACGCGTGCGACGAGCGGTTCGATCGGGAGCCGACCCGACCGGAGGTCGGCGAACGCGTCGCTTCCCGGCGCGTCCGCGAACAGGTATAGCGCCCCGTTCGGCTCGCCGTCGTTCGACCGGGTCGTGATCGAGCCGACCGCCTCTCCCGCGGAACGGATCTGGTCCCACGCGTCGACGGCCGCCTCGAACATCCCGTCCACGTCGTCCGCGAACCGGAATCTGCTCTCGCGGACGACCTCGACATCGGCGAAGCGGGCCGAGCCGTCGGTCCACGCCAGCGTCGCGTCGACGACGAATCCCGGCTCCAGCGACGCCACGCGGTCAGCCATGTCTCCATCGTACCCCTCGGCGGCGGCGTAGAGCGGGTCGAACCGGTCCCCGGCGTCGGGAGCGGTCGGGTCGATCGGCGCTTCCGGGTAGTCGACGAGGACAAACTCCTCGGGAGGATCGGCCGGACCGGTCCCGTCGATGTCGGGACGCGGGCGGCGGTCGTGGACGCGGAAGCGGCCGCTCGTCGTCGGTTCCATACCCGACGGTCGGGCGGCGAGCGGAAAAACCGGTCGGAACGGGGGAGCGCATCGGATAACGGAGAGGACGCCGTCTCCATGCTCATCTCGCCGACCGCCCCTGCCCCGCCGACCGCGACGGCCACACGGATCCGTGTCGTTATGGGGCGGGCGACCCAACCAAGCGGTAAATGGGGATCCTCGAGAACAAGTCGAACGCCCGCCTGTTCTACAAATACCTCTCGAAGGTGTACGACCAGGTCAACCGGTTTACCTGGACCGAGGAGATGCGCACGGAGGCGCTCTCGTGGCTGGAGTTCGGTGACGATCCGAAAGTGCTCGACGTGGGCTGTGGCACCGGGTTCGGCACCGAGGGGATCCTCGAACACGCCGACGACGTCCACGGACTCGACCAGAGTGTCCACCAGATGGAGAAGGCGTTCGAGAAGTTCGGGAAACACGACCGCGTGAACTTCTACCGAGGCGACGCCGAGCGGCTCCCGTTCCGCGACGACACGTTCGACATCGTCTGGTCCTCGGGGTCGATCGAGTACTGGCCGAACCCGATCGAGGGGCTCCGGGAGCTCCGCCGCGTCGCGAAGCCGGGCGGTCAGGTGCTCGTCGTCGGGCCCGACTACCCGCATAACCCCGTCCTCCAGCGAGTCGCCGACGCGATCATGCTCTTCTACGACGAGGACGAGGCCGACCGGATGTTCGAGGCGGCCGGCTACGAGGCGTACGAACATCACATCCAGCGAGCGAGCCCGCAAAGCCCGCGCGCGATCACGACGGTCGCGCGGGTCTCCGAGGAGTAGCGGCGCGGCGCTCGAACGCACCTCCCTCCGCCGCTATCCCGACTCGACGACAGTCTCCAGCGTCGCGACGGGTCGCCCGTCGACCGAAACGTCGACGGTGACCGTTCGGCCCGGTTCGAGGGTTGGATCGTTCGTCCCCGCGACCCGGAACGACGCCGACCCGCCGACCCGCCAGTCGCCGTCGGTCGCGGCGTTGAACGCGCCCGTCGGACCGGGGTGGAACCCTGCCGCCGAAAAGAACGGAACCGGCGGCTGCCGGGCGAGTGATTCGCCGTCGATGCGCACTCGAATTTCCAACTCGGCTGCGTCGAGCGCATCTCCGCCGCGGTGCGTAACCGTGATCCGGTCGTCAGTCGCTGACAGCGACAGGAAGGTCGTCGGCGCGGGCTCAGCCGGGGTGTCGATCGCCGCGGTCACGACGCCGCCCGCGAGCACGACCGTGATGGCGAGCAGCAGGACGCTGGCGACCGGCGCGAGTGCGCGCTCGGATCGATCGGCGGACGGGCCGCTGGGCAGGAGATCGGCATCGGTATCGATGGGCACGTGGCGACTGCCGCGGGATCCGGGAAAAACGTCAGGGGCTGCGACCGGGGCGACGACGAGACCCTACTCGTCGTCGACCGGTCGCGGCGTTGCAATGGGTTGGAGGTTGTCGACGAAGACGGCGCGAGGCTCGTCGACGACGGTGACCCGGTAAGACTCCGCCGGCGAGAGCGTCCGGACCATGCCGTCCGCGTCGGTGGTACCGATCGCTTGACTGTCGCCGTCGCCGACGCTCTTCGTGACGGTGACGTCGGAGACGGGCTCGCCGGTCTCCTCGTTGCGGACGGTCACCGTCACCGGACCGCCGGCGTAGCTGCGGTCGACGGTGACGTTGAAGCCGTCGCCGTTCACGGAGACGGGCTCGGTGTCGGGGAACGCCCCGAGCGCGATCCGCTGGTGCTCGACGAACACCTGTTCCGTGCCGCCGCTGACGAAGGTGCGAAGGAGTCCGAAATCGTGCGGGATGGTGATCCGCTGGACCGAGCCGGCGCCGAACGCGTCGGGCTCGCGGAGCGACGCCGTCTCGGGGTAGGCGGCGGACGTGGCATTGATCGCCTCGTCGTTGCCGATCGAGCCGCCTCCGCGGTCCCAGCGATCGACTCGGAAGACCTCGCGAACGTACTCCCCGTCGACGACCGTCGCTAACACGATCGATCGATTGCTCGACTCGACGTACACATCGGTGGCAGGCGTCGCGCCGCGCGCGGTCGAGAGCGCGTAGTCGCGGACGGGACCCCCGTACACTTGTAGCGCGACCTGAAGCTCGTCGAGCCGGGTCGGGGAACTGAATCCGTCGGTCTCCTCGGCGAGGGCGTCGAGCTCGTCGAGCCGCTCGTCGTACTCACGGGCGGTCGCAGCAATGCGGACAAGCTCGTCGAGGAGCTCTCGGTCGGAGAGGTTGCCGGCCGCGTGGGCGCTGAACGCCTCCGTCTGTCGGCTGTTGAGCGTCACCTCGTCACGCTCGACGCGGTTGATCGCCGCGAGGATCCGGCGCTGTCGTTCCACGCTCGTCTCGGCGGCCTCGATCCGCTGGACGACCGCCGCGGTCTCCATGGCCGCATCGGTCTCGCCGACGGCGAACCCGACCGACGAGCCGAGGTTCGCGCCGCGGCTCCCGGATTCGACGCGCGTGGCGACACCGATCGGCGTGGACAACGTCCGGAAGGTGAGGTTCTCCGCGTCGACCTGCGGGCGGTCGGGGTCCCCGTCGGCGCCGTCGAGCGCGTCAGCGGCATTCTCGACGGTCGGAGCTACGCTGGCAGCGGCCGGTTCGGTGTTTCCGGCGACCGATTCGGTACCCTCACCGACCGGGTCGGCGACCGCTCCCGCGACGGCCGCCGGCGACACCGCGCCGGCGATCGACGCGAGCAGAAGCAGCACCGAGAGGGATATCGGGAGGGCTCTCATACCACCTTGATTTGCGTCGCGATATAAAAAAGCCACCTCAATGAACCGACGCGATCCGTCGACGACCGCATCCTGATCGATCACCGACGACGCACGTCGGACGGTCAAAACAAACGATGGAAAGCGTTTTGCCCGGCGCCTGAGTGCGGTGATCTGTATGCGGAATGCCCCGTCTCGCGCTCTCCTCGTCGGGTTGGTGGCCGTCGCGCTCGTGGCGAGCGGCGTCGCGCCCGTCGCAGGGGGCGCGCCCTCGCCCTCGTCTTCGCCCTCTCTCGACGCCGATCCGTCGGCGGCCACCCCATCGGTTATCAACCCATCGACGGTCAATCCATCGATAGTCGAACAGATCGACGAACCGTTCGATCCGAACACGGCGACGCGGATCCGGATCGAGCCGACCTCGGACGGCGACGCCCAGTGGACCGTCTCAGTCAGGTACGCACTCAGCGACGAGCGCGACCGTGCAGCGTTCGACTCGGTCGGCGAGAGATTCCGGGACGGCGAGGTCGGTCCCGACGCAACGCTGTTCGAGGGGTTCGCCCGCCAGGCTAGCCAGAACCTCGACCGGACGATGCGGATCGAAAACGTCGATCGTGAGGTCGTCACCCACGACGACCCCTCGTCGTTCGACGTGGCGAGTGCCGAGACGGCGGCGGTCGGCGAACTCCGACTGACGTTCGTCTGGACCGAGTTCCTCGAAGAAGACGGTGAGAACCTGGTGTTGGGTGACGCACTGACCACGTCGGACGGCGGAACGTGGCTCCTCTCGCTGGAGGATAGACAGACGCTTGAGGTGGCGACGCCGGAAGGGTACTCCGTCACAGGGACGCCGAGCACGGCCGTGGCACAGCTTTCAGACGGCGACGTCATCATCGAGGGGCCCCAGACGTTCGAGGGAGGCGATCCCGTAGTGATCGTCTACGGGCCCGCGAGCACGATCGCTCCGCCGTGGACGATGCTCACCGCTGCGATCGTCATCGCCGCGGTGCTCATCGCTGGGAGCATCGTCGGCTACCGGCGAATGGACGGCAGCCCCGGTTCCGCGGCGAGCGGGAGCGTCGACGAGGCCACCGTCGACAGCGGCGGGGGAGAACGCACCGACCACGGACGGCTCGACGCCGTGACCGGCGATCCCACCGATCCAAATTCGGCGAGCAACGGATCAGGGGCCGACGGCGGTGAGGCGGCCGCGGAAGAGGAAGCGGAAGCGGAGGACCTCTCGCTGTTGTCCGACGAGGAGCGCGTCGAGCGCCTCCTCGAAGATAACGGCGGGCGGATGCGACAGGCCGACATCGTCGCGAAGACCGGGTGGTCGGACGCGAAGGTGTCACAGCTGCTCTCCGCGATGGCCGAGTTGGGCCGCGTGGAGAAGCTCCGGCTGGGGCGCGAGAACCTGATCTCGATCCCGGATGACGGTGGGGCGCCCGACGGCGACAACGGCGAGAGCAGCGAATCCGAGGCCTGAGACTGCCGCCAAAATGTCGGGAGGCGGAACGGAAACCCCGAACCCGCGGTGAGGCGTTCCGAAAGCTCTTACAGGTCGAACGACGGAGTATCGATCATGAAAATTCTGGTGACAGTCAAGGAGGTTGCAGAGCCGGACGACGACTTCGCGATCGAGGATACCGACATCGCAGCGTCCGACCTCGAGTACGACCTCAACGAGTGGGATGACTACGCGATCGAGGCGGCGGTACAGCTGGCCGAGGCCGGGATCGCAGACGAGGTTGTCACCGTCACCATCGGTCCGGAGCGCGCGGAGGAAACGATCCGAATGGCGCTCGCGAAGGGGGCCGACCGCGCCGTGCGGGTCTGGGACGACGCTTTCGAGGCCGGGTTCGCCGACGTGGCCGCGAAAGTCACGACATTCGAAGCGGTCGTCGACGCGGAGGAGCCCGATCTCATTCTTGGCGGCGTACAGGCTGCAGATACCGGATTCGGAGCGACGGGCGTTGCGCTCGCCGAGCGGATCGGCTTCGAACACGCCGCTGTTGTCAACGACCTCGAAGTCGACGCGGACGCAGGCGTCGCACACGTTCACCGCGAGCTCGAAGGCGGCATCGAGGAGCTGACCGACGTTGATCTCCCCGCCGTGTTGACCGTCCAGACCGGACTCAACGAGCCGCGCTACGCGAGCCTCCGGGGCATCCGGCAGGCGCAGCGCAAGGAGATCGACGCGAAGGACCTCGCCGACCTCGGGCTGTCGGCCGACGACGTCGAGAGCGCGCTGGCGATCACCTCGATGTACGAGCCGGAGAGCGAGTCGAACGCCGAGATCATCGACGGCGACGCGGGGGAGAGCGCGTCGCGCCTTGCCGAGGTCCTCCGCGAGAAGGGGGTGAGCGCGTGATGTCCGACGTGCTCGTCGTCTCGGAACACCGGCGCGGGGAGCTTCGTGACGTCTCCTACGAAGCGATCACGGCCGGCCGCGAGATCGCCGACGCGCGGGGTGGCAACCTTCACGTCGCGGTGATCAGCGGCGACATCGACCGGTTCGCCGACGACCTGAACCGCGAGGGCGTCGATGCGGTCCACGCGGTCGCGAACGGCGAGGAGTTCGATCACACCGTCTACCAGTCGGCGGTCGGGGCGCTGCTCGAGAAGATCGACGCGGGGACCGTCGTGATCCCGAACTCGGTCAACGGGCTGGACTACGCGCCCGCCGTCGCCGAGGCGCACGACCTCCCGCTGGTGACGGACGTGATCGGCTTCGAGTACGACGACGGCCTGACCGCCACCCGCGAGATGTACGGCTCGAAGGTGGAGACGACCGTCGACGTGGCCGGCGACCGGTTCGTCCTCACCGTCCGGGGCGGCGAGTGGGCGCCCGCGGAGGGCGTCGGCGACGCGACGGTCGAGTCCCTCGAGGTCGACCATCCGGAGTCAGGCGCGCGCGTCACCGGCTTCGAGGAGGTCGGCGGTGGCGATGTCGACATCGCGGACGCCGACGTGCTCGTCTCCGTCGGGCGCGGCATCGAGGAGGAGGAGAACCTCGAGCTCGTCGAGGAGCTCGCCGACGCGCTCGGCGCGACGCTCTCCGCGTCGCGGCCGATCGTCGACAACGGCTGGCTCCCGAAGAACCGACAGGTCGGGCAGTCGGGCAAGGTCGTCACGCCGGACGTGTACATCGCGGTCGGGATTTCGGGCGCGGTCCAGCACGTCGCCGGCATGAAGGGATCGGACACGATCGTCGCGATCAACACCGACTCGAACGCGCCAATCTTCGACATCGCCGACTACGGGATCGTCGGGGACCTGTTCGAGGTCGTTCCTGAACTCATCGACGAGTTCGCGTAGTCGCCGTCGACTCACGATGAGTCCGATCCGCGCCGCCGTTCCGACCGCCGAGGAAGTGAGCGCCCTGCTCGCCGGGGTCTGGCGGACGGTCGACACCGAGACCGACGCGGTCGCCGCGGAACTGGCCGGCGACGAGTCGGACGCGGTGCTGCTCGATCTCGTCGCGACACCGTTCGCGTCCGTCTCCGACGTCAACGAACGGCTGGCACGGACCGAGTCGTACCTCCGGGAGCGCGGGGACCGGCGGGCGGTGTTTCTCACGGTGTACAGCCGGATGACGGCGACCGTCCAGACCGCGATCGACGACGGCGCGTTCCTCGACTCGGAGTGGGCCGCGTCGTACCTCGTCGCCTTCGCGGAGCGCTACCGCCGAGCGTTGGTCGCGTTTGAGCGGCGGGCCTTCGAATCGCTCCCGCGCCCGTGGCTGATCGCCTTTGCCGCCGCGGCCCGGAGCGAGGCGCTGGTCGCACAGGACGCCCTGCTCGGCATCAACGCGCACATCACCTACGATCTCACGTACACGCTCGGCGACGTGGGCATCGATCCCGATCGGGATGGCAAACTCGCCGACCACGACCGCATAAACGCCATCCTCGCCCACCTGGTCCAGACCGTGCAGGACGCGCTCGTCGAGACGTACGCCGCGGTCGAGATCGCGGGTGTCGACCGGCTGCTCGATCCCCTCGACGATCGGCTGGCCCTGCTCGGGCTGAAGGGGAGCCGGGAGTTCGCCTGGCGGAACGCCGTGTTGCGCGCCGATCTACCGACGTGGATCGGCGAACCGTACGTCGACTGGCGGACCGAGACCGTCGCGACGGGCGCCGCGGCGATCGCACTCGCGCCCGATATCGACGCCGACGCACGCGAACGCCTGCGAGACGCGGAGGCCGACGTCGACGCCGTGGCGGCGTTCTACGAGGCGATCCGACGGCGGATGTAGGGAACGCGGGGAGAGAGCCGCACCGAGCGCGTCCCGTTCTCGGGGCGTTTATCACCCCGCCACACCTCCGATCCGCCATGAGCGAGGCCGACGAGCAGACGGCTGCGACCGCGACCGGTCGGGAGATCTGGATCGAGAAGTACCGACCCCAGTCGCTCGACGACATCCACGGGCAGGAGGCGATCGTCGAACGGCTCCAGAGCTACATCGAGCAGGACGACATCCCCCACCTGCTCTTTGGGGGGCCTGCCGGTACAGGCAAGACGACCGCTGCCACCGCCATCGCTCGACAGGTGTACGGCGACGACAACTGGCGCGGGAACTTCTTGGAGCTCAACGCCTCCGACCAGCGCGGGATCGACGTGGTGCGCGATCGGATCAAGGGGTTCGCGCGCTCGTCGTTCGGCGGCGACTTTCGGATCGTGTTCCTTGATGAGGCCGACTCGCTCACGGATGAGGCGCAGGCAGCACTTCGCCGGACGATGGAGCAGTTCTCCGACAACACGCGCTTCATCCTCTCGTGTAACTACTCGTCGAAGATCATCGACCCGATCCAGTCGCGTTGCGCCGTCTTCCGCTTCTCGCCGCTCTCGGACGCGGCCGTCGCCGCGCAGACCCGCGAGATCGCCGCGGCGGAGGGGATCGAGGTGACCGACGAGGGCGTCGACGCGCTCGTGTACGCCGCGGACGGCGACATGCGTCGCGCGATCAACTCCCTGCAGGCGGCGGCGACGACCGGCGAGATCGTCGACGAAGAGGCGGTGTACGCGATCACGGCGACCGCTCGCCCGGAGGAGATCGAGTCGATGGTGACGAACGCCTTACACGGCGACTTCACCCGGGCGCGGGCGACGCTCGATACCCTCCTCACGGAGACGGGGATGGCCGGCGGCGACGTGATCGACCAACTCCATCGCTCCGTCTGGGAGTTCGACCTGAGCGAGCGCGAAGCGGTGGCGCTGATGGAACGGATCGGCGAGGCCGACTACCGGATCGCCGAGGGCGCCAACGAGCAGGTGCAACTGGAGTCCCTGCTCGCGTCGCTGTCGTTAGCGGAGTAGCGACCGTCTCGGGCGGGAACGAACGATCGCGGGTGGTCGTGCGGAATGGGGTGCGGGAGAGCCGCTCGACGACCGACGGTTCGCTTATAAATACTACTTCGACTCTACAGTAGATCGCTTATAAACAGTCGTCAGCTCGCTTGTGCGGTCCGAGTGCTACTCGTTTGGCCCGAGCGCTACTTGTCTCCTCTGAGCGCTACTCGTCCGGGTACTTCGGCTCGCGACGCTCCGCGCGCTCGGTGGCGCGTTCGATGACCTCGCGGACCGTGTCGGGGCCGTCGCTCGCGCGGTAGACGTCTCCGTGGCCCGGGTACATCGCCGAGGCGGTGTCCGGCAGGCGGTCGAGGAGCGTGTGAAGGCTCTCGATCAGCACCTCGCGGGACTGGCCCGCCATGTCGGTGCGACCGAACGACCCGTCGTCGAAGGCGCCGTCGTTGTAGACGACCACATCGCCGGAGTACACCCGGTCGTCGCCGACCAGCGAGATGTGGTCGGCGGCGTGGCCGGGCGTTTCGACGACCTCGCAGGGCTCGTCGCCGACGAGGATCTCGTCGCCGTCGCCGATCGCCACGTCGCGCCGCGGGTGGGCGGCGTTGGCGTAAAGCGTCGCGTCAAACCGGTCGAGCACCGCGTCGAGCTGGCCGACGTGATCGTGGTGCTGGTGGGTCAACACGACGCGGTCGAGCCCGTCGACGCCGGCCTCGTCGAGCGCGTCGGCGATAACGTCGTCGACGCCCGGCATCGTGCCGGCGTCCACGAGGGTCGGCGCCTCGCCGGACACGAGGTACGCGTTGCAGGTGAACTCCTCCGCGTCCGCAGTGACGGTGATCGGCTCCATACGCGCACGAAGGGCGCCCGATGGGAAAAACGTGCAGTCCCCGCGGGAACGGGGGCGGCGGGATCTCCCGAACGCCCGGGGATTTATGCCTCGTGGCGTGTTAGTCTCACTCACATATGGGCTTCGGAAGCTACGATGAATCCGAACAGGAGAATCAAGACCTGGATGCGGATTTCGACGACGACGACGGAGTCCAGGCCGCAGAAGAGGTACACGAGGGTTCGGTCGATTACGAACCCGGTGCGTCGAACGACGAGCTGCTCGACCGACTCCAGGAGATCAAATCCGAGGAGACCTGATCGGGTGACACCGCCGAGCCGGACGCTCGGTATCGCCTTCTCAGACGATGACCGAACCAGTCGCCTAGCTGGGGCTGTCGTCAGAGCCGACGGCACCCTCGACGGGCTCGGGTTCGAGACCTGCACCGTTGGCGGGACCGACGCGACCGACGCCGCGATCGCGCTCTTCGACCGGCTGAGGCGCGAGGATGTGCGCCATGTCGCCGTGGCGGGAATCGCGCCCGCGTGGTTCAACCTCCTCGACCTGTCGCGGCTTCACGAGGCTCTCGACCGACCGGTGTACGCCGTGAGCTACGAGGAGAGCCCCGGGCTCGAACCGGCGCTCCGCGAGGCGTTCGACGGCGAGGCGCTCGCGCGGCGGCTCGACACGTATCGGTCCCTGCCGCCTCGGGTTCGGGTGGAGCGCGACGAGTGGAACTCGGCCGCGAGCGATGCCCCGGAACCACTGTTCGTCCGCGCGGTCGGGATCGACGTCGACGAGGCCGCCGCCGCGGTCTGCGGGTTGGTCCGCGAGGGGTTCCGCCGGCCGGAGCCCCTCCGGATCGCCGCAATCGCGGCGAGCGCGCACCGGGAGGCGACGAGGGAGCGGTAGCCGTATCCCGCCGGCCGAATCGTCCTACCCGCGCCGGATATATGTCGCTCCGCCGAGAGCCACCGCCATGACCGATGACGCCGAGACGATCGACGACGCCGTGACGTTTCGCGACCGCGAGCGACTCGCTCGGACACCGACACACGAGGCGGCCCTCGACTGCCTCGCGGCCGGGATCGAGGCCGCGCTCCCGGAGCGGCTGATCCGCGACGCCGTCTCGGTCCGAGACGGGACCCTCCGAATCGAGGGCGTCGACGGCGCGGGCGGCGAGTACGACCTCGACGCGTACGACCGGGTCGTCCTCCTCGGGGCGGGGAAGGCGACCGCGGGTGCGGCGGCGGGGGTCGCCGGCGCGCTCGGCCGGAGCGACCGAGAGATCGACGAGGGGATCGTCGTTACGGACGACCCCCCGGACTGGACGGGCGCTGACGCGAGTGACCCGTCGTCGACCGCGACGATCGACGTGCTCCCGGGCGATCATCCGCTGCCGAGCGAGCGGGGTGTCGAGAGCGCTCGGCGGGTCCTCGACGCGGCCGAGCGCGCCGGCCCCGACGACCTCGTTCTCGCGGTCATCACCGGCGGGGGCAGCGCGCTGCTGGCCGCGCCCGCGGACCCCATCTCGGTCGGCGATCTCCGCGCGCTCACGTCGGCGCTGCTCACGTCGGGCGCGTCGATCGACGAGATCAACGCGGTTCGGAAGCACTGCTCGGCGGTGAAAGGCGGACAGTTGGCGCGCGCTGCCGCCCCCGCGACGACCGTCACCCTCGCGGTCAGCGACGTGATCGGCGACCCGCTCGACACGATCGCGAGCGGGCCCACCGTCCCCGACCCCTCGACGTACGCGGACGCGCTGGCGGTCCTCGACCGGTACGACCTCGACGCCCCCGACAGCGTGCGCGAGCGCCTCCGTGCAGGCGCCGACGGAGAGCTGCCGGAGACCCCGACCGCGGGCGACCCGGCGTTCGACCGGAGCGCGGCGTTCGTCGTCGGGAACGGGCGAACCGCGCTGGACGCGGCGGCGACCGCCGCGGCGGACCGGGGGTACGAGCCGCTGGTGCTGTCCGCGAGCGTCCGAGGCGAGGCGCGCGAGGCGGGGACGACCCACGCCGCGATCGCCGAGGAGTGCGCCGCCCGCGGGTCGCCGATCGAGCCGCCGGCCGTGCTGCTCTCCGGCGGCGAGACGACCGTCACGCTCGGGGACGCGGCGGATCCGGGGACGGGCGGCCCGAACGCGGAGTTCGCCGCGAGCGCGGGACTGGCGCTCGCGGAGGGCCCGCTGGGGGACGGAGGCGGGGGCGGAGGAGGGGACGACGACGGCCACGGCCACAGCGCCCCCCGAGTCGTCGTCGCGAGCGCCGACACCGACGGGCTCGACGGCCCGACCGACGCCGCCGGAGCTATCGCGGACGCGACGACGCTCGACCCCGACGCCGCCCGCGACGCCCTCGACCGCCACGACGCGTACCCACTCTTCGACGACGCGGGCGCGCTCCTGCGGACCGGTCCGACCGGAACGAACGTCAACGACCTGCGGGCGATCGTCGTGGAGAAGCGGGATGGAGAGGAGGGACGTAGCTTATAAAGAAACTGCAGTGGCGCGCCTCTGAGTGGCCGCCATCGGCGGCCACGAAGTGCGCGTGCGAGGTCGCCGGCGCTACGCGCCGGCTGCCAGAGGCGCGAAGCGTCTCCCGGCTGGGGCTTTGGAAGTGTTCACCGTCGATCTACTAGCAACCTCTTATAACTAGCGGACACCGGCCACACGATCGAGACACTACCCAACCGAAACGTCGTCGGAAGGCGGACGGACTTATGTCGACCCCGCTCGCACCTCGATCCATGACCGAGAACGGGGACGCGCTCGACGGGGACCTCCGAGTGCCGTCCTGCGAGCGCTGTCCGGCGCTCGTCGAGTCGCGGAGCCGGATCGTCGACGGCGTCGGCCCGACCGACGCGGACCTGCTGTTCGTCGGCGAGGGGCCGGGCGCACAGGAGGACGAGCGGGGCGAGCCCTTCGTGGGGCGGTCCGGCGACGTGCTCGACGACGCGCTCCGGGACGCCGGACTCGCGCGGGCGGACGTGCGGATCACGAACTGCGTGCGGTGCCGCCCGCCGGACAACCGGGACCCGACGACCGAGGAGTTGGCGAACTGCCGCGGGTACCTCGACGCCGAGATCGACCGACTCGACCCCGAACTGATCGTCACCCTCGGGAAGGTGCCGAGTGAGCACCTCCTCGACCGATCCGTGGCGATCACCTCGGAGTCGGGCGAGGTCGTCGACGTGCGGATCGCCGGCGCCTCACGGCGCGTGTTGCTCTCCGTCCACCCGGCGGCGACGCTGTACGACCGGAGCCAGCGCGACGGGTTCTTCGAGACCATCGCGCGGGCGGGCGAGCTGAGCGGGACCGCCGGCGCCGGGTCGGGCGGTCAGTCGCGGCTCGGAGAATTCTGAAACGACCGGATCGCCGGTGAAATGAGTGCGAACGTCCGTCACAGTAGCGCTATATATGAAACATAGAAAATAATATACCATGAGAGTAGAACGCACAACTGTATGTCCGACAACAGGTGGTCGGCGAATCGGCGAACGTTTGTCAAAACGGCCGGCGCGGCTGGGGTAGTCGGGCTCGCCGGCTGTTCCGACGGCGGCACGTCGGGTGATTCCGGGAACTCGGCGACGGAAGTCACGTGGGTGATGAACCCCGCGGAAGAGGAGATCGACATCCAGGTCCAGTACCAGCCGATGTTCGAGTACCTCGAGTCCGAGGCCGACATCGAGATCATCGAACAGCCGACCGCGAGCTACTCCGGGACGGCACAGGAGCTCCGACGCGCGAGCGAGGGCGACCGGGTCTTCGCGGACACCTCGCCCGGCGCGGTCGCGCAGATCCCCGATCAGCTCGACGTGACGGGGATGCGGGTGGCCTACGGCGCTGAAAAGTACTTCTCGCTCATCACGACGACGGCTGACAGCGACATCGAAGAGCTCGCCGACCTCGAAGGCGAGGTTTTCGCGTCGGCCGCGCCGACCTCTGTCTCCGGGACCCTGTTCCCGCTGTACATGCTCAGCAACGCGGGGATCGACATCGGGAGCGCACCTTCCGGCTCGCCCGAGGACTTCGAGCTCCGGACTTCAGACCACTCGACCGCCCGCGAACAGCTCATTCAGGACGACCGGATCGCGGCCGCCGGGACAGGCGCTTTCTCCACGGCGTCACACGTCCCGCAGGAGCAGTTCGACGAGATGTCACAGGAGTTCGTCGACATCTCGGCCGAGTACGACGGCGCCGGCGAAGACGACCCCGAACTCCAGCTACTCGCCGTCTCCGACCCGATCCCACGTGCGCCGATCGTGAGCAACGCCGCGTGGGAGGAGTCGCTCAAAGACGACATCCGACAGCTGATGATCGACGCGCCTCAGGAGGCGTTCGAGCACGACTCGCAGGCTGACATCGCCGAGGCACTCAACATCGACCCCGAGATCCTCGACATGGACGAGTCCGAGCTCAGCGAGGACCAGCGGGAGGACCTCGATCTGGTCGAGGCGCACGCGCTCTGGTTCAGCGGCGTCGTCGAAGCGAGCGCCGAAGACTACGACCCCGTCGCGCAGCTCGGTCAAGAGCTCGGCTTGGAGTGGAACGAACTCTAGGCTGAGCGGCTACGTACACTCTCTCGCTATGACTTACATCGAAGTAGACGGTCTTACGAAACGATTCGGCGACACGGTCGCGCTCGACGACGTGTCCTTCGAGGTCCCCGCAGGCGAGTTCGTCATCGTGCTCGGCGTCTCCGGATCCGGGAAGTCGACGCTGCTCCGGACGCTGAGCGGGCTGCTCTCCCCGACGGACGGTGAAATCCTGATCGACGGCGAGCCCATGTTCGAGCCCCGCCCGGAGGTCGCGATGATCTTCCAACAGCACAACATCATCGGCGACATGACGGCGTACTCGAACTCGCTTTCCGGGGGCGTGCACCGCTCCGGGTTCCTCTCCAGCGTCCTCCAGCTACAGGATCCTGAGGAGAAACACCGCGCTCTCGACGCGCTTGACACGGTCGGCCTCCTAGACGAAGCCGAACAGAAGGCGCGAAGTATGAGCGGCGGTCAACAGCAGCGGGTGGGGATCTCCCGTGCGCTCGTCCAGCAGCCGAACGTCTTGCTCGCCGACGAGCCGGTCGCGAGCCTCGACCCCGGCAGCGCACAGAGCGTGATGAACTACCTCCGGACCGCCTCCAATGACCGCGATCTGACGACCTTCTGTAGCCTCCACCAGGTGAATATCGCTCGGAAGTTCGGGCACCGCTTCATCGGTCTGCGCGACGGCAAAAAGGTGTTCGACGGGTACCGAGACGAGCTGACGATCGACGTCATCGACGACCTCTACGGCGACATCGACACTGAGGGGATGTTCGTCCGAGATGACGGCGACAGCGACGAGGCGACCGACGAGGTCGCGACGACGTGACGAGAACGGAGCTGATCTACGAGTGACAAAAGACACAACGACCTCCGACGGGACGGCCGGATCCGGCGCGATCGACGACGCCGACGGCTCCGGCGTTCCGAATCGCATCGCCGAACAGTTCGAGAACATCAAGCGGACGCGTCGCCGTCGGGCGCTCGGGTGGACCGGACTGCTGGCGTTCCTCGCGTTCGCCACGCTGCAGGCGTTCGCCGCGACGGAGCTTCTGAACCCGGACGCGCGCCTCGAGACGTTCACCGAGTCGCTGACCGGCTTCTTTCCGATCACGAACTACTTCGGCGTGATCCCGTTCCTCGATTTCGGCCAGTACATCCAGTTCATCAGACAAGAAAACCTGCTGTACGACCCCGAGATCGGCAGGCTATTGTTCCAGTTCCCCCCGAACCCGACGGACATCTACGTGTTCTTCTTCCAGGAACTCGGGATCTTCCAGATATTCGGAGAGGCCGGTATCACCCTCGCGATGGGGTTCGTCGGGACGGTCCTCGGGTTCCCGTTCGCGCTCGTCTTCGGGACGCTCGGCTCCGAGCGCGTCACCCCGTTCCCCTTCAACTTCATCTTCCGCGGGACGATGTCCTTCATCCGGGCGATCCCGGCGATCATCTGGACGCTCATCTTCATCCCGTTCCTCGGGCTCGGTCCCGCCTCGGCCGCGATCGCGATCGCGTTCGACACGATCGGGAACCTCGGCCGGCTGTTCGTCGACGAGCTCGAAGAGATCGAGGACGGGCCGATCGAGGCGATGCGCACGACCGGGGCGAGCAAGCCCCAGATCGTCTTCTTCGGGATGCTGAGTCAGGTCCGAACGGCGTTCATCGCGTGGACGCTGTACATCTTCGAGATCAACGTCCGCATCGGCGTCACCGTCGGCGTCATCGGCGCGGGGGGACTCGGCTACGTCCTCACGTCCCAGCAGAACCTGCTGCGGTTCACCGAGATGATGGCGACGCTGCTCGCCATCTTCCTGCTCATCATCTCCGTCGAGCTGTTCAGCCAGCGACTCCGGTCGCGGCTGCGCTCCGACGACGTCGAGATGAGCATCTGGGAGCTCGTCACCGGCTTCCCGCGCCGGATGGCGGACTCGATGCTGAAGTGACCGGTCGGACGGCCACCCCCGACGCTGTCCGTCGCCCGCCGACTGTCACAAGGGAAACCGACTTTTCTGTCCCCCTCCGAGAGGAGGTATGAGCACCTTCGAACCGCCCGCGGAGACGCTGGCGGACGTGGTTCTGGTCGACTACGGCCTCGGGAACCTCCGATCTGCGACCCGCGGGTTAGAGCGGGCGGGCGCGTCGGTCGAGATCACCGACGACCCCGAGGCGTTCGCCGACGCCGACGGCGTCGTCCTCCCCGGCGTCGGCGCGTTCCGGGAGGGGATGGAGAACGCCGGTCCGCTTCGCGAGGCGCTGACCGACCACGCCGACGCCGGTCGTCCCCTCTTCGGGATCTGTCTCGGGATGCAGATGCTCCTCACCTCCAGTGAGGAGGCCGACCACGAGGGGGAAGGCGAGGTGACCGGTCTCGATCTCGTCCCCGGAACCAACGTCCGGTTCGACGTGGATCGGAAGGTCCCGCACATGGGCTGGAACGAGCTCGAAGTCGAACGCGACCACCCGCTGGTCGAGGGCGTAGACGGTGAGTACGCCTACTTCGTTCACTCCTACTACGCCGAGCCCGACGACCCGGACGCGGTCGTTGCAACCGCGGACTACGGCGTCGACTTCCCCGCCGTCGTCGCCAACGAGGCGGGCAACGTGTTCGGCACGCAGTTCCACCCCGAGAAGAGCGGGGAAACGGGGCTCCGCATCTTGCGGAACTTCGTCGAGTACTGCGCGGAGCGGTAGGCACCCGAATCAGGGCGGGAGCGGAGTCAGAGCCCGTCCTACAGCCCGTCGTACGGGCCGGACTTTGCGGCAGTCAGGCGGTCGACCTGCTCGTCGGACAGATCGATCGAAGCGGCCGCGAGATTCTCCGCGAGCTGGGCGGTCGTGCGCGCGCCGACGATGGGCGCGGTGACGCCGTCGCGGTGGGCGAGCCACGCGAGCGCGGTCTGTGCGGGCGTGGCGTCGACCTCCTCGGCGACGGCGTCGAGCTCGTCGTGGAGGTCGAAGTTCTCCGCGGTGAGGTACGCCTCCTGAAAGCGGCTCGACTCGGCGGCCTTCGACTCCTCGGGGAGGTCCTCGTCGCGGTCGTACTTCCCGGTCAGGAACCCCTGACCGAGCGGGCTCCACGGGGAAACGGCCAGATTTTGCTGGCGCGCGAACTCCAAGTACTCCCCTTCGATCTCGCGGTCGACGAGATTGTATCGCGGCTGGAGCACGTTGAACGGCTCCCAGCCTTCGCTGCGGGCGATCTCGTTGGCGCGGGCGACCTTCCAGGCGTTCGGGCGGAGCGTCGACGCGCCGAGGTAGTGGACCTTGCCGGACTCCACGAGCCCGTTGAGCGTCTTCATCAGCTCGCGGGCCGGCGTCTCGTCGTCCCAGCGGTGGATGTAGAGCACGTCGAGGTAATCGGTGTCGAGCCGATCGAGGAGGGCGTCGACGCGGTGGCGGACGTTCTTGCGGTTCGTGCCGCGGCTGTTCGGGTCGCCGTCGCGGATCTGCCAGTACACCTTCGACGCGATCGTGTAGCGCTCGCGGTCGCGCTCGGCGAGCCAGTCGCCGATCCAGCGCTCGCAGTCGCCGCCGCCGTACACGTCGGCGGTGTCGATGTAGCGGCCGCCCGCGGCCTCGTACCCGTCGAGCAGTTCGTGGGCGCGGGCCTCGTCGATCTCTACGTTGCCCGCCTCGGTCACGCGACCGAACCGCCACGTGCCGAGTTGGAACTCGTTCGTCCGGAGGCCGGTTCGGCCGAGCCGGACCGTATCGAGGTCGATCTCGTCGAGTGTTGGATCCATCGTCCGAACGATTGTGACCGTCGTCGCAAAAATCTACAGCAACCGAATGTGTCGTGTGAACGCGTGACAGAGGTGTGACGCGGCGTGGCGACGATGCGGACGAAACACCGATCGCTCGTACCGACGGCTCGGGGAGGCGATCTGCAGGAGAAACGAGGGCCGATCGGCGACCGATCTACGCCGCGCGGCGTTCCTTCGCCTTCGGGCGGAGATTCGTGTAGCCGCACTTGCGGCACCGGTCGGCGTCGGGGGAGTTGCGGGCGTTACAGCGCATGCAGATGTGTCGGTCAAGGTTGCGGCGTTCCGCGGCGTCGAAACTGGCCATACCACTACTGACGGGCCGACGCTGTAAAAGGTTGCGAGACGCAGCGGGTCAAATTGGACCGGCTTGAGCCTCCCGATCGTCCGTAATGTTCTCGAACGGCGGTGGTGCGGACCGTTACGCGCCGGCTTCGGAGAGCGCGGCCTCGATGTCCTCGCGCTGGGTGACGCCGACGAACCGGTCGACGACGCCCTCGTCGTTCTCGATGATGAGGGTTGGTAGCGAGCGCACCTGATACTGGTTGGCGACGTCCTGCTCCTCGTCGACGTTCACCTTCTGGAGCTCGAAGGCGTCGCCGAGGTCCTCCTGGATCTCCTCCAGAATCGGGTCCTGCGTCTTACACGGGCCGCACCAGTCAGCGTGAAAATCCAGCAGTCGAACAGTCATTATCCGGCGCAACCTACCGCCGGGCGGCGCATAAGGGTTTCCCACTTGTGCACGTTCCGGCGTCGAACCGCGGTCGTCGCTCTCAGCGTCCCACTTCGAAGCGGTTCCGCACCCATAGGCGAACGAAACGTTTAGAACGCCGCGAGGCGCACTCTCGGGCATGAGCAGTGGTTCCAACTCCGGCGGGCTGATGTCTAGCGCGGGCCTCGTCCGCTACTTCGACAGCGAGGACCGGGACGCGATCGCGATCGACCCGAAGACCGTCCTCGCGTTTTGCGTCCTCTTCGGCGTGTTCGTACAGATTCTCTCGCTGACGGTCGCGTAGGCCGGCCGGTCCGGGTGTTCGTTTCCGTTCACCGTTCTCTCTCCGCTGTCAGCGTTCCGCATCTCCTGCTCCGTAGCGCGCCCTTTTTGCCCGTCCCCCACCGACCGGTTCCTATGCAAGCAGGCGTCATCGCCGTCCAGGGGGACGTGGCCGAACACGCCGCCGCCGTCGAGAACGCCGCGGCCGCCCACGGCGAGCCCGCGGAAGTGGTCGAGGTCCGGGACGCGGGAATCGTCCCTGACTGCGACGTGCTCCTCATGCCGGGCGGGGAGTCGACGACCATCTCGCGGCTGATCCGCCGAGAGGGGATCGACGAGGAGATCCGCGAGCACGTCGCGAGCGGAAAGCCCGTACTCGCCACCTGCGCGGGTCTCATCGTCTGTTCGCGGGACGCGAAGGACGACCGGGTCGACGCGCTCGGGCTCGTAAACGTCTCCGTCGACCGCAACGCGTTCGGCAGACAGAAAGACTCCTTCGAAGCGAAGATCCCCATGACCGGGCTCGACGAGCCGTTCCACGCCGTGTTCATCCGTGCGCCGCTCATCGACGACGTGGGGGAAGGCGTCGAAGTACTCGCGACCGTCGACGGCCGCCCGGTCGCGGTTCGGGACGGGCCGGTGGTCGCCACCGCGTTCCACCCGGAGCTCACCGACGACTCGCGGATCCACGACCTCGCCTTTTTCCCCGAGCAGGAGGTGGTCGCGTGAGCGATTCAGACGCCGAAAACGACGAGAATCCGGAGGTCCCCCCCGACGACGTCCTCGACGAGCTGTTCGCCACCATCGAGTCGCGGAAGGCGGAGCTGCCCGAGGGGTCGTACACCGCCTCGCTGTTCACCCACGAAAAGGGCGAGAACGCCGTCTTAGAGAAGATCGGTGAGGAGTCAACGGAGACGATCCTCGCGGCGAAAGACGACGACCTCGACGAACTCACCTACGAGAGCGCAGACCTCGTCTACCACCTGCTGGTGCTGTTCGCGATGAAGGACCTCGACCTCGACGACCTGCGTGAGGAGCTTCGAGACCGTTTTTAATTACCGACGGCTCCCTACCGTTCCCGTTCGAGTTCCCGATCGATGTCGTCGAACTCCTCGGTCTCCAACTCGCTCGCGATTCGACGCTCGAACTCCGCTTCGCTGATCTGTCCCTCGACGTACTGCCGGCGGAGCCGGTCTTGCCGACTCTCTGAGGTGTCGCCAGCCGACGCCGACGTGGAGCCCCGAGAACGTTCGAGCGAGTCGATCGACGGGGCGTTGTCGTCACCGAGGAGCCACGAGCCGGCCTTGTACGCGACGTAGACAAGACCAGCCAGCACGGCGAGTCGGATCGCCCACGTGACCATCCAGACGGTGACGCCGATTGCGAGCGAGATGATCGTCCCGACGACAGAGAGAGCGATCAATACCGCAATTGCGATCGCCGCGTAGTAGAGGGTCCTTTTGCCGTCCATACTTCAGGTCGGACTGCTGGCCGCAAATACCTTCTCCCGGTGGCTCGGTCCGTCTGTCAGAAGACTTATTCGCCGCTGTGGTCGTGAGCTAGTGAAATGCATCCGGAGCCGCGGTTTCGGACGGACGCCCTACATACGGACGGCGCGAAGGTGCACCCGTGACCGATCGCGCCTCCCCCGGCAACGATCGGTCCGACATCGACGACGATCGGTCCGACATCGACGACGATCGGTCCGACATCGACGACGATCGGTCCGACATCGACGACGATCGGCCCGAATCCGGCGTCGCCCGTCGGACCGTCCTCGGCGCGCTCGCGGGAGCCGGGAGCGCCGCGCTCGCGGGCTGTTCCGGCTCGGAGCCGGACGACGCCGCCACAGATACCCTCGATCCGGAGACGCTCGACGAGCTTGCGACCCGGTTCGCGCCGACGCTGTTCTTCGATTCCGCGGAGCCGTGGTTCCCGACCGATCCGCGACCGTATACGGTCGAGGAGGACGACGAGACCGTTGTCGACGGGTTCGTGGCGTTCGACGGCTACCACGAGCGGTACGACGAGGCGGGCGAACCGCCGAACCCGACCGTCTTCTACAACGGGGTCCAATACGAGGACTCACCCCTCGCAGTCGTCCAGTTCTGGCTCTACTCCGCGTTCGACCAGTTCACGGCTAACTTCCACTGGCACGACTGGGAAGTGCTCCACGTCTTCGTCGACCTCGACACGGGCGACCCCCAACTGTACGTCGCCAGCTCGCACTCCCGCAGCGTGCCGAACAACGAGTTCCTCGATCCGAACCCCGACGCCATCCCGCGTGTCCTCTCCGAGCTAGGCTCGCACTCCAGCACCCTCTCGGTCAACGAGAACCCCGGCCAGTTCCAGCGCGTCGGCGAGGAGGGGCTGCTCGCGGACATCACGAACACGACGATCGACACGGTCGAGGACCTCCTCGGGATTCCCATCGCGTACGGGCTCCCCCGCGACGAGGGGATGCGGCTCCCGTTCGTCGTTCCCGAGTACGAGGGCGAACCGCTCTACGATCACCCGGACCTCCCGTCGGTCTCGGTCGAGTCGCTGGTCGACGGCGCGCTCACGATTCGATCGCTCGACGCACTGGGATCGCCCCCGACCGACCTTCCGTTCCGAGAGACGGGAATCGCCTTCCGCCACGCCGATCGCGAGGACGAGCTCGCGGACCGGACCGCCGACGAGGTGATCGGGTACGACCTCGTCCAGAGCGCCGAGCTAGAGGATATCACCGCGTTCACCGGCCCGCAGCTCAGCTACGAGTTCGCGGTCCCGGAAATTGTCGAGGATGCCGTCGCCAGCCACATCACGACCACGGGCATCCCGTGGAAGCAGCCGCGGTACGAGAACCCCGCGCTCGACGTGACCGCCGGGAACCACCGTGCTGAGCTCGCCGAGCGGTACGACGCCATCGCGGCCGAGGAGTCGTTCGGCGACGGCGCAACGGCCGAACTCGACGCGGTCGTCGCCCGCGTCACGCGGGCGGTCGAAAGCGACGATGCCCCCGAGGGCGAGGGGCTGACGACGACCGACGCGATCACCGAGTCGTTCGTCCTGATCGAGAGCGATCCCGAAGCGGTCCCCACGTTCGGCGGCGGAATCGCCGTCGCGAACGGGATCCCCGAGGGCGACCACCGGCTGACGGTCAATGGCGCGGGGCAGGCGCCCCACAGCGAGGAGCTGGCGGTCTCGGCGGACGAGCCCCTTACGACTGCCGGCGTCGACGGCGAGATTCCACTCGTCGCTCGCGAGAACGCGACGAAGGTGGAGCTGTCGGACGCCGAAAGCGACATCGACATGACACGGACGGCGGTCGAGGACGACTTCGCCGGTCGGATCTACGACTCGGCGGTCGACGGGAGCGACGCGGTGTACGTCCATGCCGGTGGCGCGTACACGACCGAGGTGCGCGACGCCGACGACGAGATCGGTGCCTATCGCATTAAGCCGGCCCCGGAGGCCGCGGGATCCGGTGAACCGATCCGAATCGACCGGCCCGAAACTGGCGCGGCCTCGCTCGCCGGGTTCGTCGCCGACGTGGCCGAGGAGACGCGGGCGGAGGTGGCGGCGGTTGCGGCCGAAAGCGGCGACGACGATAGCGACGACGGGAGTTCTGGCGGCGGCTCGGATGGCTCCGAGGGCGGACCGTCGAACGCGATACACGGGCTCGAACGCGCCCTCGCCGCCGCGGTCGACAACGCCGAGCGGGCCGAGGAACGCGCCCGTGAGGGGGACAAAGAGGGAACCAATCGCCAACTGGAGAACGTGCTCGAGCGGATCGCTCGGATTCAGGAACGGCTCGCGGCGGCGCGTGAGGGGCTCTCGCCCGGTCTCGCGAACGCGACGGACAGGCGAATCGAGCAGGCGACGCGGCGCGTCAAGCAGGCGCAGGAATCGGAGAAGCTCTAGACGGTCGTTTTCGTCGTCGACGGCGGTACTTCCGTCGGTTCGACCACCGCCCACGAGGGGGTGTGTCATACCGAAACACTGGATGGAAAGCTATACGACGCCGACCCCTCCACGAGTATATAAGCAGATGTCTCAGGAGAGTTACGACCACACTGCGGTCGAGAAACGGTGGCAGGAGGCGTGGGACGACGCCTCCGTGTATCGCACGCCGGACGAGGTGGACGATCCCACCTACGTGCTGGGAATGTACCCGTACCCGTCCGGGAAGCTCCACATGGGCCACGTCCGCAACTACACGATCACGGACGCGTACGCCCGGTACCGCCGAATGCGCGGCGACGACGTGCTCCATCCGATGGGGTGGGACGCGTTCGGGCTCCCCGCCGAGAACGCCGCCAAGGAGCGGGACACGAACCCCCGCGACTGGACGTTCGACTGCATCGACACGATGAAAGGGCAGATGCAGTCGATGGGGTTCGGCTACGACTGGGACCGCGAGGTCACCACCTGTACCCCCGACTACTACCAGTGGAACCAGTGGCTGTTCCGCCGCTTCCACGAGGCGGGGCTCGTCGAGCGCCGCGACGCCGAGGTGAACTGGTGTCCCTCCTGTGAGACCGTCCTCGCCGACGAGCAGGTGGAAGGGGACGACGAGCTGTGCTGGCGGTGTGACACCCCGGTCGAGACCCGCGATCTGGACCAGTGGTTCCTGGAGATTACGGAGTACGCCGACGAGCTGTTGGAGGCGATCGACGGGTTGGCGGGGTGGCCCGACTCCGTGCGCCAGATGCAGCGCAACTGGATCGGTCGCCAGCACGGGACGACCTTGGACTTCGAAGTGAGCGAGGCGCGAAGCGCCTCGAACGGACGCGGCGAAGGGACCGATCCGCGGGAGTACGGCCCCGTCGAGGCGTTCACCACCCGCGTGGACACGATCCACGGCGCGACGTTCTTCGCGCTCGCGCCGGACCACCCGATCAGCGAGGAGCTGGCGGAATCGGACGCGGACGTGCGACACTTCATCGAGGAGGAGGCCGACCCCGAGGGCGACGAGCCGAACGGCGTCGCGACCGGCCTCACCGCCACCAACCCGGTCACGAGCGAGGAGATCCCCGTCTTCGTCGCCGACTTCGTCCTCTCCGACGTGGGGACGGGCGCGCTGATGGCGGTGCCCGGCCACGACGACCGCGACCACGCGTTCGCCGAGAAGATGGGCGTCGAGATCAAGCCGGTGATCGCCCCGAAGCCCGAGGACTGGGACGGCGAGACGATTCCCGACGCGCCGGACGTGAGCGAGGGCGCCTTCACTGACGACGGCGTCGTGATCGACTCCGGCGAGTACAGCGGCCTCGACAGCGAGACGGCCCGCGAGCGGCTCACAGAGGACATCGAAAGCGCCGAGACGACCACCCAGTATCGCCTGCGCGACTGGGGGATCTCCCGACAGCGCTACTGGGGGACCCCGATCCCGGTCGTCCACTGCGACGACTGCGGCTCGGTGCTGGTGCCGGAAGCGGACCTGCCGGTCGAGCTGCCGGAGTTCATCAACACGACCGGGAACCCGCTCGACGCCGCCGAGGAGTGGAAGGAGACGACCTGTCCGGAGTGCGGCGAGCCCGCCACCCGCGAGACCGACACGATGGACACGTTCGTCGACTCCTCGTGGTACTTCCTGCGCTACGTCTCGCCCGGCGCCGAGGACGTACCCTTCGACCTGGACCGCGCGAACGACTGGATGCCGGTCGACCAGTACGTCGGCGGCATCGAACACGCCGTGATGCACCTGCTGTACTCGCGGTTCGTCACCAAGGTGTTAGCCGACGAGGAGGGGCTGGCACACCGCGAGCCGTTCACGAACCTGCTGGCGCAGGGGATGGTCCAGCTGGAGGGCGAGAAGATGTCCAAGTCGAAGGGGAACACGGTCTCTCCCCAGCGCATCGTCGACGAGTACGGTGCCGACACGGCCCGGCTGTTCATTATGCAGGCGGCCCAGCCCGAGCGCGACTTCGACTGGGCCGAGGAGGGCGTCAAGTCGACGCACCGGTTCCTGGCGCGCCTGACGGACTTGGTCGAGGAGTACGCGGCGGGGGAGGCGGAGACCGCGAGCTCGGACGCCGACCGCGACACGATCGACGATTACGTCGCCGACGAGGTCGACGCCGCGGTCGCCATCGCGGGCGCGGAGTACGACGACCTGACGTTCAACGTCGCGCTCCGCGAGGCGCAGGACCTCGTGGGGACGCTCCGGAGCTACCGGGGCCACGCCGACCCGCACCCGGAGACCTACGAGCGCGGGCTGGACGTTGCGGTCCGCCTGCTCGCACCGGTCGTCCCGCACCTCGCCGAGGAGCTGTGGGAGACGCTGGACCGCGAGGGGTTCGTCGTCGAGGCCGAGTGGCCGACCGCGACGGTCGACCGCGAGACGGTCGAGCGCCGCCGCCGGCTGGTCGCGAACACCCGTGAGGACGTGCGCGACATCGTCGAGGTCGCCGGCATCGAGGACCCCGAGCGGATCGACGTCGTCGTCGCGCCCGACTGGAAGTACGACGCGCTCTCGATCGCGATCGACAGCGACGCCGACAACCTCATCTCGGAGCTGATGGGGGAGCCGCATATCCGCGAACAGGGCGACGACGCCGCCTCGTACGGCCAAGATCTGCAGGCGAACCGCGAGGCGCTGCAGGAGACGCTCTCGGGAGACGACGAGTACGACGCCCTTCGCGCGGCCTCGTGGCTGATCGAGCGCGAGTTCGACGCGCCGGTCCGCGTCGAGCGCGCCGCGGACGCCGACGAGTCGGTGGTTCGCAAGGCGGAGCCCGGCCGGCCGGCGATCGACATCGTCGAGTAGCGACCCGCGGTCCTTTTTAAGTAACCGACCGCCCCGGAACTGCTTAGTCGCCGGCGAGGCCCCACTCGTGTATGGACGACCCCGATGCGCCGGCGGCGGACGACCCGTACGCCCCGGCACGCGACGCGCTCGCGGGCGAGGGTCTCGGCGGCGACGCCGCCGATTCCGATCCCGCGATCCTCGCCGCTCGCCTCGACGACAACGACCCGCTCTCCGGGTTCGCCGACCGGTATCAGGTGCCCGACGGCGTCTTATATATGGACGGCAACTCGCTCGGCCCCGCGAGCGACGCCGCCCTCGCGAGCCTCGACCGCGTCGTCGACGAGTGGCGCGACCTGCTGATCGCGGGGTGGACCGACGCCGACCCGCCGTGGTTCGAAGTGGGGGAGCGGCTCGGCGACGCGCTCGCGCCGCTCGTCGGCGCCGAGCCGAGCGAAGTCGTCGTCGGCAACTCGATCACGGTGAATATCCACACGCTCGTCGGGACGTTCCTCGACGAGCTACTGGCGGGGAACGGGCCGGTGCGTGAAGGCTTCGAGCGGGCGGACGGGACGTGGGCGCCGGAGGGGGATTCCGAGGCCGATCCCGCCGTCCTCGTCAACGAACTCGATTTCCCCTCCGACCACTACGCGATCCGCGCGCAACTGCGGCAGCGCGGAATCGGCCCCGACGAGAAGCTCCGCGTCGTCGAGAGCCGGGACGGGCGGACGATCGATTCCCGTGACATCGAGGCCGCGCTGGCGGCACACGACGACATCGGGATCGTCTTCATGCCGACCGCGCTGTACCGCTCCGGGCAGCTGTTCGACGTGGCTCGGATCGCCGAGGCCGCCCACGAGGCGGGCGCGTACGCGGGGTTCGACGCGGCGCACTCCGCGGGCGCGGTGCCGCACGCGTTCGGCGACGCCGGCGTCGACTTCGCGGTCTGGTGCACGTTTGACATCCTCCCGCGCCTGAAGACGCGGGAATCCCACGGCACCGCACCGCTGGATTGGGATATTAGGGTTTGCAGTCTACCACCTCTGTCCGAGGTTGGAATCCTCGAGAGAGGTCGTGAAGATAG
>Ga0306875_100127_pt1 | contig 32393 bp, 41 predicted proteins | sample AntCluMetagen318_FD_190410 | JGI IMG/M metagenome (GOLD analysis project Ga0306875, IMG submission 190410) | Saline lake microbial communities from Club lake, Antarctica - Metagenome #318 (v2) (version 2) | ecosystem: Environmental > Aquatic > Non-marine Saline and Alkaline > Saline | place...
CTGACCAGAGATCACGATTTCGCTGTACATGACAGAAAGTTAGGCCAGGGCGTCATACAACTGCCGATCGTGCGGCAACACGGCGGTGACTAGCCGGACCCACCAACCGTCGTCGGACCAGATAACGACCCGGTGCCCGAGAGACGTCGCGGGCGATCGGTCAATAAATCGAACGAGTTGTTCGTGGTCTCGCCGTCGTTGGCTTCGAACTCGTCGTTATCGGCGAGGACCCAATTACAGACCCAGTTGACACGAGGACTGACGAGGATGACTTCGACCTCGCCCTTTGGGCGCGGGATGAACGAGTTTGGGAGGTAGAATGCCTCGCGGAAGTCATCGGCCTGTTGGCCGTTGTACTCCAACGAAAGGGTCGGTCGATAGCCGGTCGGTGTCGAGTTCGGGCCGTAGACCTGGTTATCGTCCTCTCGTGTCGTTTCGGGATTCGTCGAGAAACTCCACGAACTGAAGTGGTAGGTATCGTCGCCGTTCACGCGGACGACGGTATTGTTGAGGCTGATGCTCTTCGGCGTGGTTTCGGCTGCGGACATGGTGAATTAGGTTCGTATTCGAGCGGAAAACGGGCAGTCGGTTTCGAGGCGGTACGTTGGGTCGGTGCGTTGGGTCGGTGGTCGTGGCTGGAGTTCTGTTGACATCCTCTTGGGTTTGGAGACCCAGGAATGCGCTCTGCATCTCTTTCGGAGAGGGAACTAGCCCTGGATAGTGATCGACTCCGAAGCGACCGCAGCGTCGGCGTTCTCGCCGATCACGGCGGCCGTCGAGACGATCACGTCGTTGTGAACGGACGTGACCGTCGATGTTGGGGCGATCCCTGTGCCGACGACCACGTTGCCAGGTGTGACCTGTTCGAACGTGATGAAGAAGGCCTCCTGCTGTTCTTCCTCGCCAGCGGCCGTCGGATCGGTGTCCTGTTGACCCGTGCCCGACCCGCCGGCAGCGGCCCCGGAAACCGTCTGCTGCATGACGCGAGCGTCGACATAGTCGAGCCAGCGACTCCGGAGTCTCGTCTCGGTCGGTTCTTGGAAGCCCTCGAACGCCAACTCGCCGAGGAGATCGCTGCCGGCGCGGTGGACGTCGCCGATCCAGCGGTCGATAACGCGCTGGAACTGATACGAGTCATCGTAGGGCGGGTTCTGCTTCGTCGATGTCTGCCCGGCGATGACGAGGTTCCGCCCGCCGGCACCGGTTCGGCGGTCGTCGAGTGGCATGACGCCTTGGTTGCGGAGATAATCGACTCCATCGCCGCGAAGGGACTGTGCCAGGCGACCGTACCCGACGAGTTCATCGCCAAACACCGGGTTGTTGAGCGCGTTGCCCGCCATCCGACCGGCGAGGCCGGCGAGTGCCGTTCGGTACGGGGTGTAGCCCGACGAATCGGCCGCAAAGGAGAGGGCGTCCGGGCCAGCGATGAACATCCCTCGACGGTCGACCTGATGGGAGTAGGGGCCCGGGGCTGTGGCCGTCTCGTCCACGACGAGATCGGGCAATCCGTTGACCGTCCGGTTGGGTTCGGCGGCTATCAGGCCCTTCGCGCCGCGTGCCTCCGAGCGCATCCGGTCGAGTACCCCCGTCGGCACGTCGCTACTCCCGCTGCCTGCGAGGAGGCTTGTAACTCCTTCAGCAGCGTCCATGACCGCGATGAGCCCTTCTTCGCCTTCGGGGATCGAGTCTATCAGCGTCGAATTGGACTGTGAGAGAGCCCCTTCGTAGTCGTGGTAGTCGTAGGCGACCTCGACTGGTTCGGTAAGTGACGCCGATTGCGCGACCTGCCCGCGCTTCGGGTTGATCGCGATCCCGTGGGCGTCCGTGCTCTCCGGTATTGCTGGTTCGTGCTCGTAAACGATCTTGTGTACGACCGCGGTGCTATCAGGACCCTCAGTGACGGTAATCGGGTGATCAGGTCCGGTGAGGATCGGGTACTCCTGCAGCGACCCGGCGTTACTGGCCGGTGTGTCGGCCTGGACGGATAGTACTGCAGGAGCCATCGCCTTGACCGTCGATGGTACCTCTGGCTGTCGGAGCGCTTCCTTGACGTAGACCGAAAGCAGCGATCCCTGTCCGAAGAAGGCCCCGGCCTCACGCGTCGCCGACGGCGTCGTGAGATCGTAGACCGTGTTCGGGTCGGCCTTGGTCGTTCCGTCGGTCGTGCCGCTGCCGATAAGAACGAGGGTTGCCGGCTCGCCCACGTCGTTCGATCGGGGATTGCCGCCCGATACTGTCGTCGTTACATCTCGCGTTCCGTAGTCGAATGCCATTTGAGGATTGTTTCTGTCCGCGTGTAGTTATCGGATTGTTGCGAATCGTTACTCGCGCCCTGCGCCGCACAGCTACCCGTTCATTCCACCGCATCATCCGGGGAGATCGATGGGTGGCGGGCGACGATCGTGCCAGGAAACGAACCACCCTCTGCGAGCGGTGGATCGGCTTCCCACTCGTCTAAGCCAGGGGTATCGACGCTCTCGATGAACGGCACCGGGCCGTCGCGTTCGACCGTATCGACGAGCCGGTACCAGTCGAGCGTGACGCGTTGGTCCCAGGTGAGGAGATCGGCGTCTGACCCGTCCGAAGTGCGATCGCGAGCGCGCCCCTTGTTGAGTTCTTCGAGGACGAACAGACTCTCGCCGTTGGACGCGCCCTCGATAATGTCCGGATCGTCCGGCTCTCTCGGGTCGGGCAGCGGTGATGTCACCGGCCCGTCGTTCGGGTTGTGGTGCGACAGTGCGTCGTCGACGATCCGACCGAGTGTCCGAACGGTCGGGTACCGGAACGTCCGCGTCTCGGTTGAGCCGTCCTCTAGTAAGATGTCCCGGGTGTAGGTGTAGCCAGCTTTTCCGGCCGGCATATGGACCGACAGTTCGATCTCAGTTTCCCAGTAATACTGGTGGATCTCGCCCGCCGGCACCTGTTCGGTAGTTACTGTCCCATCAGGGTTCTCGACCGTTCGGTCGCGAAACGAGGTTCGAAGGCGGGTACTCGACTGCTCGCGTTCGGTGTCCTCGTCGTGGCTGCGGATCTCGGCTTCCATGTACGGCCCGCCGGACTGATGGGCCGACGTCCGCCCGGCCTCGATTCGGTCGTGGATCGTAACGGGGCGGTGTTCGCGGTCGAAAAAGCGACCGATACCGTCACAGAGACCCTGGATTACGACGTCAACGTTTAGTTTCACAAGAAGTTCCTTTGTCGCTCCCCTTAGCCGAAGACATCGCGTTTCGTCTCGTCGAACACGTCAAGAAGCCGGTCTCGAAGCCCTTTGGCGACGTCGCGGATCGCCGGGTCGAGAAACGGTTGGGGGTCGTTCCCCGGGTGCCGGACTTCGACCGTCGTGACCCACGACCCGTTGACCTTGAAGCGGAGGTAATCGGCTTGTTTCGCCCGAATCGTATGGGGGGCAGCGCCGTACTCTTGCGGTCTGGCCGCAGGATGATCCACGACGACGCGGTATCGGAGGAGACCGTCGCGAAAGGAGTCGACCGACTCGTGGAGTTTTGTGTACCCATCGGGACGGTGGTAGTCCTCATCGGATTCGTCGGCCCGGGGGGCGTACTCCTCTGTGAGTCGGTGCAATTCTTCGTTCGCGTCGGCGAGCGCCTCGTCAAACCGCTCGCGGAGTAGTGTCGAGAACTCCTCGAAGCGATCGGCGATCCGTTCGGCTTCGTCAATGAGGTCGCCGATCGAATCGGCACCGAAGTCGTTTCGGGGCATTACCCGTCCGTCCCCTTTTCGTTGTCTTCATCATCTTCGCTTTTCTCGCGTTCTCTTTCTTCCTCACCTTCCTCTATTTTCGTCGTAGCACCATCCGGCACACTCGCCAACAAGTCGTCGGCGAGGTTGCCACCGACGCCGTCGATCGACTCTAATTCGGCCCGCGAGGCAGCCCACACGTCGCCGGGGGTGGTGTATCCAGCCTCGCAGAACACCTTCGCTCGGGCCGGCCCGATACCGGAAAGGTCAGTGAGTTCTGACGAGTGGTGTAGTTCGCGATCTGCTTCTGTCTCGTCGGGAGTTTCGTCCAGTGAGTCTTGCGACGAGCCTTGATCGGCTGGCAACTCGTCTAGCCCGTCTAGTTCGTCTAGTTCGGCGAGATCAGGCTCTTCGCCATCGTTCTCGTCGTGGTCGGGCATCTCATCGAAGGCTTCGGTGCTGCTGGCCCTCGCAGCGCCTGGGTCGCCCGGCGTTGCGTTGTCTAGGTCGGGGTCTTGATGATGGTCTTGTTTGTTCTCGTCCTCTTGTCCGGCCTCGTGCTCGCTCCACGCACCGGATGCTAAGAACAACTCTTCGTGATCCGTAGGGACGCTGTAAGTCCCCGACTGCACGTAAACCGCCGTGCCCGCGCCGCGATAGGCGTCGTGGTTCCGCGCCCATGACGCCTCGAACGGTTCGCCATCGTTTCTGGCGCGGTCAAAGGAGAGTTTTGTTAGTTCCATTTTTCTCACAGTAGGTCCATCCGTACGGATGACGCTCCGTCGTTCGATCCATCGTCAGGCCCACCGCTTTCGTCGCCCGCGGCGGTGTTGATGTCGGCGCAAACCTCGTCGAACTCCTCCTTGAAGTCGTCGGCGTACGCACGAATGTCGCTCGCTTCGGCGTCGAGAGAACCTCTCCGGGCGCTCGCGACGTGAGCGAGGTCGTGATACAGGAGGTATGAGGCGTAGAGGTTTGCCGCGAAGTGGTGACTCCGTTCGATGTTTACGATCGGGTGGCCGTCGTTGGTTCGTGCTTCGAGTCGTGACGCGGCGTCCTCTAGGTACCCTCGTTTCGTGGAGTCAGAGACGCTCGTGTCAGTCGGGATATCGTACGATCCATCGCCATCCTGTGTTGGTGGGGCGTCCGCTGCGGCGGGGCCGTGGTGTGGGACGCTGTCGACGTCTCCGTATCGAGGAGTAGGCTCAACAGCCGCTTCAACCACCACCGACATGTCGGCCTGTGTGTCCTGTGGCGGGTCAAGGGTGTCGTCGTCGTTGGTCATCTTAATTCAAGCAGGAAATCCCGGCCTCTAGGCCGAGGGAGGGAATGCGACACGGTAGTGACCAGCCGCTAATCGTTTTCACTGTCGGCGTCAGCAGAGTCTGCGTTTCGGGCGTTCTCGATCACTTCGAGTGCACCCTCGCGACTCTTGTCGTTCTCTTCGGCGTCAGCAAGGGACCGGAGTTCGGCGTCCGAGTAGTCGTGTCCATCGAGGTGGGATTCTAGTTCGTCAATGGTGACCTCGCCCGGATCGATCGACTCCTGCGGGTTCGCTGTCGTCAGCAGATCGTCAGCGCCTACGTTCTCGTCGGCGTCCTCGTCGGAAGCGTCAACATCTGATTCTGAATTACCGCCACCGCCACTGTCGCTACTACTGTCGGAAGAGGCTACGCTACCATCGGCCCGCGATTCCGAATTGAACAGGCCACTTCCGACGAGGTAGTCGTGTTCGGCCTCCGAGAGACCATCGATAATCGGCTCCGATCGGGTTGCACTTACACCGCCCAGTCGGCGGTAGACCGGTGGCCCGTCGTCGCGGAGCCGGACGGAGTGTGTGTTGTCAGATCCGCTGTTGGAACTATCGGCCATCTATCTACGCCACCGGGGGTTCGATGTTGTCTACGTAGACACCCGCCTCGTAGTCGCGGAACTGGAAGTCGTCCCACGAGTAGAGCGCGTACTTCGAGTGGAGGCGTTTGTCCTGGATCTCGTCGGAGTTCTGTAGCACGTTGAGTTCCATCTCGCCGTAGACCGCGTACACGAGGTTCGTCGGATCGGTGAACAGCATCGTGTCGTCGGGCATGTGCGGCGTCGCCATCGTGTCGAAACCGAACGGGTTGAGCGACTCATCGCCCGAGAGAAACATGTACGCCGCGTCGCTCTCGACGCCCGAGAGCTGGTACATGTAGTGTGAGAGTTGGTCCGAACTCATCATGAACACAGGGTTCTGGCGCTCGCGGAAGCTGTTGTCGAGCGTCAGGCGGACCTCGTGAAAGAGGTCAGTCGAAAGCGGCTGAGGCGTGGGATTGGCCGTCGCATCGTCGGTGGTGTCCTCCGAGTTGTCGACGTACGGGAAGGGAGGGTTGTTCGCGTCGCCATCGCGAGCGAGTGCGATCCAACCATCGTTCTGGTTGAAGTACGGATCGTCAGCCGTTCCGACCGCGTCCGAGTCGGCGCGAATGCCGATCTCTTCAGTGTCGGCCGCGTACTGCTCTTCGAGCATGTTCAGCGCGATGTCGACGATCTCTTCTTTCTGTGGGTTGAGGTCGATGACCTGCTGCGGGAGGTCCATACCCGTTGCGGCCTCTTCACAGTCGATCTGGACCATGCGGTTGCCGACCGTGGTCCGCTCGACGGACTGGCCCTCGCCGTAGGGGCGACGGACGCGGTCTGTGATATCGAGAATCGGGTAGCGACCCTTGACTTCAGGGACACGCGCCACCGTGATCGCGTCGAGAAGGGGCGTCGCCTGGCGAAAGCCCGTGTAGAAGTCATCGAAAATGACCTCGGGCATGATCCCGCCAGGAGTGATGTCCGTCGTCGTGACCGATTCTTTGAGGGCGCTTTCGACCTCTTTGATCGTCGGGCCGCCGCTGCGGACTGCTGCGTCGTTGCTCGTACTGGTTGCGATACCGTCCGTGGTGATGTTCGTACTCATTGGAGAGGTTGAAGTTGGTTTTTCGGGGTAGACGATTCAGCCAGGACAGTTAGTCGCTCAGACCGAGATACTTCGCTTTCATCTCGGTTTTGCTGTCGGCTTCAGTTGTGTCGGCCGTTTCCTCCGCGCCGGCCGTCGATCGATCCTGCTGGCTGCCGAGTCCGTCGGCCTTGCCGATCTGCTCGACCATCTTGGCGGTCTGCGAGAGGGCCTGTTGGTTCTCTTCGACGCTGTCGGCGATCTGCCCGACGCGGTCGGCGATGTCGCCGACTGTCGGCTCGTCGTCTTCACCTTCATCTTCGTCGGAAGTGGCCTGTTCGTCGAGCTTCGTTTCGATCGATTCGAGGCGGTCTTCGACGGTTGGGCCGTCGTCTTCTTCGGTGTCCTTGTCGGCGGCTTTAGCCGACCGTTCGGCCATCGCGTCAGCGAGGTTTCCGGGGAGGTCGTCCACGGCTTCGGCGAGGTCGTCGTTCGATGCTTCGAGTCGGTCGAAACGAGTTTCGAGATCGTTTTCGTTCATCTGTAGGATGTCTCTTTTCGAGGTCGTACTGCGGTTCGTCGGGTCGTAGGGGTCGATGCTGCGCTCGGTGTCAGTGCCAGTGCCAGTGTCGAGAAGTGCTGTCAGTCCATCGTAATCATACTCCGGATCGGTGGCGAAGCGCATTCGGCCACCATCCGCGTCGGCGTCGCCGAGTGCGTCTAAGATGTTGTCGTGAGCGGCGTACAGTCGGTGGCGGTTCTGCCGATTCAGCGTCTTTCCGGCGCGTTCGGTATGCTCGCCAGATTCGCCGTCCGTGCCAGAGCCGACTGTCGCGGTTCGAAGGCCCCCGACCGATCGGGGACTAGCCTTCGTTGCCCGCTCGCCAGCGCCACGGTCGAACAGCCGGCCGAGAAAGCCCTTTTCCTCGACAGCGTCGTCGCCCATCGCCCGCTGGATGTACGACGCGGCGTCTTCGGCGTCCGTCGGCGAGTGGCCACGGCTCTCGAAGAAGGAAACGCCAGAGTCGAACGATTCAGTGAGGGCGGCGGCGGCTTTGGCAAGTGCATAGGAAGGTTGTTCGGCACGGGTCGCGGTGAACCCGGTAGCCGCGTCGGTATCAGTATCACCATCAGTATCAGTCCCAGTCTCGATCCCGGCCTCGGGGCCGGTACCAGTGGTTTTGTGCGCGACGTGTTGGGCGCGCGGGACGGCGGGTTGGTCGACGAGCGAGCACTCGTGGACAGACCCCGCAGTGACCTCACCCGTTTCCTCGTCGTCAATCGAGAGGTCTGCGCTTTCGAGGCGGGCCTCCACGGCGTCGGGAACTCGGACGTCGTCCGGAAGTTCGCCAGGATCGTACTCTTCGTGGCCCGTGACCCACATACCGATCGAGAAGCCGCCGAACACGCCGCGCTCGACGAGACCCCATAGTTGATCGTCGTGGATCTTGAAGCCCATCAGCCACGTTCCGGCTGGATAGGTCCGGGACATCGGCCCGATACCAACGTCTTGGGCACGGTCGAGAACGTTGAACTGGGTGATGGAGATATGTTCGCCAGGGAACACCGCGTGCATGACGCCAGGGACACCGGCACGGTCGAGTCCGCTTGGAATCTCACCCGCCGGTTCGGCGTCAGGGTCGGCGAGTGCCGTGGCGAAGTCCTCCGACAGTGTATGGATCGTGGATTCGCGGAAGAAATCGCCGTGGTGATCCAGTTCGTCGGGGACTAGGACAGCACCGTAGACGATTCGCCGTTTCGGGTCGGCCGCCGAGAAGCGTGTGACCTTTTCGCGGTGTTGATAGCCTGCGGCTTCCATTGCCTCCCGCGTCGATACAGGCCACTCGTCTCTGTGTGTAGCAGAGAGTGTATCGGGTTTGTGGGCGACCATCGTTTCGGTGCTCGACCATTCGCCAGCCTCACCATCGAAGTCGTACACTTCGATACGTGCGGCCGGGGCTCCGACTACTTGGTCGCCGTCGATAGCGCTGGCGTACGCGCCCTCCGAAATCGTGTCGACGACCTTGCCGTAGGCCTGGTCGCCCGACTCATTCCACGTGACCCAAGGGTCTTGGGCGAGGTCGTCAACGTCTGCCTTTTGTTCAGTTGTCATAACAGGTCAGAGCCCCCCGCCTCCAGGAGCGAGCGAGCGACGGCGTGGCGGGCCGACGGCCCGCCACTGGCCGAGTGATTGAGCGAGTAGGCGGGGGAGGAGACCGCACACGTTGTTCTGCGGTACGATAGGTATACATCCCGTCGAAGCGTACTCGATGACACTGATACCGTCGCAAATGTCTTCGGTATCAGGGGGTACAGTAGCCTACCCCTGAATGATGCGGATGTAGACTCCGAAGACGATTTGACCGGACCCTGAAAGGTCCGGGTCGTACTTGAGGACGAGTTCGACATCAAAGCCCCACCCTCAACGAGCGAGGTCGTCAGACCGAGCGAAGTAGGGTGGGGTCGGTTACTAGTGTTTTGGTCGGTCATGATCAGATCGTGAGGAAGCAGCGGCACCCGAGTCGCTCGCGTGGGGGTAAGCGCCAGTCGCCAGGGTATCGCGCCGGACTTTGTGAGGGGCCGACGACGAACGTTTCGCCGAGAGGGGCGCGAACACCCTCCATTGCCCGGTGGCTCACGCGGACATGTGAATCCAGCTGCGTCCCCCAGCGTTTCGAGTCGTTTGAGGAATCCTGAAAGGCCGAGAGTTGCCCCCGGCCGATTCCCATCGATAGCTCCGCGTCGGCGATCCGTTCGGCTTCGTAGGAACCAGCCGATGGGAGTTTGAACCGAAGTCGATCGGCAATTTCTTCACGACTCATCCCAGCGTCGTTCGCGTCGACGATCGAACCCGCAATGTCGTCAGCCATCCGTCCCTTGACGAGATTCCAGTCTCTTCGGGCACCCCGATCTAAGTCGCGGCGGGTCGCGTCGAACGGGTCGCGTTCGGGGAGCGGGCCGCCGTCGGTGCGTGAGAATGTCGGTTCGGTATCGAGATCGAACCGGCGAACCGTCGTCTCACGGCCGCGCTCTGCTCCCCCGTAGGCCGTCTCACGGAAAGCATCGGCAATAGCGTCGTCGTAGCGGCTGAAACGGAGTGAGATGGCTCGCCGAACCAGGGCGAGTGAGGAGAGCGAGATGGCAACAGCGCCGGTGCCCGCGACCGCAGCGAGGATTGCCTCGTGGGCGGCCGTCAGTTGCTCGTGGATTGCCGCCGCCTGTTGCTCGCGGACATCGCGTTCGTCTGGTGGACGATTGCGTTCGGTAGTGTGGCCGCCTGTCGGGTGATGTTGGCAGGACATCGGCACGGACGAGGCTAGAACCGCCCTCTCCAGCGCTCTGTCATCAAGACTTCGTCTTTCATCGCGGCACACCATCGCTTCGGCGAACGGATCTCGCCCTGCATATCGGCAACACACGAGGTGAACGACATCCCGAGCGACCGCCAGGCTTTCATGACCGATAGGCGCGTCCAGCCATTGGGGAGTGAGGAGAACCCTACTTCAGGATCGTCAACTCCTGGAAGGTTGAGTTTGTGTATAACTGCTTTTGCAGTGTCCCACTCGGCAGGATCTGACGGATCTTCCACGGCGTCGTAAAGCTTTGCCGTCTCGCCGTCTTCGGCAAGAGCGCCCGGATCGCCGCCTGTCGCGTCCGAGAGGAAGTCGTCAGTTTCAGCGAGTTCCGATTCGTTGAATAGTTCCGACCCGCCAGTGGCTCGGACGACGAGATAAAGCGGGTCGTCCGTGTCGGTTTCGACGTCTTCGGAGTCTTCCTCGCCGACAGGCCACGAAACGGTGCCGGATGTCCACACTTCCACGACCATCCCCTGTTGGCCGTCGCGGTATTCGACCGTATCGCCGGCTTCGTAGGCCGCGTGCTTCGAGGATTTTGCCGCTTCGAGTGGTCGACTAGCGTCCTGATGAGCGTTGTCGACCCCGTCACCGAACAGCGAGTAATCTGGGTTCGGATCTGCGGCTGTCGTTGCTCGCATCGCGGTCGCGGGCTCCGATGCAGCAGGACCAGGGGTGGCCGGCAGTTGCTCTGGCGTTTCGGTGGTGGTGGGCGAGTCGTCTGCCGGAGTAGAGCCGCCGCCCCCGCCGCCAGCCATGCGCTGTTGGATCTTGAACATGGACATCTCGCCGAGCGAGGTGGGTTCGTCGTCCTCGTCCGTCTCGGGTTCGAGACCGATGCTCTCTCGGACTTCATTAAACGTCATCGCGAACTGCCCGCCCGCGTTCCATTTCGTTTGGGCCACCTCGGCCTGGCGTTTATCGTTCTGCGCTAAGTTATGATGAAAGTCGAGCGTGACGCCCGGCGCGCCCAAGACGCGAACGTGAAACGCCCGGTAGATGAGTTCCGCAAACCGTTCCTGAAGCGGTTCGATCGTTTCGCGGGCGTAGTTTTGGAGTTGGGCCCACTGATTCGAGTAGTTGTTATCTGTCGGGTTGTAGATCGCTGGCGGACAGCCGTGCGACGCGCCGATATCCTTCTCGTTCGCTTCACGGAAGTTCCCCCACGAGTGATCCTCTTCGACGCCGACGGTGAGTGGTTCGATCCGGACTGAGACATCCTCGCCTTCGACGCCTTCGACGATCCGCTCGGTTTCTATGACGACGCCCCGACCGGTGTTCTCCTCCTCCGAGAGGTCGCGGAGTTTCTCTCTGAGTTCGTCGTAGGCCCGGTCCGTGAGTTTTCCGCCTTCGACAGCGACGATGAAGCGCGGGACACCGTCGTTTTCGAGGAGGCGAGCGTTGTATCTCTTCGCCGCCCCGTCTGCGACGATCGTCGGAGCCTGAGAAATCCAGTCGGGTAACCCATAGTTCGGTGAGATCGACGAGTAGTTCTGGATGAACAGGAGTTCGTTGGCGGCCGTCCCGGCACCCTCTCGTGTCTCGTGTTTCTCGCCCGTCCATCGGTCGACGAAATAGGACTCGTCGGATCGATCGTCCTCGTCGACATGCTTGTTAGGCCGCGCCCCCAGTGGAGCGTAGAACTCCTTGATCCGGCCGATCGAATCGAGAGCAACGAATCCAGGGCCGGCGTCGTCAGTGCGTCGGCGAATGTTCTGTGCCGGGACGTGAGCAGCTCCCACTGGTTCGCCCTGGCGGTTGTACCAAAACTCGATCGCGCCGTAGCCGATTGACTCGACGTCTTCGAGTGCGGCTTCGAGGATATCGTCGGGGGCGACCTGCTGGTCGTTCGGGCCGAGTTGGAAGACGGTGTCGCGTCCGAACCAGAAGTCGCGGGTTTGTTCCTCGCCCTCAGGTGCCTCATCGTCACCGTCACCGTCACCGGCGTCGTCGGTTCGGCCGTGGCTTGCGTGCGAGACGACGTCGAACCCCGACCCCCCTGTGCTCGACGCTTTCGAGGAAACACAACGGTCGTGGGTGCCGTTTTTCTGACGGAAGGTCGCTAGCGACGAGGGGTCGTATGGGGGACGGATGTACCCCCGCACCGACTGGGTGAGTGTCGGGACCGTTGTATGGGTCCGGTCGGGGTTCTCCGCGTCGTCGGTTTGCTGGCTGCCGGGGCCAGAGTCAGAATCAGCGAGTTTGAGTGAGATCCGGTCGAGTCGCCCCTCGCGATACGCGTCGGCTATCTTGCCGTCGAGTTCGACTGTCGTTCCCGCGACGGCTTCGGTTTCGAGGCCGCGTAGTCCTGACCCCCTCGTTCCGTCGTGGCTGCCGATCTCTTCCCAGACGAAGTCCCGATCGCCAGCCTGGGTGCCCTGGCGCTCACCGACGACGAAGACCTGTTCTTCGGTAGGTCGGCCCAGGTGATCTCGTGTCACGGATAGACCTCTAGGACGCGTTCATCAACGACCCGATCGCCCCGCCACTCGAGTCGTTCTTCGATGTGACGGTAGCCGAACGTTCCCTCGCCAGAATGATAGAATATGCACTCACGACCCTTTATTTCCGGGTGAGGAACGTCCAGCGCATGAAGTATCTCGATCGAGAAATCGCCGTCGTCCCACAGGATTAAGTTTAGTGTCGTCTCTGCACCGTCCGGAAGCTCGCCTTGAGCGTGATGGCGGGCGCGGTCGACAGCGCGGCTGATTGTATCCGAAATACCGTTTTCGCTCACTTTGTGACAACCCCGTGGTGATCTCGATAGCAGTCATTACAGTACCCGCGCGACCGGGTGAACGGGCTATCGAGCGTGGTGCCGCATGACCGGCACTCGTCACTATTTTGATTCATTAGAATGAGGCGATGCCGCCGTGATTCGACTCGACGTCGCGCTGTTCGAGTTCTCGATTCGCCTGTTCGGCCACGTACCACGACGCAATGTAGTCCGGCGTGTGGCCGTGTAGCCTCCCGTCCCGAAGTTCCAAGGATTCGGCAGCCTGGATGAAGTCCTCGGTGGCAGAGTGTCCTCGGTAGAATTGAATCGAACCCGATTCAACGAGGTTTCGGAGTTGCGGGATACCGTTCTCCCACGAGTGTTTCTTACCCGACGTCGCGTAGCCCCGGACTTTCGACCGCATCGAACTCGACATCTCGATCGCGTCGTTCACGAGGTACTGCTGCATTCCGTTCGATTCGAGCCCAATAACTGCCGGATCGAAGCGACGGTCGTACTCCGCGAGCGTGGCCTTGATCTGTGAGGGAGCCATGCCCTGCTCGGCCGTAGCGTCTAACAAGGTACGCCGGCCGTCGCGGCCGAACAGCCACACCGTAAAGGCCGCGTCGTCGCCCGTCGGCGACTGGGCCGGGTCGTGGCCGATGATGATCCGCTCGCCAGAGCCGGCCTGGCGTTCGCGTGGGGGCGAGTCGCCACGAATAGAACACCCACCCTTTGAGGCGAGTTTGTTAATATCCGCGGCGTCGACGAGGTTGCCCGCCGAGCCCATGATAACCATGCAGTACTCTCGCCAGAACAGATGGGGACTCATCTGCTCGTATTTGTCGTAGAGGTACTGTGGGCCGCGCGCTTCAGGCCAGAGAATGTGGACTGTCTCGCCCCCCTGCGAGAACGGGTTTTCGACTTCGGTGTAGAGATCGGGCGGCGGGCGGCGATCGGCCCAGTCGGCGTCGTCGCCGAACTCCTGGTCCCATATTTCGAGGACCGCAGGGAACTCCGTAAAATCGTATGCTGCCCGGTCTTTAAATTGGGAATAGATGTCATCAGACCGCTTGCGAGTGCCAATGATCGCCGTCTTTCCCGAGTCCTTGACCATCGGGATCGTGACACCTTCGATCCAGGTCAGAATAGCGTTGGTCGCGCCATCGCCCCGTTCCTTGATGATGTCATCGAGAATAAGGAGGTGTGAGCGGTCTCCTTCAATCCCCCCGAAGAGCCACCCGGCGTAGATCGCCGAACCGTTCGCGAACTCCTTCGTCGACTTCGAGCGCTCGCGTGGCGTCTCGTTCAGGGTCGTGAGCCATTCGTTGCGCTCGACGAACTTCCAGAACTCCGTATCTGCCTTCTTAAACGCCTGGGTCTGGTTGTTCGTTATCCAGTGGGCACGAAACCCATCGCGGTATTCGAGACAGGCGATGACGTATCCAAGTGTGAACGTGGTCTTGAGCGAGTCGCGGTGGGCGAGGATACCGACATTCCGGTCTGCCTCGAAGAGGTCGATCCAGTGGTGGTGGACGGGGGCGAGTTCAGTCCACTCGTCGCGTTCGGCTCGCATGTAGCCCTCCGTGAGTTTATTGAGAAATTCTGCCCACGAAGCCGTCCCGAACGGGTTGAACGACTGCCTGACGTCCTCGTTCGTATACGTTCGAGTGTTGGCACTACTCATTGCTGGCATCGATATTAGTATTGCTGTCGCTATCGTTTAAAGGGGAGAGAGCAGCCCGTATTGCGTCTTGTTCGTCTTCGCCGAGTGTGTGCTCTCTGTCAATCGAGCCCGAGTGTTCGTGTTCTCGGCCTTCGGTCGTAATGTAGCCGAACGACGAAGAGAGCATATATTTCGCGAACGATGTGTCGCCCTCCGGCCGGCGGCCGTCGTCAATATACATCGATTCGCCCTCCGCGCGCGCCTGCGCGAAGGCTCGGGAAAAACTTTTTTCAGCACCATCAACGGTCTCGAAGGCCGGGTCCGCTTCGAGCCACCCGTCGAGAGTCTTGTCCCCAACGCCGGCCGCTCGCTCACAGCCAGCTTTGGATTTGCCCTCGTCGCGAGCAGCGGCGATCGCGAGGCGGGCGTTCTCGTCGCTGAACTTCGTTGGTCGACCCTGTGTGTCGCGATTCACGTCTGAGTGGATACCGCACCGCCCATCGTCGTATTTTGACGGATAGTCGCAGGGCTCGCCAGAGTTCTTGATCTCGCCGCAGAGGCCCTGGTCCTGGTCCTGGTCCTGGTCCTGTTCGTCGTTCTCAGCCATGATGAGGTCGGTCGTCGCGTTCGTGGTTTTTTCGGTGGGCCGTGACGTACTGCCGTCGAGACGGTTTCGTGCCCTCTAGATCGACTCGTTCCAGCGGTTCTGTATCGGGGTCGGCCGGATCGTCGCTCGCGTGGTAGAGATCGTATCGTCGCGGGGATTTGCCGGCCGAATCGATGAGGACCGACGCCGGGACGACCGGTCCCGAAACCGTTAGGAGGACGCCCTCGGCGTTGTTGATCGTCACTCGGAATTCCATCGGCGGGGGTGAAGCAGTTAGTCTCGATCGTAGTCGTAGTGACGACGGGCCAGGCGGCCAGCTAGTGTGCCGAAAACGATGCCGAGTGCGAGATACCCGAACTCGCCGCGGGCGTCGGCAGTGTGCGCCCCGGGCGTCATCGGGTCGTCGAGTCCAAGAGCAACCCGAACGACAGTGGCGATCGGTTCGGGGTCGTCGGCCAGACCGAGAGAAAGGCCAGCGCCGACCCCCACGGCGAAAGCGTGTCGCTCTTTGAGTGTGGACAAGGTAGTCATTTTTGCGATATGTTAGGCGATCGCTCAAAGCCGCAGTAGTGCGTTTTTGGCTGTGTCGTCGAGGGGGTTTGAAGTATCACACTCCTTTCAGAGAGATGTCGAGCGACTCTGGGATGACGATCTCCCACACGAGGATTCCGCTTAGTTGCGTGGTCGCCCGTTCGTCGGCGTCGATCGTATCCTCGGGAACGCACAGGATAGGGACGACGTTCGCGTGCTCAGCGTCGGCGGTGTCGGGACTCGTGCAGAGTGCCCCGAGGCGTTCCTGTGTCCGTTTCGTGGCGTAGTGTCTCGCCTGGCCTGCTGCGAGCGGTGTCGAGTACGACTCGTTTTCGAGTTCGAGAGCTAGCTCAAACCGAGGTCCGACGTCAACGACGAGATCAACGATACGGTCGTCAGAGAGTCGGACCTGGCGGCGAACACTCCCCTCGCCGTATTCCTCTTCGAGAAGTTGGGCGACGTAGTCCTCGAACGTTAACTCTGAATAGGGTTCATCGTCATCGTCCGTCGGTTCTTCTGGTTCCGTTGGTTCCGTCGGTTCTTCTGGTTCCGTTGGTTCCGTTGGTTCCGTTGGTTCCGTTGGTTCCGTTGGTTCCGTCGGTTCTTCTGGTTCCTGAGGCTCGTTGGGTTCGTCCATGATCTCATCGAGCATAGCCTGGTAGTCCACGAGACCCGCGCCGTCGCGTGGCCCTTCGACGTCCCGTGCAGAATTCTCGAACGCCTGTGTGATCTCGGCGGGTGTCGTGCTGGGATGGGTTTCGAGGTAGCGAGCCACGAGGCCCGACGCGAGGGGGGCCGAGAACGACGTCCCGTTGGCTAAGATCCACTCGCCAGGCAGTTGGCGACCGAGCCTAGTGCCACTCGCTTGTGCGAGCCGGACCCTTGAACCCACGGCGGTGACGTCCGGGTTATCGCGATCGGGATTGTAAGAGCTAAACGAAGCAATAGCGCCGTGTTTGTCGCACGCGGCGGCCGAGAACGCCTTCGAGGCCGTAGCAGGACTGCCTGATCGGGCCCCCGAGTTTCCTGCTGCTGAAACAGTTCGGACACCCCTGTCGATAAGTGCGTTGTGGACACGGTCGATCGCGTCGACGGGCTTCGACGTACCCCACGATAGGTTTACGATATCGATCTCCCCGGCGTGCTCGTGAAGCCACTGATAGGCCCTAAGAACCGTTCGGCCGTCCGTGCGGCCGCGGTCGCCGAAGATCCGGAGCGAGACGAGCGAGGTGTGAGGAGCTATCTGTGTGATCTGTCCTGCGACAGCAGTCCCGTGGCCGACTCGGTCAGGACCGAGTCCAACATGACCCTCTTCGACAGGGGTGTTCGTCGCGTCGATATGGAGCGTCGTCTCGTCATGACCGTACTCTCGAAAGACCCCGTGGGACGTATCGATTCCCGAGTCCATCACGACCACTGTTTGTCCCTCGCCAGTCTCTGCGACAGGGTCCGACACGGGCGGGATGTTGTGAAGAACCTCGATGTCGGAGATCGTTGCCGCGGCTGTATCGAGTGCGTAGGGCTGGCGGGCGAACTCCTCGTCGATTCGGTCGGGTGGGGCGACCGACGGGGCGACCACGAACTCGCCCCCGTCAACCGATCGGACGGCGTGTTCCTGTTCTATGACTTCGAGTGTCGAGTCAGAGGCTTTGACGGCGACGACCTCGAAGTCGAGCGCCGGGAACGAGAAGTGTTCGAGTGCCTGGCAGTCGCCATGGCTAGCGAGGTCTGTGTCTACGGCCTGGTCGCTGTCCAGGGTTACGAAGTGGGTATAGGGCATTAGTTTTAGTTTGAAGAGTCGGAGTATCGAAATCTGCTAGTCGCGGTTCGCGAGTCCGGAAAGGAGAGGTGAAGGGCGTCGGCTGTGAAGTGAATGTGTGGGGGGTAGCCGACGCCCAGGCAACGCAAGCAGTTTGCCTCGCCGCTCGCTAGTCTCGTGAGACATTCGAGCAGGTCATCGGCCCGGACGTTCAGACGAGGCGGCCGCACTCGGGACACCACGTCTCCCTCCCGTCTGATTCGAGGAAGACATCGCACTGCCAGCACTGGTTCGGTTGTTGGTGGGTGCCACCGAGGTTGTGCTCGTCTTGCGCGTAGGCTTTCGACACGTTTAGGCCCCCACGAGAAGGCGTGCAGCCTGTACGAGTTGGTCGAGTGCGCCACCGTCGACGAGACCGAGGGCGAAGACTTCGTTGACGACCGAGACGAAAAGACCCACACCGAGACCGAAGCCACCCTGCACGGTTTTCTGTGCGAGGTTGAAGCGGCTTGTCGTCTCGGCACGCTTCGAGTCAGCTATGCGATCGACGGCCGGTCCAAGTGAAAACCACGCCGAATCGCTGGCGATCGCCGTGATGAGTATGAGGACGATCGCCGTGAAAAGAGCCCACAGAACAGGCGAGGCGGCGTCGAGACCCGGCCACGCCTCCGTCGCGGCCACGAACCCAGCGATGAACAAGAGGCGTTCCTCCCGATCGTCGAACTTGCGACCGATCCAGTCAGTCGTGGCACGGACAGCGTCGGTATCCGGAGAGAACGGCGTGCCGAGCTGCGAGAGGTCGCCATCTTTCATCGCTCGGCAGATCCGAATCGGAAGTGACGCCGTCGGGTTTGGGCCAGAAGATTTCGAGCGGGGAGAGTAGTTCGGACAGTTCGACAGGTGTCCGTTAACCGAGTTGACAGTCCACGTCGGGTGTGTCCGACCACAGTGCTTGCACGTCCATGCGCCGGCGTCGGTGTCGTAGCGAGCGTGGGCCGTCTCGGCCGCCACCGCTTCGTCAACGAGTGGTGTTCCGTACTGGAATTTGCCTTCGTCAGTGTCTGTGTCGGTGTCGGCGTCGGCGCGGCGGTGGTCGGTGTCTGTGTCGGTGTCGATGCTGGCGGGGTCGCCGCTATCCGCCTCTAGTCCGGGTGGGTCGGCGTGTAGGTTCTGGAAATCGTCTTGTTGCATAGAATTGGTAGTTGTTTTCTCGATCGTTTTCGTGCTCGTTCTCGTGCTGTCCTTCGCGGCGGGATTGGAGGCGAACGGTGCTGGTGACCCTCAAGGAAGGTTTCCGTCGTCAGGGTCAGAAGATGGATATGATCGCACGACCGCTACGAGCAGCAACGGAGCACCGATGGCAAAGAGGAAGATCGCCATATCGGCGAGGATGAATACGATTTGGATGGGGTCCCCCTCGTTAAGAATACGGGCACTTGAGAGAAATCCAACGAGGGCAAACCATGCGAACATCGAAGCGACGACCTGTGGGTATCGGTCCCGGTGGATGGTGAGGTAAAACGACGCGAAAAGCCATCCCCACGAACCCACGAACAACAGCGCAGTAGTTAAGCTCATGATTTACTTCTCCCGACGGAAATCCCCGACAATCGCAGGGATATATTCGAGTTGGAGCATGGCGGCGACGACGACACCCAGTAAGGCGAGCTCCTCATAGCTTATCGTGAAGATTGACGCCCACTTTAGGAACAGCGCCGCGAACCAGAGAAGACAGCCGATCGCCCCCAAAACGAGGACAACTCGATCTCGAAGGAGTTCTGTCGGGGTTTTTTCGAATGAAACCGGGACAGATATTTCTTCGTCATCATCCATTTGAGGAGGTTGGTGTTGGTCCCGAATCTTCTGTGGGATCGTACTCGGGCTCGGGAACGGGTTCGGGTTCGAAATGTGCCGAGAGCGTTGGGTATCGAAAGGGGTCGCACTGCCGCGGGCCTGCTCGGTTGTCAAACGCCAGACATTGGATCGGTGGATCTTTGACAGAGTAGCCGAACTCGTGGCAGTCTAGAAGCCGAACGACGCTCTCCGCGGCCAGCGGTCGAGCTGCCCCGCCAGCCGCTGTTACGATACGACCCGTCGTCCCTGGGTGGTGGCCCGCGACGTGCTCGGCGGGACGGGTGGGGTGTGTCCCTGCTGCGCTCAACCCGGTCATCGCCGCAGGTGGTGCTCTCGGGGTCATCGCGCTCTAGCAGAGTGTCTTATTCAGGTACTCGTCGGGGACCGAACTCGTCCCACGACCGACCCATGAAACCCAGCCCATAGGGAGGATCAGTGACGACAGCGTGAACGGAGTTGTCGTCGAGTTCAGAGAGCGCGTCGGGCACCTCGCCGTGGATGAGTTCGCCGGTCATGGGGAAGTTGGTCGGTTAGTTGGCTTGGTCTCAACCAAGCTAGTCGGATCGATATCTCGGCGTTCGAATCGCCGCCCCAAGCGCCTCACAAAGTTGGCGTTGGCTTTGATCGACGTGCTCGGGCTTTGAGTTCAGTCGCTTGATCTCGTCGTACAACTTCGCCTCGCTGTACGAGTCGTCGAACGCATCGCGGGCCTGGCGTTCGTCCAAGGCTTCGACTAGTCGAGGGATGTACGCTTCGTCCTCATGAGTGTACTCGTGGCCGCCAGTCCACTCCGTGGTCGAAATCCGGTCGGGCCGGTGAACCGTCGCGTGATGAGCCACGCCGCAAGGACACCCACCACCCTTTCGGACGATGTTAAACTTCGAGGGAAGCGTTCGGGGTTCGTCGCTCCCTGAATCGGCGTTGAGTACGCGGACGGTTTTCTCGACGCCGACGGTGTAAAATAAGTAGTGCTGACGCTCGGTGGCGAACGCTGGTACGGGCTTCGACGCGTGGCGTGCGCGTTTGTCCTCGCCGTTCTTGAAATGACCCCGGCCCGGTGGCTCTAGCTCTTTGATGGTTCGAAAACACGAAGCGCAGTAGCGGTGGTCGAATTGGACGCCTCGGAGAGCGCGTTCCCCTTTCTTGAAGTAGAGGCAGTCCTTTGAGCAGTAGGCGTTATTATGGCCGATCGGATACTCGGCGCCCGTGTTCGATCGGCGTGTTTCAGTGTTCGGAGAGTCGGTTTCTTTCGGAGCGACGAACTCGGTGTCGCAACGAGTGTAGTAGCACTCGCGGGGTTCGTCGCGCGGTGTGTGTCGGCTTTTCTGTATCGCGATTCGAGCGCTCATCGACTGTGGGCAGTCGTCCGGGCCGCGAGTAGTCGATGCACCCACATCAGGGTCGTCCGGATCGTCCAACAGCGTGCCGGAGTTCGACGGCCGGTTCGGCCGGAACGGTCGAAGCGATGTGTCTGATGATGACATGGTGGCTAGTTGGATCGAGACGAGACGAGACAGACAGCGGCGAGACGAGAAAGAGCGTGAGGTGGAAGGATGCGAAAAGCAGTGGCTGGATAGCACAAGGTTCGAACCCCTGTGCTTTGAGGGAGCCACCCGGCGTCATCCCGATCAGTCTACCAGGCGACCGAGTTGCGCCTAGCCGGTGGCGCTGTTGGTCCTACATAGAGAGGTCCGTTACTTAAATGTCGTGCGAACTATGATATGTCATAGTTGGACGGCTTCGGTTCCCGACAGAACGATTGGATTTGCACGATCAGGATTTTTCGACGAGTTGGTAGCGAGGTTTCGACGGTGCAGAACCGTTGGTGGCGAACATTCTCGTTACGACCCCTTCCGAGCGCATTTCTCGAAGGAGTTCGTAGACGCGTGAGCGGGAGACGTCCACTAAGGCATCGCTCGCTGCGAGTTCATTGGACGTGAGTGGGCCGCGACAAGCTAATTCGAGGTATATGGCGATATACGGCCCTGATACGTTCGCGAACGCCCGATCGGCGAACAGAGAGCGCGCCGGTTCAAGTGAGTGACCTGGTTCGTCCGGGTCAGGACTATCACCCTCACCCATCTATGAATCACCGAGGGAATCCCGGCCTTTACGGTCAGTGACCAACTTCGGGGCTGTGCCTGGGGTGGGAGTGAGAAGTTCGTCGAGCGTCGTCGCACTCTCTTGTTGGTTCTCGCGCGAGATCCGGAACCGCTTTCCAGGTGTTTCGTACAGGTCGTCGATCGATTGGAAATACCAGGTCGTGTCCTGCGACCATCGGCCCGCGACGAGCGGAACCGAGTCGTACTGCGCGGCGAACCAGCGCAAGCCGGCGATCTTCTCAGGGTCCAGATAGACGTGGTCGGCGGAGCTGTACTTAGCCTCGATCGCCAGTTGTTGCTCACCATTTCCGACGTGGAGGTCCGGCAACGGGCGGGTGGTTGCCGAGCCGCTCGCAGGGACGCGCAGGGCCGCGTAGCCCGCCTCGTCGAAGAGGTTGATCAACTCGCGTTCGTATCGGCTGCCGGTCTTTTGGGTCACTGGAGCGACACCTCTTCTCCCCACTCGACAACAAATTCGACTGGTTCTTCTCCTTGTGGCTTGATCGTCATGCGATCAGGGGCGAGTTCGGGGTTTCGCGCGTCGAGAATTTCTTCCGGATCGCCGAAGTGAGATTTGTCGATCAGTGGATAGTATGGACCCAGGCCGTCAGTTCCGAACATCTGGATCGTGGCCCGCGGCGTTCGGAAGACTATCTGACTAGTAAACCCACGGAGTTGCGGCGGTATATAGAGACCATCGGCGTCGATATGCGTTAAGTAGACGGGGTGGTCTTCTTCGGCCACCTCCTCCGGTTCGATTTCTCTCCAGTCGGCATCGTGTGCCGGGCCGATGCAGATATGTTCGTAGGTCGATTCGTGGGTGTTTCGCTCCTGTTGGACTCTGGTACGGGCGCGATCCCGGCCGAACTCCGTGTCTTCGACCAAGTGTCGCCAACCGCAGGAACGACAAAACGCCTCAAAGGCGACCGGAGTCCCACAACAGTCCGCGCAGAGGATCCGACCACCGCGCTCGATCGCACCATCCAGTTCGCCGTTGACCGGGCGTTCGTCGCCGCACAGGTCGCACGCTTCGATTTGTGAGTCGTTGGGTTGGTCGGACGGGCTAGTCTCGTCGGTCGGGTTCGGGTTCGGCACCGTGTCGCCGAAAAGTGTTTTTTGAGTCACTGGGTTTCCTCGGTCTCTAGCGCGTGCTGATTGCATTCGCCGCGGACATGGTACGAGACCGTCCCTCGGCAGAATCGAGTACCGGCGGCAATGTCTCCATGTCGTTCGATCCCGGCCCGGTAGTGGTCATTGGTTAGGTCCCCCGCAAGAAGCCGGTGCTCGGCTCGTACGCATCCCCGCTCCGTTTCATCTGTTCGATTTCGTGCTCGACGGTCGAACGGTCGTAGCCGCGCTGTTCGCACTCGTCGAGATAGTCGTCGATCGGAACGCCCTGGTCGTTATCCGTCGTCCGTTCGAGTTCGCGCAGGACCTTCGACAAGTCCTTTTTGCGGTCCTTCTGGCTTTTCGTCGCGCCCGTTTCGAGTGTCCCCGCGTCGAAGTTACCCGTCTCGTGGTCCATGCCGAGATCCGACAGGCACGCCATGACGAGATCGCGAGCCCGTTCGACGTCCTCCGTGTCGACAGTATCCGACAACCGGATGCGGGCCGACGCTTCGGCGAGTCGGGCGAGTCCTTCGTTCGCGCGGGCAGCGACCGGGACGGCCGCGTTCTCGTCGTCGGCGTTGGCCTGGCGTAGCTCGACGTAGTGTTCGACGATCATTTCGCCCGCCGCTTCCGTCAGGATCGGCGTCAGTTGGCGTGCGTATGCGACGTATTTTCGGTAGGTGTCCGGATCGATCGGTGGACTCACGCGTTCGAGTTCGCCTTCATCGAGTTCCTTACCAGCGACGTGTTTCGCGCCCACGCGGGCGATCGTGTTCTGATGTTCGGAGATCTCGCGGTCGCGCTCCTCGTCAGGCTCGTCGTCAAGAGTGAACACGAGGTCGAAGCGTGAGAGGAGCACAGGGTTGAAGCCGAGTTGCTCGCCGATCGCATCGTAACGATTGAGCGTGCCGCCCTTCGGATTCGCCGCGGCGAGAACCGTCGTTTGAGCCGGGAGAGTGGCCGTGATGCCCGCTTTCGCGATCGAGATCCGCTGGTCACTCATACATTCGAGGAGCCCCCCTTGATCCGATTCGTCCATCTTATCGAGTTCGTCGATGCACGCGACGCCCGTGTGCGCCCGAACGAGTGCGCCGGCTTCGAGAGTCCATCCCGACCCGCCGAACGGATCGTTCTGCACCGCCGCGGCCGTCAGGCCCGCGCGGGACGCCCCTTTCCCGTTCGTGAACACGCTACGAGGAGCGAGCCGTTCGACCGACTTCATCAATCCCGACTTGCCTGTCGATGGCGAGCCAACGAGGAGGACGTGCGACGTCCCGCGTCGGGGGTCGCCCGCAGGCGTGCGGGCTTCATTCCCCCCGAACAACTGGTAGGCGAGTGCCTCTTTGATCCGCTTGTCGCCCATATGACCCGGTGCGATCGAGTCGCGGACCAACTCAAACGGGTCGCCGTGTTCGCCCGCGGCGATAGCTTCGACCTGTTCTTTGTCCTCGGGAGCGAGTTCGATGTCCTCATGACCTGTTTCGAGCCGGTCGATCGAGTTCGCAACGGCGAACAGCTCGAAGACGCGCGTGTCGTCTTTCTGCGTCTCGTGAATCGTCGCGTTCGCCAGGATTCGGTCGCCCGGTGAGACGGTGCCGACGAGGTCATTCGACAACGTGATCGTGACCGTTTCAGTCGAGATCGCGTCGGTGCCCGCCGCTTCGGGCAGTGCCTGGAGGATCAATTGCTGGAAGTCCTCACGAACCGTCTGGTTGGGTTTGCGCTGGAACGGTCCCTCGCGTTCGCACGACGGGCACGTCCCTGGCGTTTGGAGCGACCCGTCATCGAGACGACCCTGGATGATCCGATCCTGAGCACCACAGCGGAGACACTCGAACGTCGTCTCAATGTCCCTCGTTTGGCGCTCGGAGGTTTTCGATACCTGGCCGCGGATTGAGACTTGTGTGGCGAGGACGTCGTTCGGACGATACTGTCCGACATCGTACGTCGCTTCGTCGGGAAGATCGTGAACCTGGACCGTTGCCTCGTCAAGTGGGACATCGATCGGGAGATCGTACGCCCGAAGTGCCTGGTCTAGTTCGTCCCCGATCCGTTCCGGCACATCGAGATAGTCCTGTGCGAGATCGTAGTTACACTCGGCGAGTTCGGTCCACGAGACGTGCAACGACGTCCGTTCGGACGGGTACGCTTGTGCGAGTGTTCCAATCTCCTCGTAGTAGTACACTTCGAGGAACGTCTCGCACTGGTCTGCAACCGGCGCGTTCGGATCGGTCGCGTAGGCTTGCTCGAACTGTTCGTCCGTAAACGATGGTTTGTTTTCCGACATTACTCTCGAACCCCGTTGAAGATTTCAACAACGCTTCCCAGGCCCCCTCTCGCTCCGCTCGCTCCGCTCGCTCCGCTACGAGGTGCTATACCCTCGGCTAATCGACACATGCTTACTACTACTACGTACATGGAACTTTAGCCTACCTTAACCTCGATTGTGTTGTTTGGTGGAATCATGGGGTTTTAGCGGGAGACCTCCTCTTCGCCGTTGTTGAAGATTTCAATGGCTCCTTGGTCCTTGACAGGCTCCTCGTGCAGAACGTCGTTGAGATCGACGCGAATGACTCGTTCTCCGCCGCTCTTCGTGTCTTGGAACCCTCTCTCACCTCCGAGAGTTTCCATCGCGTTGTAGGCCTGTTTCCCGTCTAGCTCTCCGTGTCCTCGATCTGCGAGTGCATCGAGGACATCGCCGTACTTCATTGACGAACGGCCCTTTGTCCTGCCAGACCCGTGCTTCGCCCGACCGATAAGGATCTGGCGCAGGTCAATCACTCGCTGTTTTGGGGCTGATAACTGACCGTGTATTGTTCGGATCTCGCGGACGTGTGCAGCAATCTCGCTCACATCTGACGTGAGGTCATCGATATCTTCGGAGTTCCCGTCGATCCGGCTACGAAGGCCTTGGATCACCGCGTCGAACGTCTGCATCGTAACCATGTCGTCGAGACTCTCTTCGAGTTCTTTGACGCGCTCGCAGCAGTCGCAGCTACCGCTGCACTGCTCTGGACCTTCAGACAAAGTTAATCACCTCGAATCCATCGGCGCACTCGTCGCACACGACGCGCACCCCGTGTTGTGAGTGCCGGATAGTGGCGGTCGCCGGCTCGCGACAGCCAGCACAGCCACAGACGCGTGTTGTAGTGTTCACTGCTCTCCTCCTGCTGATTCGTCCGTCCGTAGTGTGGTTCGTTTCTCGCACTGGTTTTCGCTGCTAATATCCACGCCCGAAGGCGCTGCCAAGAACGACACCCTATCCCATCGAGCGGCCCGTGCCACTCGCTCGTAGAGGGATAGGCTTATGCCGGTCCAAGAGAAAGCATAGGTGTTCAAACCTGCTTTCTTGTTTTCTCTAGTGCCTACAGTCGTGTACCGGTCCTCTCCTATTAACTGTTGTGCATAGATATGCACAGCACTGCGAAGCTGTGCTATGCTTCGATGCTTACTTCTATGATAGTCATCTACTTTGCGGACATGACCACGGTAACAATCGAAGACCCGGACGAAGTGACTCGAAAGACGATCGCCGAAAACGGCCAAGCGTACATTGGACGGAAGTACGCTGGCAAGACGGTCGAACTCGTCGTCCGTGTGGTCGACGACGGCTGACTCTGCGCTCATCGCTCACCTCCGATCGATCCAGGCGTCATCGGCGAGACTCCTGCCGAATACGTCCCGGAGTTCGATTCACCACCGACGAAATCACTCCCGCAGTGGTGGCATCTGTAGCACTGCCGAGAAAGGTAGCCACACCCCTTGCAGGGCCACGGCCCGTCGTGCGCTTCGATCTGTCCTGCGTTCATCGCTCGACACCCCACAACGTTGAGCCCCTCTCAGAAACGGCGACGACGCGGCCGTCGAAGTCGGTCGCTGGTTCTGTAGCGACCCCGTCACGCAACCGCGCGAGAGCACCCGCGACCGTGAGACTTGATAAGCCGACACCGTCCGCGATGTCTCGCGCTCGGAAGCTCTTGGCCGACCGTTCGGCACCGGTCTGCCGCTCGACAATCCACTCAGCGACGACGTCGACGACGGTCGGCACGCCTGCCAACCGAAGCACATCGTCCCAGGTGTCCGCGAACCTCGCGTAGGCCGTCCTCGAGACACTTTCGTCGGAGAACTCTGCGACCCGTCGTGCCGAGGGGACGGCGTCGTCTTCGCGGTACGTTTCTCGGATCTCTTGTAGTCGATGGGCCTCGGATCGGGCCTGTTGGGTGCTGCCTCGCTTCCCGTAGCTGGCGTTCGTCGCGAGGTTGCGATCGAGGCGTTCGAGATCGTCGTCGCGTATCCAGCGGCTGGTATCGACATCGTCCCACGCGTCGTCGTCGTGAAAGCTCATCGGACCACCCTCCAGTCCGTCTGCAAACAGGGGCACTTGTCGTCGGGGCTGTCGAGTCCGAGGATCGCGTTGGTCGGGGCCGCTTCGAGCAGTCGGTCACAGTCGAGACAGCGTCGGTAAACCGTCACTGTTGACCCCGCTCTTCGTGTGTTTCAGCAGGGGTTTGGGCGGTCCCTGGCACGCCTTCGCGCGGGTCGATCCAGCGGGCGAGCGCATAGCGGACGGCGAAGGCGAACTCGCGGAGAGTGCAAGCAGCGCACTTGTCGTAGCGGCCGCGCCAGCACGATTTCGAGAACGACGTGTGCCAGCGACCTTCGGGGCCTCGATCGCCTAACATGGCGCGACCCCCTCATCGGTCGCGCCGATCTCCGGGGGGATACTAGCGCGCTGTCCAGGTGTTGTACTGGAACGCACACAAATAACGTTAGTATCCACCCGGTCATTGACCCGTTCGTAACGATGGGACGGATCGACGACAGCCAACGATACAGCCAGCGTCTCACAACCGAACTCGATCGGCGCGTCGTCGAGGCGATCGCAGACACCGACCGAAGAGCGATCCGCCGATGCGTCGAGCACGCCGACGCGGTCGAGATACCATCGATAGATCGGGGCACTTTTTCGGTCACTCTCTGCGAGTTTTTCGAGTGTTTCTCTATCCTCGTCGGCGATGTCGGTCAGGCTGTAGTCGGTGTCGGACTCTAACAACTCCTGGGCTATGTCACGTTTGTGAGAGGTGGGGAGATTACCACTGGTGGTAAATTCCCCATCATCTGCTAATCTGCCACGAATTCGTGTTACCCACTGCTGGCTAACTCCCAACTCATCGGCGATCCGTTGATCGGTCCAATGAACACCGGCTTGATCGAGGTGGAGCAACTGCCCGGTGATGAACGTCTTTTTCAGGGTGTCGTCGGAGTCTCGTCCGGCGAGATTCGACACCCGGGCCTTAGTCCACAGTTCGACGTCCGTCCCGTCGAAGACTACTACATCGACGGTTTCGATTCCGAGTTCCTCGGCAATGCGCCGTCGATGGAACCCGTCGATAATCTCGTTTTCGGTACTGACGTAGAGGGCGTCAGTGATACCGTCGGCCCTGATCAGTCGTTTGAGTTGGTTGTACTTCGCCTTGGAAAGGTCGGGAGCGACTTGGAATCGTTCGGAGTCGCTCAATTGGTCGACCGACATGACGGTCGTTTCGACTTTGCGCGCGCTGTCGTCCTGCTCTCGCTGCTTCGTTGACTGTTGTTGGCTATCAGTACTCATCTAATTCCCCCGCTTTGACCGCTCTCGCCGTACAAGGCGAGACACCGTTGCTGGCGATTCGACCCGGCACTGTCAACCGTTGTAGTTGAACATTGCATATCTTGAACTTCCGACCAGGGGAGTGGTCGACTCACGAGCTACTCACCCTGGGGGCTAGCAGATTCGTGACACTCCCCAGTCCGTCAGCGTACTCGAAGTGGAATTTGACGGGGAACTCCCCTCCTAACTCAACACAGACAGTCGAGCTGGACGTGAACGCCTTGGAGATATCCTTCGCGTAATCGACCGAGAAAAGCGAGTCCGCCTCGCCACTCTCAATGACTTCGAGCCCCCTGTCGGGATTGACGACGACCTCAACACTATCCGTATCGCCGTCGGCTTCGATAACCGCCTCACCCGCGTCCTCGTCGTAGTGGAAGCGGATGTGGTCGGCCACCATATCGGCGGCTTTGACCGCTCGGATGATCTCCGATCCCGGAACGTCAAATATAGCTGGGAGGTCCAGGTCAGGGAGGTCTGGCTCTTGGCGGATTGAATCGGGGTCGATAAGCGCGAGTGTGTATTCGAGGCCATCCACGTTGAAGTGGGGTTTCCGGGTCTCGGCGTCGAGTTCGACACTCACGATATCGGTGGCCCCACCCATCCCGAGCACGTCCGCAACGCGCTCTAAGTCAACGCCGAGGATCGCCTCCCCATTCCCTGGGTGATAGGACTTAAACGCCTCTTTCAAGAGGCGCTCGTCTATCATCCCGACGTTGGCCGGGTCGACTGCTCTGAGCGTCAGCCCCTCTTCGGTGACGCGGATTCTCGCTTCGTCCACGAGCGTGCGCGCGTTCGAGACGAACGCCTTGAGGTGCTGCTGTTGAATCGCGAATTGAACTGTCGTACTATTCGACGCTTCGCTGTCTTCCGTTTGGACTGCCGTACTACTCATTTTCACACACCCCCGTGCCCGCCCGCGCGACTGGTATCGACGCTTTCGGGCCGACGTGGACACCGCTCGTTATCTCGATCTTCCCAACGGTTTCCGTGGCCCATGCTGTGGCCGTATTCGACACCGTGACGACTTCTCGTGCATGGATACCCACACACCGGACAGACGAATTCGCCCGGCTCGCCGCCGTCAGGGCTGACGCCGTCGCGGTCCATGCGGCGTTTGCGGGCGTGGGTCGTGCGGGCGATGAGGCTGCGGTCGATCCGCGCGGACTGGACACTCATTTCCACACACCCTCGTTCGGCTCGAAGTCTTCTTTCTGCTTCGCCCACATTTCGCGCGCCCCGTCCCGTCCGTTTTCGTGGACTTCCTCGTCGATTACCACGCGTTCGTCCAGGTCTTCGACGGGCGTCCCGCCGGCAGCACGCCCGACGCACGAGATGCAGGTCGGAACTTCGTCGCCGTAGCGGGGATGGCCGGATACCTTCTTGTACCGCTGCGAGACGTGAGTCCCGCACCGAAGGCAGTTAGGCATCGACGAGTTCCTCGCCGTACTGCTCACGAACGGCAATTGCAACTGCCGTAGGAGTGTCTCTGTCGAGCGGGTTGACGCCAAGTTCCATTAACTCTTCGTGAACTTTGATCCACGTCCGCATCCCTTGCCGAACTTGTTCGCTCTTGTTCGACCCACACTCCTCGATTTCTTCTATTAGGGATTGGGACATCGTAAACGTTGGATGCTCCATTGACTGCGCCATACGCGGTTATAGTACCCTGGGGATATAGTACTACCGGAGCGTGTACTCTACTACCACTCACCAGTAGTACTATAGTACCACGGCCCTATAGTCGAAGTATGGCACGAAGTGTACTGCTCGGTAGTCAATCGTCGAGAGAACTGCCGGCACGGGGGATAGGACCCCGCACCGCTTCGGGTCGGAGAACCAACCCAATGAAAAGTGTTGACCGCGATCTCGGCGAACGCGTCGTCGAGTTTGTCGAAGCCAGTCGAAACGGCACAAGGGACTCGGATCAATGAGACGGAACAAAACCGACGAGAGAGACGATGCAGAGCGGTTAAGAACCGTCGAACGACTCGACGACGTCCGCGAGCTACTCGACGAAGCACGGAGAAACGTCGACCAAGCCCGCGAAGAAGCGGACGACTCGCTGGGGTTTGAGGAATCCGACCGATCCGAACTACTCCAGCTTCACGACGACCTGTTCGACGTGTGCAAAAAGGTCGAAACCGAGGCGTTCCGAATCGAGAGGTTGCTGTGATGCAACGGACACACGCACGACTCCGAGAAATCCGGTCCGCCGAGTACGAGTCGCTTCCCCGAGATCGGGTCTGTGAGGTGTGCTTTGTGGCCGGGCCGTCGGTGGAATTGCGTGTCCGATCGACTCGCATGGAGTTCACATGCCGTGACTGCTGGGAGGACTCGCGATGAAGTGTCCTCGATGCCTCAGGCAGAACATCCGGGCCGTCGAGTACGAGCTGCTCCCCCGAGATCGTGTCTGCCAGGAGTGTGCGTTCGTATGGTGAGTGACGCAACGCGCGCGATGTGCGCGCACTGTGAGATGGTATGGGGCGAGCCGTTTAGTTGCCCGTCGTGCCGGCCGTTCGTCCGGGGGTGGTCGTCATGAGCGACCTCCCCAGCATATGCCGAATTTCCCGCTCCCGCGAGGACGGGAACACCACGGCCACTTGCTGGTTCGACAGCGGTGCGCGTCTCCGGTATCGGGAGTGCGATGACGGTTCCGTCCGCGTGGAAGTCTTTCGCGCCTTCGAGTCCGACCCGTTTTTCGAGGCGGTCGAGGTCGGCCCCACCGACGCGTGCGTCTGTCTCGTCTCGGCGCTCGACCTCTACCACGATCACTGGACGGCGGGGGGCCCCGAAGCGTTTCGCGCCGCTTGTAGCACGATCGAAGCGGTGCTTCTCGGCCCTGTTGAGGAGGATCAAGCATGATCCGAATCTGCCCCGAGTGTGACGCGCGCGTACGCGAGGGCGAGATCGTGGAGTCGGCGTACTTCAGCTTTTGCGGACATGGGTACTGCCCGCATTGCGGAGGTGTTTTACTGTGACTCAGACATGGCTCTCCGAGCCCGACGACGAGGATATTGCTGACCAGTTCGCGACGGCGTCGGAAGGGTTCGAGGCTCTCTCGCGCGATATGTCGGACATCTTCGCAGCGCTCGAATCGACCGCGGAGGCAGGAGCGTATGAGCGCGAACACATCGACCGACTCGAATCGTTGTATGAGCTGCTCGACGATTACCGAGAGGACGTCGCCGAACGCCAGCGAAAACACAGCCCCGATCCGAAGCCCCACCCCGACCGCGAGCGACTCGAAGCGTCGTGGGAGCGCGACCAGCCGCCAGCGGGCTACGATCCGGCTCCGATGCCGACGCTCGCCTTGGACATCGAAATGATGACGATGGCGTTTACGCCGCACCCGCTGCGAACGATAAAATGCCCACGGCACGGGACGGCGTCGAACTACCTCCAGCGAGTCGTCAGCGCCGAGAACGGTCGCTTCACTATGGGAAGTTTTGACATGCTGGCGTTCAACGAGGAGTTCGCTACCGACGTCGAGCCGGGCGATCTCTTTTGCGTGGGCTACAAACGCCACGAGCGCGATCGCGCTCGCGAGTTTCACATCGTTGGGGTGGGCGGTGTCGAGCAGATTGACGAGAGCGAGGTAAAGCGGTGTCTTCGCGAACAGGGGGACGACTCATGAGTGTTACAATTCGAGACTGTGTCGATGCAAAAGAGATTCGGCGTGCGCCGGTTCGCTACTACGATGGTGTGGGGTCGGCGCGTTGCGCCGATGGGTGTGGTGAGACGTTTCCCACAGGCACCCGATATCGTCTCGTCGGCGAGCGCAAAGTCTGCGAGCCGTGTTGGCGGTGTCTTCGAGAGCGAGTTGATGCAGAGAGGTGTCCGTAATGCCCGACTGCTCGATCTGCGGGCGGCTGGCCCCGGTGGCTCGCCGGGTCGACGATATCGGCCTTGTCTGCCCGGCGTCGCGTGGCGACGAGTGCCTCGAAGCGGCGCGGGAGCGTGCGGCCCGGAAGTGGGCTGCCGAAACGACGACGATGGAGGCCACCGACTGATGTTTGGTTTTAATAACGGCTCAGACGAGAACGACGAACCGCGCGAAGATGCACACAACCGCGACCGCGACGAGCTGCGCTGGGGCTACGTCCCTTCGATTATCGACGGCAGTCGAGAAGTGCCCGACGGGTTGGTGGGTTGCTTTAGCGCGATCGAGCTAAACGACGGGAGACTCGTTGTGTATGACTGCGAAAACCCAGATGGGTGGGTTGCTAGTACCCGACGGGTGGGGGTCGTTCGATGAACGGCACCCTAATCTCTCACGATCGTTGCTGGCTTGTTGTCGATCTCTCGGAGGTGCGCTAGTGCTCCCGTTCGGCGTCCCCACCCAGTTTGTGCTCACAGTGGTATTCGGCCTCGCGTCGATCGTCTTGACGGTCGGCGTTCCGCTGATCTGGCTCGAATATCTCGC
>Ga0306875_100146_pt1 | contig 30659 bp, 31 predicted proteins | sample AntCluMetagen318_FD_190410 | JGI IMG/M metagenome (GOLD analysis project Ga0306875, IMG submission 190410) | Saline lake microbial communities from Club lake, Antarctica - Metagenome #318 (v2) (version 2) | ecosystem: Environmental > Aquatic > Non-marine Saline and Alkaline > Saline | place...
ATACATCTGTTTCTACATTTAAGTTTACAGAAAACGATTACGAACTTGAATTTGATGTAAGAGATACAGATAATAGTGGTACAGCAACAATTACAATGGATACTTACCGCGCAGGAGATGGAACAGAAGGATATACCGTTGACCAAGTATTCAAAGCAGGAGATGAAGGTACAGAAATAGAAAATGCACAAACAAGCTTACCAGCAGTATCTGGTCCATTTGCGACTGGTCTCTATACAATGGAGTTATCCGTTAACAACCAAGATACTGATATGGGTACACTCTATGTTACAGACCGAGCATCTGAAGAGATTAACACATGGGTAATGCCAATGGATAAAGCTCCAACAATGGAGAATGTAGAAGAATTCGGTACGCAGCAGGATAAAGTTGCATTAAACGATAAATTTGTTGTAGAAGTTAAGGCATCTGGTCTTTATTCTGATACACTTCTTACAAATAATACTACAGGAGCAGACCTTGTTGACCACTACGAACGTACGAACGCAAATGGTCTAACAGATACATTACCAGAACTTGGTCTTCACATTACAGAAACAGATAGTGATAGACATTCAGAAGCAACACGACTCAAACTAGAAGAAGCAGAACATGTTGAAGTTGTTCCAGAAGATGACACGTTCTACGTGTTCTTCAATACTGGTGATGATGACATATATGATACATTCGATAGTGATTTCGATGTGAACAAAGAAACGGAATTCGATGTTGACTTAAATATCACAGAAGATTACAAATACGTTGACGATGATGCAGATAATGAAAGTGCAGACTTATACGAATCTGTTGAATTTGTTGAACGTGTTATTGTAACGAATCTTCCAAGTGTAGTTGTAGATGAAGAAACACTTGAAACGAAACACGGTCTTGCAGCAGTAGAAAATTCAACAGTATCCGGTTACACAAACATTGCACCATATACAACAGGTATTGATGTTATTGTTAGAACCGCAGATTCTGAGTCACAAGACATAGAATCTGAATTCTTCTCAAACAGCGTTGAAGTTACAGAAGAAGGTACCGTATTCACACAATTTGACCTATCTAATATTAATGTAGATAGAGCAATGGAACTTCGATTTAGACCGGTTGACGCTGATTACAGAGAGGCTGTAATGATGGAAGCAGATGTTCCACCAGAAATAGCTAACTTCGGTTCAGATGATACTCCAGTTACAGAAGGTAATGAAGTTGGATTTAATCTAGAAGTTAACTCAACAAATCCAGATTCACTTAATTACCAATGGGACTTCGGTGACGATGAAGGTACATCGGCACAGTCCTCCCCAGCATATGTATATGATTCACCGGGAACATATACGGTAACTGTAACTGTTACAGATTCGGCTGGACAGTCAGATAATGCTACAACAGAAATTGTTGTTGAAGAAGCTCCAAACGAGCCACCAACAATTGAACAAATCATCAGTCCAGATTCCGCTGAAGTTGGAGATGATTTAACCTTTACAGCAATAGCATTTGATGATTCAGACTCGAATAATCAATTACAATACACATGGGACTTTGATGATGGTTCAACAAGTGCAGGAATCAGTACAACGCAGTCGTATGATTCAGCAGGAACCTATGATGTAAGCGTAACTGTAACGGATTCAAACGGTGAATCCACACAGCAATCGAAAACTGTACAAGTCACAGACCCAGATGCAGGAGAAAATGAAACGGATTCAGGTCCATATGACTTTACAATCACAGCAGCAGATGCGAACACCAGTGAAAGAATCCCCGGTGTTTCTGTAACTGTTAGTCAAGAAGGTGAAACAATTGAGACGGTAACCACAGATGGTAACGGTATTTCAGTTGTTGAACTTGAAAACGGAGAGTACAATGTTACGGCGTCTGTTGATGGATATGAAACTCGTGAAAGCGGAACGTTCATTGACGGTGAAGCTAATGAACTTCAGCTTGATATGACAGCAGAAGGTGGCGAAGAGGAAGAAGACCCAAGCCAGCCCGGTTTCGGTGTCATATTAGCAGCAATCGCAATGATGGCAGGTAGCATGATTGCGTACAGACGTAAAGACTAAGCAGTATTGAACAAATTTTTTAAGAAATAATTTTTTTATAATCTATTCAGCTACGTAGAGTATTTTGTATTAGAATCATCTGTAATACCTAATTCTTCTTTAATACTATCTACTTCTTCTTTTGTTGTTCCTTCTGGCTTTTCGAATTTATCCTTTTCTTCGATTACATAGTTGATATTTTTAGGTTGACCAGAAAAGGAACGAACAGAACCGTTATGCAATTCTTTTTGTTCTTCGATTATATCCTGCATAACTTCAGGCATATCTGAGGATGTACGTTCATTAAATCCAACATCCTTAAATAGTTCATGGTTTTTATGTGGGAATGTGAAAACCTGTTGATGCCCACTGTTTTGTGCTTTTTTAGCCAATTCAACGAGAAGAAGACGACCTTGTTCTTTTGTTGCTCGGTCAAGAACGACAAAATTAGTAATTTCGACGTATTCTGTATCATCTACAATGTTTCGGTGATATTGAATACATCCAAATCCAATCCGTTCATCTGTTTTATCATTTGTCGCTACAATAAAATCTTCTGGTCTAAATGAGTCATGTTTTGCATTCTCATTAGATAGTTTTCCTAACATCCACGCTTCGTCATCCGTTCTAGCATCTCGTGTATTAATCATAGTTATATTATATTAGTATATTAGTCGGTTTGTTTATTTGTATTATACAGCTTCACATATGTATAGTACACCCTTTGTAAAAAACCTTTTGATAAAGATTTATATAATTTGACTTACAAACGGAAAGACTAATACTCATAAAGGTATAAATATATTACATATGAATTCGACAATTAAGCAAATATTTATTGGACTTTTTATAAGTATGATTGTACTGTACATAAGTATTGGTGGTGGTTTATATTTAACAGGTAATATTGAAATCTCAGATATAATTTCTGATAGTGATGATAAGAAAAATTCTTCAGAAGTTAAGTTAATAAATTCAACATTGGATTCTTCAACAATAGCAGAAGAATCTTTGCAAAGTGTTGTGACAATATACTCTGGACAAAATGAAGGTATAAAATCTCAAGGAACAGGATTTGTTTATGATAACGGTTATATTATGACAAACCATCACGTTATAGATGGCTCTAATGAATTATATATTAAATATAATGGCGGTACATGGACAGATGCAACTCTGGTCGGTTCTGACGAATACACAGATATAGCCATACTAGAACCGCAAAATGTCCCTTCATATGCCGAATCATTAACGCTCATGGAAGATATACCTGTTAGAGGCAACCCCGTTATAGCATTAGGTTCTCCTGTTGGTTTAAGTGGGAGTGTTACAACAGGTATTATTAGTGGGACTAACAGAGTTATGAGCACAGAAACAGAATTCACTATTCCAGATTCCATCCAAACAGATGCTGCACTTAATCAAGGTAATAGTGGTGGACCATTAGTAATGACTAATACAGGAAAAGTTGCCGGAGTTAATACAGCTACAGAAGGAGAAAATATTGGTTTTGCAGTTTCAGCAAGATTAGCAGATGCTATGGGCCAAAGTATAATTGAAACAGGCGACCACGAACATTCTTACGTTGGTATTAGAACAATAGAATTAAGTCCAATAGTTAATATACAAGATGACATAGATGTTGAAAAAGGATTACTTGTTGAAGAAGTTGTAGATGGTTCTCTTAATGATGGTGTATTACGCACGCGAGAAGATGCAGATTTACCGGATGTAATCGTTGGAATTAATGGAAACGATATTCACACTAATGAAGGATTAACAAGTTATCTTATGCGTGAAACGACACCGGGGGATACGGTTAATTTAGACGTATATCGTAATGGTACAGTACAAAATGTTAATATTGAACTTGGTTCAAGATAGACAATAATATATATTTTCGATTAATATAGAAAGTTTAAACAGGGTAGAGATACTACTTACTATTATGAAATTTAGTGATTTTGTTGACGTTGCAGATGAGATTAATAATGAAAGTAAAACAACCGTTATAGTAGAATATGTATCGGAATTGTTTTCTACAGTAGACGATGATTCCTTAGAAATCGTCCCTAGATTTATACAAGGTGAAATATTTCCGGCATATGATGAACGTAAAACACGTATTAGTACGTCATTAATGCGTCAGGCTATTTCCGAAGCAACAGGTGTAGAAGAAGATAAAATTAAATCATCCATGACAGATGTTTCTGATATGGGTGAATTGTTTGACAAGTTAAGTATCAATTCAGATTCTGGGCAACAGCAATTAGGTTCTCCATCAATTACTGTTACAGAAGTATATGATGTACTTTCCTTAATTGCAAATACGTCTGGTTCTGGTAGTCAAGCTGTTAAGGTTAATTATCTTGTATCATTAATGTTAAAATGTTCTCCAATTGAAGCAAAATATCTTACGAGATTAATCCTTGGAAATATGAGTATTGGTGTAGGTTCGGGTACAATTCGAAAAGGTATTTCAGAAGCCCATAATATTCCAGAAGATAATATTGAACGTGCATTAATGCTTACAAATGATGCTGGAAAGGTACTTAAAATTGCCTCAGAGAACGGTAAAGAAGGGATAGATGATATTGATTTATCTGTATGTGAAATTCCATTACTATCTATGAAAGCTGGTAATAGTACGCCATTGGATGCAATGAATGAAATGGACTCTGATATTGTATATGGTGAATATAAATATGATGGATTCCGTATTCAGGCACATAAAAAAGGTGATGAAATTAAATTATATACACGAAATCTTCAGGATGTTACTTCTTCACTCCCAGATATTGTTGAAGTTATTCAGGATAATATAGATATACACACGGTTGTTCTTGACGGTGAGATTGTAGGTTATGAGTCAACCGATTTCAAACAACCTTTAACATATCAAAAAACGCAAAAGAGAATCCGTAGGAAACATAATATTGAAGAAATGATTGAAGAAATTCCTGTTAAACCACATTTCTTTGATATATTGCACCACGAAGAATACGGACTCCAGCTTGATGAGCCATATGAACGAAGATTGCGTGTACTATCTAATGTTTGTTCAAAAGATATCCGTTCACGATGTGTAAAATGTTCATCTGTAAGTGATATTCAGAAATTAATGTCTGAAGCAGATGATGATGGGCATGAGGGTGCAATGATTAAACACCCACAGTCAAATTATGAGCCAAATTCGCGTGGAAAGAAATGGCTTAAATTAAAACCCGAAGGTGAAACAATTGATGCGGTTGTAGTAGGAGGAGAATATGGTGATGGACGACTTTCCGACTTTATCTCTTCATTCGAACTTGCAATCTGGGATAAAGACACTGATGAACTTGTAAAGATTTGTAATGTTGGTAATGGCGTTAGTGATGAATTGTTGGCCGAGTTAACAAAAACATTTGAAGATGAAATAATTGAAAAAGATGGACGCGTGGTAAAAATTAGACCTACACATGTGGTCGAAGTAAGGTTTGAAGAAGTACAGACCTCACCTGAATTTAGTAGTGGGTATAGTCTTCGTTTCCCCAGAGTTGTTCAAATGAGAGATACAAAATCCGTAGATGATGCAGATTCTGTGGAAAAACTAAAGAATATTGCTAAATCGTTATAATATTGCTGTATGCGAAATCATTTAGTGTAATATTATAATTCATACTTGATGGATATAAATTTACCAAGTAAATTGGAGACTAATAATACATATTTAAATCCAATTCATGACTCTAGCGTAAAACACGTATATGATATGTTTGATAATACAGGAAATGAAGAATATAAATATATATCTATAGAACCGGTAGATACAATGTTGGATGCTGAGAATTTTATTACGAATTGTGAAAATGGGTGGATGAATAAAGAAAATGCATTATATCTTATTTATATTAAAGAATCTAATGAACCTATTGGATTTACCGGTTTTTGGAATATAGAAGCAAGTAAAAAACGTTGTGAGATAGGTATATTTATTTCAAAGTCACATTGGGGTTCAGGTTATGCAACAGAATGTCTAAAGTATTTACTAAATATAGGTTTTATCGATTTAGATATGAGTGTAATCCGTGGAATAACAAGTGTAAAAAATGATAATGCTATAGCTGTGTGTGAAAATGTGTTTGAAAAACCACCTGACAGTATTTTACCTAATGAAATTATAACAAAAGAAAATGTTAGTGACGCATATCAATTTTATCTTCGACGCGAAGATATCATTTCTCCGACGAATTTATAACTATTGTATTATATATTATATATGAATGATTACATGGGAATATGTTCTCGGTTTTATATTGTTGTATACAGTTCTCGCAACAATTGTACAGAAAAAAGATTGGATTCCAGATTCATTTAGTATATGGGGTCCTATATTAACAATCAGGTCAGAAATAGGATTAGATACTATAGAATCATTAGCTAATAGATATTATAAATTTTGGGTTCCATGGGGTACATTAGGTGTTTTTGCTTCAATAGTAACAGCATTTGTTGGTGTATTCTTCGTCGTCGTATCTGTATTTGGTGTTATTATGCAGCCAAATGAAGTTACTATCCAAGGTCCCACAGATATGATTGTAATACCCGGCGTTAATAGGTTTTTACCACTATCTGCTGGGCCTGAAATATTACTAGGTTTAATAATTGGTATGGTCGTTCACGAAATGGGTCATGCTATTCTTTGTCGTGTTGGAGATATAAATGTTAAATCAACTGGTGTTATTTTGGGAGCTTTAATTCCCTTAGGCGCATTTGTTGAACCGGATGAAGAAAGTTCTGAAAAAGCAACATTAAAAGCACAACTTCGAATGTATGCAGCAGGAATAATGAATAATTTTGCTATTTTTGCTCTTTCCATAATCGGGTTATTTTTGATAGTATCATTGTTAATATCACCAGCACCCGGAATTGGCGTGTCAAATGTTCTTGGTGATTCACCAGCAGAAAGAATGGATATTTCTGATGGCGATAGAATCACAGGAGTTAATAATGAAACGATAACATCACAAGAACAATTCTTATCATTACTTGAAGATGATGCAAATACACTCACAATAAATGAAGAAAAAGTTGTTAATATTGAAGGTAGTGCATATGTCACTAAAGTTCCAGATGGTTTTGACCTAAAACCTAAAGATACGATTCGAGAAGTAAATGGTAATAGAGTTAATTCCCCGTCTGAGCTAAGAACGAAAATGTTATCTGTAGAAGATAATTATGCTACGCTTACGCTTGAAAATGGAAATGACGTAGAATATCCTGTAGGTGCATATATTACATCAGAAAAACGTACAGGATTGATGGAAGATATGAATCTGAGTACTGGTGAATCAACATTTGTATTTTCCGTTAATGACGTTAGAGTATATGATGGACAAAGCTTAATAAACGAATTTAATAATACAGAATCAGCTAATATAACTTACTTAGATAAAAATGGAGATGTCGTAACGAAGACTGTAAGTGTTGATAGTGGAGATGATTCAGCCGTTATTAGTTCTAATATTAGTAGTTTAAGTACATCATTACTTGGTGTTAACATATATCCTGCAGAACAGTTCTATAATCTTCTAACTCCAGCAGATTCAATTATAGGTAATTTACAGAATGTATTGGGTTTACTTCTATTACCGTTAGCTAGTTTAACTCCGGGTATTGAATCAAACTTCCCCGGTTTCACACCTTATATACAAAACTTCTATGTAATGTCTGGTGTACCAGAATTTTCTGTAGGGGGATTATACTTCACAGCTAATGTGTTCTTCTGGACAGCGTGGATGAACTTTAATTTAGCTATATTTAATTGTATACCGACATTCGCCTTAGATGGTGGTCATATTCTTCGTGCTTCATCAGAAATGGCTCTTCAGAATCATATTAGTGATGTAAATATTTCACGAATAGTAAAAATTATAAAAGGTATCCTACTTGCCTGTTTATCAGCTATTTTCTTTGTGCCAATTATATTGTAAAGGCACTAATGTTTATATCCTATCATATAATATTTATTATATGAATATTTCAAGAGATTCTATAAACAAAATTAAAAATTTAGTTCAACGTTTTACAACAAATACACCTATTCTCTGTGATGAACATATTCCAGATGGTTTACCTATTGATAAACCAAATTCTTTAGGTGATTTAGAAAGTACACATCCATCTGAAAGATTTCAAAATATTGTTCAACAAGAAGTAAATATAAAGAAAAATTCTATAGGTACTACAGAAGAAGTATTAGAACATTGTATAACAAAAGAACTACGAGATTTATTTGAATCAGAGTATTATGCACAAGGTGATGAAAGAAGCTGTATAAAGTGTTACAAAGGGCGTGTAGAAACCGAAGGTGATTTACCTATACGAATGGTCGTTCCAGAGAGGTATGATGATATAAGTACCTTATAAGAAGTCATCAAGTCCAGCTTGATTATCATCTTCTCCCTCATCTTTCTCATCTCCCTCATCTTTCTCATCTCCCTCATCTACGGATTGATTATCCGTATCATCTTCAATTTCAGGCTCTGTTATAGTATCTGTATCATTTTTGGTTGATTCTTGTTCATCTCTTATATTCATAAGAGATTCTTCTGGTGATTTTATTTCAAATTCTTGTTTGATTTCTTCAGCATATTCAACAATGCTCTGAACCTTATTTGTTGTTTTTCCACTTCCTGTTATTTCTGCAACTTCACTTGCATCCATATCATACCATGATGCCATTTGAACTGTTAATTCACGCGGTTTACAGTAAGGAACCATAGCAGACAAGAATGGGATAATATCCATTCGTACAGTTTGAATACTACTACCTGATTTAGTTGCAATTCTTCCTAACAGTTCTTCAGATACACCTTTTTTAGTGTGCCATTTTGGTGGTTTCCATCTAGTCCAACCACCCTTTTTACCATCTCGTGCGCTCGCTACACCTGCGGTAAGTTCATCATTAGCATACTTCCAATATTTATAATTCTGGGTTTTCCTCGTTCGTGACAACCAAATATCTGCTTTTGCTAAATTATCTAATCCTCTTGTTAATTCTTCTTCGCTATATTTTCTAGGAAGATTTTCATTTACCCAACGAAATATTTCTTCCGGTGTCATATCTAATTTTCTAGCTTCTTCTTGAGCATCTTTTACATCACCTGTTTTTAATAAAAAGTCAAGGAAGGGAAATATTGCGGTATCTTTATCTCGTTCATCAACATTTACTTGAGATATTCGCAATTCATCTTTTCCAACAGCATTTTTCTGTAAATCATTAATTGCGGCCCGCAAGTCACCTTTAGAATTCTTAGCAATTTTCTTCAATGAATATACATCATAATCTATATTTTTATCTTCACAAATATCACGTAGTGCTTTAGCAACTTCTGTTTCATCAATGGCTTTAAATTCAATACCTTCTGTTGCATTTCGTAATCCTCTTGTGAGGTCATAATAATCATTTGCAATTAGTATGATTGGTTGGCTTGAATTCTTAATCGTTTTTGTGATTGCACCTTTACCACCACGGTCTGAATTGCCGTGGAGGTTATCTGCTTCATCAAGAATTATTAATTTTCTTTTTTGTCCTGTTAAACTTGCTGTTTTAGATGATTCTCCTGCAATACGATTAATTATTTTACCTGTTCTTTTATCGCTTGCATTCATCTCCATTACTTCCCATCCTTTATCTAATCCAAGAGCGTGAGCAGATGTAGTCTTTCCAAGCCCCGGTGGGCCATAGAGTATTACGGGGTCTGAATCTTCAGACCAATTATCAGCCCATTTTTTTAACTTACTAATTTGATTACTATTTCCAACCACATCTTGGAGTGTGTTTGGTCTATATTCTGATGTCCACGGCATGTTCTTGGAGTATTATAAGAACTAGATACATTTAATACTATGGTTTAAAAATGATATTGTAAATTTATTTTACAAAAATAAGTAAGATATTTATTTGTTCGAACTATAGTATATAGTAACAATGATGCATTACGTTGTCGTTTGTCCAGATAAATATTGTAGAGGTATATCTATTTTAAGTAAGAAAACGAAGACACCAAGTTGTAGAACATGTAATAGTTCATACCCATGGGAAAAATTTAAGATACCATATGAATCAGAGAATCATAATGATGCAATTGCTGCTAGAACACAATTATTAACTAAAAAGAGTGATTCTGGGCCAACATTTGATGAAATACGTGAACAAGGTGGTTTAGATGAACCAGATAGAGCATATCCAGAAAAAGATAATACAGATGATGAAGATAATAGGTCACCAAAAGAAATAGTTTTAGATGCTGTAGATAATCAAGAAAATTCAACTATGGAGAACGTCGTTAAATTATCAGTTGAAGACGGTTTAGATGAAGATAAAGCAAGGAGAATTATCGAAAGAACTCTTCAAAAAGGATATGCAATTCAAAATAACGGTATTATAAAACTTATTTAATTGACATCCTCCCCGCGCTAAAGCGCGAGGCTTTCTCCTCGATTCTCCGTAAATTATTTTGTTTAATATTAAATTTTTAAATGTATTTACTACTTATATTAATACAATTACATTAAAAAATACGTTTTTTAGATTAGAAAATTACCTATACTAATCCATAATTCCGTCGCCCGTAACAGTATATGTTGTTTGGCCGTCAGCAAGGTTTGGTGCATCCTCTAGCATGAACACTTTCTTGTCACCTTTTCCTTCACGAAGTTTTACTCGGAATGTACTTCGGTGAGCGATAACATTACCACCAGCGGGTTTCGTTGGGTCACCAAAGAACTGGTCTGGATTACTCATAACCTGATTTGCAATGAGAACCGTTGCTTCATTTACGGTCGCAAATTCAGTAATATCATCAATATGTTGAGTAAGCTTTTGCTGTCTTTGTGCGAGCTTCCCACGTCCAATATATTCTGCACGGAAGTGGCTAATAATTGAGTCAACAATAAGAAGACCAACAGGGAAATCCGTATCTCGATATTCTTCAACAATTTCCTTTGCTTTCTTAACCAGCATCAATTGCATATTCGTATTCCGGGCTGTCGCATTATCTATACGACTTAAGAATATCTTACAAATTTCCTGCATTGCATCTTCATCATCTGGCGTTCCATCTACACCATCTCTATCCATACAAGCTTGAATTACTTCATCATCTAAACCGTGAACCATTTCCATAATTCGCTCTGGTCGATATGAATCTTCCGTATCAATAAATACGGCCCGTTTACCTGTTCCACCATGTTCTGGAGGAAGTTGAACATTTACAGCCATTTGGTGGGTGAACTGCGACTTCCCAGCTTTGTGTTGTCCGAATAATTCTGTAATCGCTTGTTCTTCAAAACCACCCTTCATAATTTCGTCAATTTCATCATGTCCTGTGGTTATTTTACCTATGTTCTTACGCGCTTCAAGAGCTTCATTTCCATTTGTGAATCCACCAATATCTGCGGCCTCACGAGCAGCATTAATAATAGATTGTGCCTTACTGTCACCTAGACTTGTATCTGCTGTTAGTTGTCCTACACCAGCAACAGCTATATCTTGAAATCTAGTAAATCCTGCATCTATGAGGTCGTCTGCGGTGGCCGGACCTACGCCCGGTAGTTTTGATAAGTCATCAGTCATTGTGTATCCTGTACTATACATCGGGGTTACTTATATGTTTGGAATAGATAAATATACAACACATAATATCAGATATATTTTTAAAATTAAGTATATTAATTATTAAGTACGTATATTTCTGAATCGCAATAACAAATTTTACCACAATCTGGACAAAAGTTATCATCTTGTTCTTGTTTACTTTCTTTAAGCCACGTATTTTCTATGGATGAAATTAAATCAAAATTTAATTTTTTAAATATTAAAGAACTATCAGGTTCTTCAGAACGACGCCAAGCACGAGAAATTGTAGGTTGTGAAAGATATTTTAAGCATTCTTTTGTTAATTTAGTACATATACCATATCCTCGATACTCAGGTTCTACAGCAATCATCTTTAATGTACTATTTATATTTTCATTTATATTAATCATATCTGTATATTCGGAAGAATTGTAACCACACACAAAACCTATAATTTCTTTATCTAATTTTGCTACTAATAAAATAGATTCAGAAATATCTGTAGGTATTATGTTTTTTGCGTACGTTTCACCTACACCATTATATACAATATCATATGCTTTAGAATTATAATATTCATTTTCTGAAATTTGTTTTATATTTATATCCATGTATTTATTATTATTATAGTAATAGGTTATATAATATGGCCTTTTTATATATTACTTTCAATCAAATTGATTAGTTGATTAATATTTTATATATCAAGTTCTTTTCTTTCATAATTCTGTGAATATGTACATTCCCAATATTCATCTTTAAAAACCACACCATTGAATTTTATTTTATTTTATTTTTATATATTGGAATAACGTGTACATACAAATGAGAACAATCATTTCAGATGATAGAATAATTATATAAATCAGGTGAAAAAGTGCTATCCAAACCATCATTAATATCTTTAAAAACGTCTTCAAAATAGTTATTCTATTTCATTAGGCGTAATATCTGCAATATTTGTTATATGTCCATCATGAAAAACAATCACACTACGTCCTATGTAATATTGGTCATCAACAAATAGTTGTAAGTCTCAATTTTTGTACGATTTTATTGACGAATATTCAAATTTGTTATTACAAAATAAACAATCATCATTCATATTATATATTTTAAATAAAATAATATAAAACTTATCTGTTATTATATAATAAATTTTAAATATATTTAAAACAGTGAATTATATGTTATTTAATACATTAAAACTAAATACAATACAAAAATAATTTGTATTTTTTATTATATATGTGTGTAATATAATCTATGATACTTCGTTTTTTAAAAATATATTAACATATTTCTCGTTTTCCGATACCCTTTTGTAGTTCTAAACACTATACTAGTTACACGAAAATTAAGGGATTATAATAAATCATTTACCCCCTTAGTGAATAAGGTGAATACAGACAAATGTGTGAACAAAATATAACAAACACAGAAAATTTTAGTATAGATGAAGTTGAACTACCAATTAAGCGCGTTACCGGCGATACTCTTGAAGAAACATTAAATGAAAATACATATAATAATATTCTTCCAGCACGTTATCTTAAGAAAGATACAAATGGAGATGTGGTGGAATCACCTGAAGATTTATTTGACCGTGTTGCATCTAATGTCGCACTAGCTGACGCTGTTTTTAATACAAATGAAGCAGGCTTTACAATTGAGGCAACACCTCTAGATATTAAACCTGAAGCTAGCACTAACCGTCGTCGTGATTTATGTGACGAAATATTCGGACCAGAAATCGGTCTAGCTGATGAATCTGCAACCGTTGAAGTTACAGATTCGAATATTATTGCATTTGCGTATAGTACAATCGTGCCAAAACTTCCAGAAGAATTACGCGAAAAAGTAGAGAGAACACGAGACGAATTCCATGAAGAAATGATAACACTCGGATTTATGCCAAACTCACCTACATTAATGAATGCAGGTGATGATTTCCAACAACTTTCCGCATGTTTTGTTGATTCTCCCGAAGATGATATAGATGATATTCATCAGACTGAGAAAGAAGCTGCTAAAATCTTTCAATCAGGCGGTGGAATGGGCTATGCTTTCTCTCGATTACGACCGTATGGTGACCGCGTAGGCTCAACAGGAGGTATTGCATCCGGTCCTATTTCATTCATGCGTACATTTGACCAGATGTGTGAAACGATTGCTCAAGGAGGAAAGAGACGGGGTGCTCAGATGGCTATTCTTAATGTGGAACATCCAGACATTGTTCAATTTATTCACGCGAAGAATAAGGATGTATCTCTCGCACAATCTCTCCGATTAAATGACCCGGATGACTTTACACACAACAGTTTCGGTGAAGCTCTTGAAGAAGCAAGAGAACTCGTAGAAAAAGATGAAAATGGTATTGAACGTGTAGCAAAACATCTTCGTAATGCATCAGAAGGTCACTTGTCTAATTTCAATATTTCTGTTGGTATTACAGATGCGTTTATGGAAGCTGTACAGAACGACGAGGACTACGCCCTAATTAACCCACGAACAGACGAACCGTATATAGCCAACCCAGAAACAAAAGACTTGTACAGTTGGTTTGGACTTGGTGACTATGTTACTGTTGGAGAACCGTTAGAAATTCCAGCACGAGAAATTTGGGAACGTATTGTTAGTGGTGCTCACGGAAATGGTGAACCCGGAATGATTTTCCTTGACCGTGTAAATGATATGCATTCATTCGATACAGATGAACACCCAGAACATGAAATATTAGCTACAAATCCATGCGGAGAACAGCCGTTAGAGGAGTATGAGGCGTGTAATTTGGGGCATATTAACCTTTCAACAAGTGTTGCTGAAGACGCACCAGATTGGCGTATATTCAAAGAAGAAAATGACGGTTCATTAGAAGAACAAGTTGAAGCATACCTAGAAGAAGCCGTAGATTGGGATGTGTTAAACCGACGTGTTGAACGAGGGACACATTTCCTTGAAAATGTTGTCACTATGTCCGACTTCCCCGTTGATAAAATAACCGAGAAAGTAGATGCAAATCGTAAGATAGGTCTTGGTATTATGGGTCTAGCTCAGATGTATATACAAATGGGTACGAAGTATGGTTCTGACGAAGCGAATGAAATTATTCGTCAATTAATGCAACATATTAATTTCGAATCAAAGAAAGTATCTCGTGAAATAGCGACAGGAAATAACAAATTTGCAGAGAGAGGTTCATTTGACAATTGGCATAAATCAAAATATGCAAACCCAACAGACTATGAAGAATGGTTTGAGTACCATACAGGAGAAGATGCTGAAGATTGGGCTGATGGTTACCCTGTAAGAAATCACAATACAACAACAATTGCTCCGACAGGGACAACTAGTATGATAGGTGATACTTCGGGTGGATGTGAACCTATATTCCAAGTTGCATACTATAAAAATGTCACACAGGATGTTCAGGGTGATGAAATGTTAGTCGAATTCGATGATTATTTCCTACGTGTATTAGAGGCAAATGATATTGATGTAAAAGCCGTTAAAAAAGAGGCACAAAAGCAAATGGAAAATAATGTATTCGAAGGTGTAGATTCATTATATTCTGTACCAGATGCTATAGGTGAATTATTTGTTGTAACAAGCGACCTTGCTTCTGAAAAACACGCCAAGGTACAGTGTGCGGCTCAAGAAGGTATAGATAGTGCGATTTCAAAGACCGTTAATGCGCCGAATGATGCAACCGTAAAAGATGCTCAAGAAGCATTTATGCTCGCATACGAACTTGGTGGTAAAGGCGTTACATATTATCGAGACGGAACACGTTCTAAACAAGTTCTTACGACACGAAAAGATAATATGGAAGACACAGACGAAGAAACACTTGTTGAAACTGTTCAACAAAAACTCGATGACGGTGATATTACACCATCTGAACTTGGAATACAGACATCTGAAATTGGTTCATCTAGTCAACCAAAGAAAAGACCTAAGAATCTTAACGGACCTACTACAGAAATTAATACCGGATACGGTGACTTACTTGTTACGATTAATGAAACCGGTCAAGGTGAACCGTTTGAAGTAATTGCTAATATCGGTAAGTCCGGTGGATATACAGAATCATTCACGGAATCTACAGCGAGACTTATTTCACTATGTCTTCGATGTGGTGTTGACCCAGAAGAAATCGTTGGTCAAATAGATGGCATCCGTTCACCAAAGATTTCGTGGGATGAAGGCGACCAAGTATTCAGTGTTCCAGATGGAATATCTCTTGCAATGCGTAGATATCTTGATAGTTCATCAGATTATAGTACTTCCGAAGTATCTGAAGTTGTTGAAGAAGATGAAAACGTAGAAATTGATGATTCTACGGAACCTATAACAAAAGGACAAGAAGATGTAATTAAGAACGGAGAAAATCCTGAATGTCCAGAATGTAGTAGTCTATCACTTTACTTCTCAGAGGGTTGTAAAACCTGTGAATCATGCGGCTGGTCAGAGTGTTAGAGTAGTAAACATTTTTATCGAATTTATTTTTGCGTTAAACTATCTATAATATAATAACATTAATAGGGCATAGTATTATACATTAATATATGGAAATTAAATGGGCTAGCGTATTAGAAACAATTGATAATCGCGTTAATGAGTATATATCCTCTGATTTTAAAATTGATAAAAATAAGAGAGAGATTATAACAGATACAGATGATGACAAAATACTTGTTCGCGTATGGATTGATTTTAACGAAGATAATCAAAAATTATCAGAAAAATCAAAATCAAGTAAAACTTGGTCAGAGATTAAAAATATTAAAAAATTAATAAATAATGATGAACAATTACACCATAAAGTTCATGCAGCAACAGTTTCTGGACGAAGAAATCATTTGAAAATAGTTTATCCTATCTCATAGTATTATGAATATATTAAAATATATTATTATTATTATTCAATAAGTTCTACGATGTTTGGAAATTCTATTGAAATTTCTGTATAGTCCATCCGTTTGGATATATCTGAAATTACTTCTTTCGGGTCATAACCAGATTCTATCATAATCTGTTTTATTCGATTAATACCATTATTATCGTTTAATCGTATCCGTAATCCATATAATACATCACCGTACCCTTCAACGTATTTTCCTTTCATAGAAACATCGAAATATGATTCTTCTGAACGATAAACTTCATCATGTTTTTCATCTGTATCTACAATCGGATAATATTTGTTTAATGAATTTTGTAATTTTTTATCATTTTTAAACTTTTCGTAAAATGAACGTATTTTATTTTGTGATTCTTTGATATCTTCTTCCATAGTACATTTTTATAAATCAACCTTATATATATTTCTAATTTTTATAATTCTACGATATGTTTTTATTCAATTAATACGATATCTATATATGAAAAAAATAGATTTGTCAATGTATTCAAAAAGACACACCGATAGATTATTTGAAATGGATTTTAAAATGGAATACTCACTAGAAGATAGAAATAAACTAATGTTTGATAAAAAATATCAAATTATATTTTTAACACCGAGTGTATCTAAAGAATTTGAACAGAAAATAATAAACTTAATTAAGAAAACGCTTGAAAATCAATTAAATCATGACCTACATGTTGCAATAAGTGACGAAAAAGATATGAGAGTTGAAAAATATAGAGTTTACAGAACAGAAGAAAAAGAAATAAGAAAAGAATTTGAAATGATTAAAGAACACAATATTGTTGCTCAATTATAAATTCCGTGTTGTCGTAATTTATAAACCGTTATAGATATATTTGTATATATATGTCAGAAAATGAATTTAAAGATATTGAAACAGAAGATGGATTTTTAACTAAAATGTCTTCGACCATAACAGAATATACTCGGTTACTCAATGAACTTCGGGGTAAAGAAGATGATTTAGATATTGAAAGTAAAAGAGAAGTTACATTTATTGTTAGACCATCTGCAAAAGAAATTGTTGAAGAAGCATATACGGAACTATTAAATGAGGTTGAAAATAGAGATAAAATTCCATTTGATAACCCACAACCTGTTATATTAGAATCTGAAAGACAATTTGCATTAATCAGAGATTCACTTGTAGAAGAAATAGAACGAATTCAAGAAAAAGAAGATGGTAGTGTAACAGGAGCGGATGTAGATACAATGTTATATATTATAGATAAAAAGGCTGGAAAATCAGGACAATTTACAATATTTGGTGGTGCAGAATCATTAATATATAATACGGGAGAAAAATACGATTGGCATCCCTATGAAATAGACTTAGTTTTAAAAGCTAATAGAATCGCAGCTAAACGTAATAATTTACAGAGACATTTATTGTTAGATACAGCAATAATTGTCCCTAATGATGAAAGAATTGTTTATCACGGACTATGATTCATTATCTTTCGGTTTCCAAACAATAGCTCTACCATCTCCTGTTTGAACGCTCATGTAATCATCTTCTGTTTTTTCATCAAATGAATCAATAACACGTTGAACTTGTGAATAAGCAATATCAGAATTAGAATAACCGTTTAAAAATGTTTTAATATCACGGGATAAAATCCGACGCCCACCACTTTTTACAGGTGTTGAAATTTCGTTGAACTTTTCATATACAGCAATAGCACGTTGAACACGAACATCGAATGATTCTTCTCTTGCGACTTTAGGAATTGTCGTTAATTGTTCTAGTTCACACGCATTTGGTTTAACGGCTTGAGCAATATCCATTTCATCTAATTCTAACATATTTTCAATTGCAGTGAGTCGTCTTCCAAGTTTATCAGATGTATCGTCAATATCACTTCTTGTATCCTGTAAATTTTCTTCCAGTGCATCAAGACTTCGTGTAATACTATTCACACGAGATTCGCGGATTTCTGTATCACTTTGAAGTTCTTCGAACATATTCTTAAGTTCTGAAACAGTATCATTTACGTTCTCAATAGAGTCAGAATGTTTTTCGAGTGATTCTGAATGTTCTCGTATATGATGTGTTAATGTTCCTTGTTGTTCTGTAATATGATTTACTGTATTTTCTAGTTGGTCTACACGTTCGATTAGCATAGAGATTTCACTTAAATCAACATCATTTTGCGACTTTTCCGTATTAGATTGAATATTTTTATTATTTACCATACATGACCCCAATTGATTTGTGCGTATAGTACTCTTTTTCGTACTTCATTCATTAGTCTTTCGACTAAACAATTGTATTCCATTCACAAAAAGATATCTATTATTTGGTTTCAAAATAATGTAAATAATTTATATAGTACAAAGAGAATAAAAATAATAAATTCCCTGTTTATTATTATTTAATTCGTCTCAAATTTCTTTTGTAGTGTTAACTAAATAGGAATTATAGAACGCAATCAAAACGCTTTTATATGTACGGACTAAGTAATTAATAACGTGTTAAACAATGAGTAATGAACAAGACACCGCACAAGAACTTGCAGAGAAATTATACGATGACATGGATGAAGGCGTACTTGATGTCACCGTAGATGAACTTGAAGCAAAATTTGAACAATATATCGAGTACGACGTGCATCCAGATAGTGCGCGAAGTACGATTGTTCGAAATCTAGCTAGTGAAGCTGGCGTAGAAATTAGTGAAGCAATGGGAGGTAGTACAGGTAGTGGCGGCGGAAGTGAACTTGTCAAAATCGAAGACATTGATGAACCAGAGGTATTCGTAACTGTTGAAGTTACCGTCCATGACCTGTGGGACGATAATGATACAGATTCAATTTCACAGGTTGGAATTGTCAATGACGACACGGGCCGAATCAAGTTCGTTTCGTGGGAAAAGAGTGAGGTCCCTATCTTAGTTGAAGGGCAGTCCTATAAACTCACTTCTGTAGCAACTAATGAGTACAAGGGACGAATGTCAATTTCACTTAACAGTAGTACAGAAGTTGAGATGATTGATGAAGAATTCGAAGCACCTGATAATACGAAAGAATTCACCGGGTCATTCGTGCATATCCATGATGGTAGTGGATTAATCCGACGTTGCCCTAATGATGATTGTAACCGTGTTCTTTCTGGTGGAGAATGTACTGAACATGGTGATGTTGACGGTGTGTTTGACCTTCGTGTTCGAGGGGTTCTTGACAATGGAACAGACACACAAAATGTTAACTTTGGCTGTGAAATTACGGAAGCACTCACAGGAATTAATCTTGAAGAAGCAAAGTCAATGGCACAGGAAGCACTCGATACAGACGTTGTAGGTGTGGAAATAGCTAAAGTTCTTCTTGGTAACTATTTCACCGTTGGTGGATGGGTGAATGACCGTGATACTCTGATGGTAACGGAAGCAGATGAATCCACAGAAGTTGGTGAGTATAGTATTTCAGAGTTAATCACGAAGGTTGATGCTCTTGAAGAAACAACAGTGGATGATGAATCAGAAGCAGAAGAAGTTACAAACTAAAAGGTGATTAAATATGAGTCAAAATTACGCAGAACGACAACCGGCAAAACGATTGTTCGCAGCAGAACTAAACGAAGCAGATTATCATTTCAAGGAAACTGATGAAGATAGAGCGCCAAATTATCTTCTACTCCCAAGCGGTGATAAGGTTAACCGAGTTATGATGGGTGGTACGCTCATGTCTGTTGAAGATGTGAGTAATGAAGGAAATGACCCATTCTGGAAAGCTGTTATTCAGGATGGAACTGGTGAGTTTCGAGCATTCGCTGGTAAGTATAGCCCAGAAGCCGCTAGTGTCCTTCAAGGTGTCAAACAAGATGAAAGTATGCCACCAGCATACGTAATTGTAATTGGTAAGACGAAGGAATATCGACCTGAAGATGATGAGAGTGAAATTCTTATCAATATTCGGCCTGAGACTATTGCTATCGTTTCAGAAGAACAGCGAAATAATTTCATCAAGGAGACGGCTGAGCATACCATCAATCGATTAGAAAACGAGACGGGGGAATATGTACGCCAAGCAGATGAACGTCATGGGGACCGCGTATCCCTTCTTAAAAACGATGTTCGTGAATTGCTCGGAATGTTAGAATAAAACGCAAATTAATTTTATTTTATTTATTTTTAACTATATAGCCTTGGCTATAAGAACATAATATTTTAGGGTTAGAAAGTATCGATATAATTAATGATAAAAATAAATACAAAACGTAAATACTTATTAATAATAACATTCGTTGCATTATTCATATTATTTGTTGAACCTGTTTCTGCCACAGCAGATAGTGAATTTGAAAGTGTAAATTGGTGGGAATTAGCAAAAGAAGGATTAAATGCATTTGCGAATATACTAGAATATGCTGCAAATATCGTTAGACAAGGTGCTGATAAGATTGTAGAAATGTTCGGATAAGATAACTAAATATTACAATTTTGAACGGCTAATATGTACACTACTAGGGGTTATAATAATTTCATTTTCTTTTCTTCGCACAATATCACCATCCGTTTCCGTAACAGAATTATGAATAAATTCTAATAATTCTTTTTGTGTAAGTCCTCCTGTAAGTTTACCAATTTCCATTATTATAATATCTCCACTCCGTAATGCTTGTTCAACATTCAACATATCAGATTTATTATTAACTTTCGTTGTCTTAAGTTCCATTGTAGCTTCTGTTTTTAATGCTGAATTTGTATGGTCAAACGGTTTATATTCTGATTCATCTAATGTATTTGAATTACCTATAAGTGTATCTAATAATTTACCCATATCTATATAATAACCTTATTGATTAATTATACTTTCGGCAAACGGGTGTTAAATACCCATATATTTATTATGTAGTTTTGGTATTTATAATACATGAATAATGAAGTTTGTATATGTATACCCACATTAAATGAAAATGAGTCTATCAAAGATGTAATCATAGGATTTAAAAATATCGGATATGATAATATATTAATTATAGATGGGGGTTCAACAGATGGAACAAGAGAATCTGCAAGAGAAGAAGGAGCAAAAGTTGTGGTACAAAAATCAGGTAAGAAAGGTTCTGCTATGAGAGAAGCCGTAGATATAATAACAAAAGAAATTATTGTTTTTGTAGATGGTGACTCAACTTATAAACAATCGGATATTAATAAACTAGTCAAACCAATTAAATTTGATAATATTGACCATACGCTTGCTTGCCGGTTTGATAATATAGAACCGGGAGCTATGTCAAAATTACATTTATTTGGAAATAAGATAATAAATTATACATTTTATTTATTATATAAACAATCTGTACGTGATTTATTAACAGGTTATCGGGCAATAAAAGTAGATTCATTTAAAGAACTAAATTTAAATAGCACAGGATTTGATATTGAAACAGAAATTACAGCTAAATCTATTTTAGCAAATCATAATATACAAGTCATTCCATCGTCTTATTATAAAAGAGAAGGTGAATCAGAATTGAATTCATTTAGTGACGGATATAAAATATTTAAACGAATGATAAGTACGAGATTTACAAATTAAGTTATTAATAATCAATATCTTCTACACCTAAATCAATATCTAGTTCATTCTCAAGTTTCTTTTGTAGTTCAATAACAGGTTGTGTTTTTTCATCCTCAATATTTCTTAAATTACTCTCTTTAATGTTCATTTTGTTGGATAATTCTTTACGAGTATATCCTTTAGAGTTTCTTGCATCACGTATTTTATCCCCGTAATTTAAAGATAAATCATTAACTTCATCAAAATAGTTGTTTTCTTCTTCTTCTTTATTACGATTATTATGATTTGTCGTGTTATCTACGCTATTCTTATTTTGGTTAGATGTGTTCATTTTATTAGTATTATTACTTGTTTTACTAGTATTATACTTTGTTTTTGTTTCTTTTTTATTTTCCTCTTTTTGTTTGTCTGTTATCGTTCCAAGGTCGGTACAATCTGGACACACATTCAAAGTAGCGCCGGATATTTTTGCTTCAAGAAGATTTTTAACATTATTTCCGCATAATTCACATTGAGCCATACCTATACTAAATACTCGTCATTAATATTACCATCGCCTTTTTCGGTACATATTTAACCGAAAAAATAGTTTTATCTCATATGGATTCAAGATATGTATTTGAAAGGGGGACATATGATGACGGTAAAATTTTATTAACTTATCGTGAAAAATTTGCTCAAAATGCTAAGGATGAAGATGGAGATGTTATTTATGAAAAAGGAAATAATTCAAATACTAGAACGGTATCATTTTATGCAAATATGATACAAATAAAAGTAGGTAACTGTAGTGTAAAAAAGATTATAAGTTCATATATATTTGAAAAATATGATGAAGTTGATGAATTATCGGAAGAAAAGTTAACAGATTGTGACTATAAAATAAAAGAAAAATTACGGAATAATAGTTATTATATTAATGATAAAGTAGTAAATCAATGTGGGAGTATATATTCATATGATGAATTATGTGAATTAGAAATTGATATTGATATAACGTTGGATTCTGGTGAAGAATGGACTGTTGTATTTTATTGTGATATATAATTGTATATTACATATAAAAATGACTTATATTATAGGATATAATAATATTTAAGTTATTAGTTATTTTGTATGAAAACGCCGGAGCTTTTATATCTATGTTTTTATATATTAATACTTGTATAATAAAAATGGAATCTCTTATAGATGAAGCCCTTGAAAATTCGGCTCAAGAAGAAGCTGTTAGGACAGATGATGAAGACTTCGACCAATTTGGTGACCCGCGTATTGTTGTCGTTGGGTGTGGTGGTGCAGGTAACAATACGATTAATCGATTACACAATATTGGTATCGAAGGCGCAGAAACCGTTGCTATTAACACAGACAAACAACATTTGGATATGATTGAAGCAGATGATAAAATTCTTGTAGGTTCTAATTTAACGGATGGTCTTGGTGCTGGTGGAGACCCTGATGTCGGTAAAAAAGCTACAGAAAAAGCTCGTGCTACGCTCAAAAATGAAGTTCTTAAAGACGCTGACCTTGTTTTCGTAACGGCTGGTATGGGTGGAGGTACAGGTACAGGTTCAGCACCAGTTGTAGCTAATATTGCAAAAGACGTAGGTGCAATTGTTGTAGGTATGGTTTCAATGCCATTCCGTGTTGAACGTGCTCGTGTAAAGAAAGCAGAAGAAGGTATTGATGAACTTAGTCATCATGCAGACAGTATTATTGTTTTAGATAATGATAGATTACTAGATTACGTTCCAAATCTTCCAATTGGGGACGCTTTCTCCGTAATGGACCAGATTATATCAGAAACAATCCGGGGTATTAGTGAGACAATCACCCAACCATCGTTGATTAATCTGGACTATGCTGATATGCGTTCAATTATGGAAGAAGGTGGCGTTGCTGTAATGCTTGTTGGTGAATCAGGTGATAAAGATAAAACACAAGTTGTTGAAGAAGCTCTTAATCACCCACTTCTTGATGTAGATTACCGTGGTGCTAGTGGGAGTCTTGTACATATTACGGGTGGACCTGACTTGTCACTTACAGATGCTAACGGAATCGCATCAAAAATTACAAAGCGTCTTGACGATGATGCTAAGGTAATTTGGGGTTCAAGAATACAAGATGATTACAAAGACAAGGTTCGTGTAATGGCTATTATGACAGGCGTAGAAAGTTCAAATATTATTGGGCGAGATGATAATACACAGAATACAAATTCAACAAGCTCTCAAAATAGTGATAATTTCACAACCGATAGAAGTAGAAAAACATCTCCAGATATTGATTCAATTAAATAACATATCTTATTTACATTAGTCTTTTAAGACCTTACTACGTTGTTTTTTATATGAAATATGACCAAGAGACTATAGAAAATGCTAAATGGATATCTTTAAGTAAAGACGAAGAAGTAAGAGCATGGTGCCATTCAAGTATATATCCATACATACCAGTATATATTATGGGTTTCTTGATGGTGTTAGCTGGACTAATTTTACCCTTTATTATCGATGTGAGTACGACGGTATTAGCGTTAGTTCTATTACTTATACCATTAGGAATATTTATTGTAGCTGTAGAACATGCTAGATACATAACTGTTTTTTATGTATTTACAGATGATAGTGTATTCAGAAAGAAGGGTGTATTTCGTCATAGAACAAGGGAGGTAGGATATGATTCAATTGACAAAGTGAAAACAGACCAAACACTTATCGGTCGAATTTTAAAATACGGAGATATGACTATTGTAACAGCAACACCAACAAGTAAAGATATTTTACTAACTTACATACCAGATTTAGAAGAAGCAAATAAGATAATTGGTGACTATACTGGATATAAAGCATCTCGGAGAGATAGAGATACAATTAATAATAAAAGCTATCGGAGAGATGATGAGTAATTATATTATTAGTCAATAACACCCATTTCTTTTAATCTAGTTGGAAGATATGTTTCTGTTACGAAATCAAGACCTCTAGATGCAAGTGCCTGTTGTTCTGCTTTTACACCAAGTTCTAATTGTAGTTCGATTTCATCTCGCCAAAATTCCGTATCAAAACGCGGGTCGTCTAATTCACTTTCAAGTGCTTTGATATCTGAATCTTTTAGAGGGTCTGTCGGAAGGTCATAATCACGGATATCTTGTGGTCGAATACCTAGATATTTGGCTTCTGGTGTTGCAAGATATTTTGACAAGTGAGCACTTTTAATTGAACCGTATGCTACAGAACCATAGATACGATAACTCCATGGGTCAGCATCTGTAAATACATTCACAGGGAGTTCTAGTTCATCATGAAGTCGCTTAATAATGCGCCTAGTTGCCCTTGAAGGCTGTCCTTTAAGATGTACAATCAATGCTCCGTATTCATCATCAAATCCATTCTCAATCAATCTGTCTCGCATACCACCGGTCTCAACAGCAAGAACAAAATTTGCCTCAGAACTTAGAAATTCGATTGTATCTGGATTATTTGGGATTTGATATCCTTGTTCACCAACATTTTCTTGACAATGAATTATACGGTCACCTCGACGCGTTTTTTCACGAAGTTCTAGTGGCCCCATAATAGTAGCACCAGATTCTTCAGGACGCATATGGAAATCTTCACGGCGTTGTTTTGTAATCGTTTCTAATTCTTCAATAATCTTATTCGATTCATCTTGGTCTGAGAATTGTGCGTCTTCCTCACCCCATGACTCACTTAAATAGTACAGTTCACGAAGTGTAGATGAACGTTCTTCTTCAAGTTGATTTGTAAGAAAATCAAGAACATATACAGATTTTAAAATCTGTTTTGCTTCCCTTACTTTATTTGCCGTTCGTGTGGATGTTCTATCACCAAATACCCACACACCCGAATCATCATCATATTCTATATTTGTCTTTGTTCGGGTTGGCATTTCAAGCGTGGGAACTTGACCATCTTCAATTTGGTCTTGCAATTCTCTAGCTTGGTCATAAATCGCATCTAAAGCGGGCGTATCAGCATCATCAGGATTATCTGTACTCATTCGTATATATAAATAACACCGCTATCATTTATATTTTACTATTAGGTTTTGTACTATTTTTCGTTGTACTCATCATCATCAATAATAAATTCCCATTTTGAATCTGTTCCACCTTTTATGATACCGTTATTATAATATTCCTTATCCCCATCTGTGTTATTTGAATGTCTATCGCGTCGAATGTATAATACAGCGGCTGTTGATATAACAATATAACCTGTCAAAGATATCCAAATTGGGTCAGAGTATATGTTTTCGCCTTTAAAATTATAGCTTTCACCTTCAATATTTATTATAAATTCACCTTGATATAATTCTGTATTTTGAATAGTATCTGTTTCATTATTCACAAGTTTCATGATATCAGATTGTGTTTCTTCAGAAAATGTACTTATATTATAGTCTGGAATTATATCTACATTATTCTCATTCTGCAAATTAGGTGTATATTCCTCTTGTTGTTCTTGAAGTTCTTTTATTTCATCTGCACTCATATACTCACTATCTATAGATTCCTCATACAATTGAACCTGTGTAACTTCAACCGGGGGTTGAGGTACTAAAACTCCCGCAAATACGAAGAATAAACCTACAATTAAAAGTAAGTATACGGTATATAGAGTTAATTTTTCACGCACTATACATATAATCGTTGTTATAAATTAAAAAATTAACCCCTGTTCAATCAGAAATTGTAACTTTTTGCTTTTCAGGTTTTGTAATATCTAAATCTGTTATATCTGAACCAAATGAAATAGATTTTGTTTCTTCTTTTGATACAGGAATAACACATTCAAATGTATTATTATCTGATATTTCAACATCATCAGGCATATCATCTGAGATAGAATCTAATGTACCTGTAATAACAACGTCTTCTTTTTTACCTCTATAATTCGTTACATTTACAATTCCATCACCAGCATTTTCAACGTAAACATTGTTAAGAATTCTTGCCTGTGAATTTGCTTTACCAGATATTTCTTCACTAGTAATATTTTCAAGTTTATCAGACATAGCTCTTAATAGTCCACCAATAACATCCTGTTTCTGTTTTCGTTTTTGTTTACTACGCTGTTCACCCATATATTTCTTCAAATCACGAGCTACATCACGTACCGCACGTTCAACTTCATCTTCAATCTCAGGAACGCTTGCAACAGCATCTTTAGATTCACTGGTAAAAGGAACATTTGTGCTTGCGACGTGAACCAGTAAAACCATTGGACCTTGTGGTAAACTACCTTTATGCTGTGAGATTTTATCTCGTGAAGTATAATACGAATTCCATCGGATACCTTTTACAACTTGTGTAATAGCACACGCCCCTTCTTGATATACAAGAGGAACACGATTTGCGAATCGACTTAGTTGTATTTTATTTCCACCTGTCTCAATGCTTCCACCATAGGCGATTCCGGCTTCAATAACGAACGGTTCACCTTTAGCAACGCTCGCGCTTCTCGTCGTTGCTGTATAGAATTCAGCATCATATCTTGTTTTTAATCCTGTTAAGATATCATCTTCTGTGATTGGGGATAGACATTTTGTTGGTGGTGCCATTGCATTTGCTTTCTGCATACCAGCTAGTAGATTACTAGCCAAGTCTCGGTCTTCTGCAACTTCTCTAACAAGAGGAACTTTTGTAGATACTGTTTCAGATTGGCTCCAGAATAATTCTAATACTTTTTCTTGTGCAGTTTCACCGAATGTAGCTTCACCGTTCATTGTTTTTGAAGCATTATCTGATGCTATTTCAATTGACTTTTTAAGTTCATTATATGTTATCTGTTTTGAGCCGTGTTTAATAAATTGATTAGATAGCTCTTTTCCAACATGGGCAACAAGCATCTGATTCTTCCGGTCGATTGTAACTTCATCAACACTTTCAATAGTATGTGCGACGAGATTTTTCTTCAGAACATCCCATAATGCATCAATAGCATTATCTCTAACCGTTTGTCCAAACTTCATAATCGTTTCTTCTCCTGCTTTATCTGCCCCGTTTGTAACAGCAGATTGTAGACCTTCGTAGGTTACAAGAGATTCACTCGTAATATCATCGAAAACATATTCGAAGAATGTATCCGTTGCCTCTTGTCCTTTTCTTCGAACAGCACCAAAGAATGCGTCCCGATAATCTTCTTTAGATGTTCTTTTTGTAACAACAGGCCATCCAAGAGAACGACCATAATTCATATCTCTGAAATTATTAAGAATACTATCTGCTGTTTTTTGTCCTACACGAGTAAAGTCCGTTTTGAAAAACGAATTTAACTGTTGACACTTTGTTTCTGCAAGCATATACTGTAATGTGCCAAGTTCTACTCCGTGAGGATGTGGCTTGATTTCCTCAACAGGGTCTGGTAATTCTGTTACAGGTCTATCATCGTATACTAAGTCGTGTTTTGGTTCATGAAGTTCGATTGTAGCATGAGGATTTACAACAGCAGTTTCGTGTACATACTGATGTAATCGCTTTCTCGCACGCATATTACCTTCCATATCCATTTCAATTCGGATTCCGTGTTCTTTATCTGGCCAATCGACTTCTTTTTCCTCATAAATTTTTGGCTCATTTGTGTCTGTATCAATTCCCACCTCAACATAGTGTGCCGTATCGTCTTCTTTCGTCTTCGATGTTACGCGGGCAGGATTACCACTCGTTAATTGTGAGTATAGTACAGCGGCTGAAATTCCAATACCCTGTTGTCCACGCGTCTGAGAACGGCTATGGAAACGACTACCATATAGAAGTTTTCCGAAAACATTTGGTATGTTGCTTCTAGGGAGTCCCGGCCCGTTATCTTCTATAATTAATGTATAGTACTGTTCATGTTCTGTGATATTAATACTAATATCTGGGAGAATGTTTGCTTCTTCTGCGGCATCTAAACTGTTGTCTACACCTTCTTTTGCAGCGGTTACAAGCGCACGCGTCTTGCTACCGAAACCAAGCATTTGTTTATTTTGCTCGAAGAATTCTGCAATAGATATCTCGCGTTGATTGTCTGCGAGTTCTTGTGCTACGTCTGATGATTCTTCAAATGTACTCATTCATTAATTCCTTTGTAGCTCAGTATATAAATATGCTGTGGTTTGATAACTGACATTTAGTATAAAATAAAGCAAATATACACAAAGTATAAAAATATTAACTAATTTATTCTGTTAAATTTTATTAATTATATAAGTATTTTTCAGCATATTGTTCTAATTTACATATTATATCTCTGATTTTATGTACTTTATCTGGAATACTGATATCAATATGTGGTTTTGGATTTTTATACTCTGAATCCCCTCGTTTTTTCCGTAAATTTTCATACATTTGTAAATCTCTATGGGTAAACGGTATTTTAGATGTGATGACATATTTCTCTAATTCTGTTTGCTGATTTCTGTGTTGACTAGATAAATTATTTTTTACCATACCTATAGACGCACGGGCCGCATGGAATAAACCATAGTATGTACTTGATATAGCACCAATATATGAACCATTTCCGTTGTGAAGTGCTTCAGCATCATTTAAAGAACGTCTTGCATCAGACAACTCCTGTCTAATCCATGACTCTGGTTTGCTATTCGTGCTACTTTGACTCATGCGTTGACTCATATATAATACGACAAAATAATACCCTATAAGATGTTCGATTATATATTATATAGCAATAAATAGTTTATTATGGTATGTAGTATTTTTGTATACTATGGTAAATATTATTCAAATCCTTGACTCTATCGTTTACAATTCTAAAAAAGAAGAAATAGAGCACATAGGAGAAAAAATTGAACTAAATGTACACTATAATGAACAGACCAAAGAATTATTTGTGTCTCATTTTTATATAAATGATAGTCATAGAAGAAAAAACTATGGAACAAAAATATATAATGACATTAAATCATATGCTATATCTAATGAAAATATAGATAAATATAGGTTTCACATAAAAAAGAATAAATCATCCAAATTATGGTTAAAAAGACTTGGTGAAGAATATATGGAAATAAATGTTGGTGGAGTCGGTACGACCTTTCAAGTAGAATATAATATATAATAAAATAGATAATTTATTATGGTATATAGTATTTATGTAAAATATGGGACTGCAAAATAAAAATATAAATTGTGAAGGTTCAAATTTACACATAATTGGTTCGATGCATGCAGAACAAAATATGTTTTCACGGAATAATGAAAAACGAGATATGTGTGATGAAATTCTAAACGAATTAAATAGAATTAAACCAACGACAATATTTATCGAAACACCTCCAAATAGAATTAAAGATATTCCATCATATAAAGATAAATCCCCATTACATACAAGTATCGAATTAATTGCTGTTTCTAAATATATATCTGACCATAAAGGTTTGACATCCTCTCCGTTCACGGCGGGGATGAATCCGACAGTGCTGATACAACCCACGTTTGGTATGCTGAACGAATGTTTTAAGTGCCTACATATCGTATAATCGTGTATCCGAGGCGGTCTATCCGC
>Ga0306875_100149_pt1 | contig 30417 bp, 22 predicted proteins | sample AntCluMetagen318_FD_190410 | JGI IMG/M metagenome (GOLD analysis project Ga0306875, IMG submission 190410) | Saline lake microbial communities from Club lake, Antarctica - Metagenome #318 (v2) (version 2) | ecosystem: Environmental > Aquatic > Non-marine Saline and Alkaline > Saline | place...
TCAAGGCGGTTGACGAGAAAGTTAAGAAGCTGGTCCTCGTGGATCTCACCGTCTGCTTGTTTGGTTTTAGACACACCTTCAGCAAGCAGACGTTCTAACTAAGCGGCTTTGTGAAGTACTGAGCATGGGTAATCTCCTGAGTACCGTTGTTGCCTTCCACGAACACGATTCGATAAGTATCGGTAACCACTCAGCAGTCGACGAGACGATCGTTTTATATGGCAGTTCCACCGTTGCCACGATCCGGCAACCACTGGCTCAGGAACCAATTACCGGTTCAAAGCGAGCTGCAAAACCGTAGTCGACGACCGGCGAATCGCTCCGTTTGATGATAACGTAGGAATCAGTCAGCTGAGCCGATATCGCTATCAGATCGAATCATCGGACGAGCTTGAGGTGTATGAAACCGAAGCAAAAGGCGCTATTGAACGGCTCACAGCGTAATTGAGCCAGTATATTTGTTGTTGGTAATACGATTTCTTTATTCAGTGTGGAATGTGCAACGAACACGTTTCAGGCGTAATTACGGGAATCAATGAAAAAATTTCTGTACTACTCTCAATTGATATGGCTTTAGCTTGTTAGGAATCAAAAGAAGTCCATCGAATCTGGCGCCTCTCCAGTCAACCCTTCCCGTTCGGTGGACTCGATATCATCCGGATCGAAGGTCCCGAGGAAAATAGGTCCATCTTCCCCCATTGTCAGCATATGATTTGCTTCGTTGATGGTCACTGTCCCACCACCCTTCAATTCATACACGTACTGTGCGACGTCGACCAGTTCCGGATTAGTAATGTCTTCAGTAGTATCTGTCCGCTTGATGATTGGGTCAGCATCTGAATTGACGGTGAATTCAAAGCCTCTCCGTGGGCCTTCATATCGGTCTCCACGTTCAATTTCGGTTACATTAGGGATTTCGACCTCGTATTTGTCACCGCCGGATGGCAGTGGTTCGTCGGTCTCCCGAAGGCGGCCATCAAGGACGCCGTCTTCTGGGTCCCAATAGAGGTGATTGATTTCAGCACCGGCTAGTTGCTCATCCCAGTCGTACTCTTTGAACAGGCGCTCGTCTACCGTATCCCGGGCATAGAGGACATACAACTGCGACTGTTTCGATGGATCATCACCCGTTCGAAGGACCCGACCAAAGGTTTGTATTCGTTGTCGAATACTACTGTTCGAGACGCGAATGATACCGACGTCAGCGCTGGGTACGTCGACGCCCTCAATCAGGGCTTTCACACTCAGCATGACATTTGCAAAGCCCTCATCTCTGAACCATTCCATTGCAAAATCGTTCCATCGATCGCGTGAATGACCCGAGTGATACATCACCGGCCAGAAATTTGGATCGTCGAAGAGATCCTCAATAGCGAGATCGACGTCGTGGAGTTCTGGATACGTCTCATAAAGTTCTTGTCTGGTTTCGCCGGTCCCCGTTAATTCCCCTGTCCGAGGGTTTCGATCACGGCGCTCAAATGGGGCAATCAGCTGCTCGAGTTGTTCGATACGCTCCTGGAAGACTACGGTCTGTTTGTCCTGGTCGATAGACCGTTGCAGCAACTCAAGGGTAATCGCCTGCCGGGCAACGGCATCTGCGATTAGTTCTCGTCGGTCTTGCGTAAACTCGAAATAATCACTGATCGCCGGCGTTGGCCCATCACACTCGTTTTTGATGACCTGCAACTTTTGTGCGTAGCCGCCATGGAGTTGAGAAAGACGGTGACCGTATCGACTTTCGATGTCTCCGATGGCATTTGAGAGTTTCCGGGTATACTGATCGTACAGACTTTGTTCCCGATCGGTCAAATTGAACCCGACATAATTTACCTCGAACGGTGAGATCAGCTCTCGGTCTAAGGCCTCATCGTACGTGAGAGAATAATAGATGTCTCCGAGCTCATCTAGGAGCAACTGATCGTCTGGCGTCACCTCATCCTCATCGTCGCCACCAAACCCAGCATTCGATGTGGGGGTCGCAGAGAGGCCAAGCTCAGCCGTTCGATGATACTCAAAGACATCTGAAAACGTATCACCAGTGTATCGGTGACACTCGTCGGCCACCAGAAGATGCGGTGGCTCATCTACAGCAGCTAGTTCGGACTGAAGGAAACCGTCTAATACCGCTGTATTGATAATGCTAACTACGATACGTCGATTGTTTGTGAATGCATCTCGCTGCCCATCACCGGCCCAGCCGACATCCTCTGGCGGCACATTAAGCTTCGTCAGCAGTTCAGTCAACCACTGTTTCATCAACACGCGTGTCGGGACTATGATTGTGATGACGCCATTATCAGTGGTGGTAATCCAGTCCCGAATTATATCGAGTGCCATCACAGTCTTTCCGGCACCAGTGACAACCTGAGCGATGCCAGTTTCCGAACGCTCGCCAGAAGACGATCGCCATGCAGATGCCGCCTCGCTTTGCCAGTCGTATAGAGCGAAATCCTCAGGGAACGTATACGATGGGCGAGTCTCGTCGTGTAAGGTTTCGAGATCTGCCCGCGAGATCCCCGACCCCGATGCAACGCGAATCCGGTGGGCCTCCTGGTTTGAGTCTACAGCTGCAATACGATCAAGGGTTTCTGTCGAAAGACCCGACACATCACTACTATCAAAATCAAATTTGTTTTTGATTTGTTCCCGGAGTTGTTTCCGCCGCTCTTCAGCATTCAGATACTGTTGGGACCGTTTGAGTTCCGGTCGACTCGTATCACCTGACTGCGCTCGGTCATCAAGATATTCATTCCAGAACGATTTGAGCCAGCGGGTTTGTTTCCCCCACCCCTCTGACTCGCGGTACATGTAGTATTTCATCAGATCCCGCTTCGTCGCCTCTGTTGGCAACGATCCCGTCGTCCCCTCTTTCCGGAGCCAACTCTCAAATTTACGAAAGAGATCTGCCTGTCGAAATTTACTCAGATGGGACCCTGCATCGGATGTTGCTTGATAGGCGTAGTCTGTCTGAACTATTGCACCCATCAATTCAAGCAACTGCGGATAGCTACGGATCCCAAGATCGTTGAAACTGTAATCGTGGTTCGTCTCGAGTCTCGTTTCGATCTCGGACTTGGTGAGGGGTTCATCAGCATGCACTACAACATACAAAACCCGCTCAAGGGCCTCAATTTTCTCTGGGGCATTCGCATTGATTACCCAGCCACGTTTCAGTGACCGCCAGAGGAATGTCTCAAACGAGATTGTTCCATCAAGCCAGTCGTGGCCGGTCGGCCACAGCGTGACAACTTCTTTTTGTTCGACAGCAGAACTATTCTCACCCTGATTTGCGATCTCCCACTCCGTCTCAGTGTCGGTGGGTGCTCCACACCTTGGACGGACGGTTTGGGTCTGCTTGTGTACCAGCCCACTACTTGCCATATCTGAGGTCAGTCGACGAATCCAAGCCTCTCCGTACTGCTCACCACTGTCCGGCTTGCGAATTTGTTCTTGACACTGGTTTCGAAATGTATCCCAAATCAACGGCCCTGATGTAGTGGCAACCAGCTCTAATACGGCCTGATACTGGGATTGACGCGATGGGAGACCGACAGCGCCAGGCGGAAATCTACGTGTCATAAAATAATTTAATTGAATCCATCAGTTGGGTCACGGCTTGCATCAACGAAGTACGACTCATCAGTGACAACTGGACGCGGAATGACGCCGTCATCGAACTGGCTTAAATTGCCGATGTATACTGGGAGGTGTCCCGTTTCGGGCTCATCGTCTGGAGAGGTCATTTTGAGTCGACGTGTAACGAGCCGCTTGGCTGTGGTATCGTCTTGATGCTCTACGTGTTCATACCATCGATCGACCAGCGACTCAATGGTCTGTTCTTGCTCCGCTGGCACTTCCGATCGAGGGATATTGATCCAGATATGACCATACTCGTTGATATACAGTCGACCAGCCGTATCCCGATATTTTTGATATCGCTCTATTAATTCGGTATGGTCAAACGCAGACTCGAAGCGATACCCTGGTCGCTTCCAGATGAGTTTGTTATTGAGGCCGACTGCCCACCGCTCGCCATGGTTGAAGGGGAATCCATCCCACATTTTGATTTCAGTGGTCAGGGGCGAGGGGTTGATATTGATTTTATCAAATCCTAATTGTCCATGTAATCGGCCCACATAGACGGCAATCCACCCGTCACTGTGAGGCGCTTGATCACTATGTACGTACGAAGCTGCGTTTACCTTAGTTAAGACCTCACCATCAGCGGTGATTCGAAAGCTACCCTTTCCTGTCGAATCTGATTTTCCGATAGCCTGCATTGCATCAAGAAGTCCGGTTGGAGGAGTACAGTACGCAGGCAGTTCCTTGTGTTGCCATCGGACTACGTGATCGCGGTTTCGGTCTCGACTGTCGACCAAACTATATTTCGAGCCACGGTATGCAGAGGGCCATGGTTTGCCGGCCTCTATTGTGACATCACGTCCCCCTGCGATGGGTACGTTGGTAGGGGTCTGTCGGATCTCACCGGTCATTGATCCGATCCTCTGTCGAATCCATATCGAGATCGAGCCAGTCCTCTGGGTCATCATCGAAATCAGGAGGTACGTCGTCCTTATCGCCCCCTGGTCCTGAATCGGTCGACGATGTATGCTTGTCGTCCCGCTTTGAATTCTCGGTATTCTCGGTCTTCGACTGTGTCGTCTGTTGAGAGGTCGTATGGTCGTCTGCAGATGTCGGGCTGGTTCCACCAAGACTTGCTGCCCAGCCTTCGAGAGCGTCTTGTTCTTCGGCGCTCATCTGATCAGTGAGGCTCGGTGGAGAGTCGAGATCGATCGTCACGTCACCAAGATTCCCAACATAGATTGGTAACATCTCCAGTCCAGCTCGGTCCTTACGGAGTTTGATAATATTACGGACAAGCGCAGGGAGGTCACTAAATTGGCGTTTGACCGTGTCAGTTGCTGGTGATTCGACAAGTGTGATCACGTCATTTGATGGCGTAATTCGGAACGATCCTCCCTGTGGTTTTTGTTGTCGAAGGGGCGACTGGATAGTTTCTGGAAGATCTGTTGTAACTGGATGACGTTTTTTTGTCGCTGTGTTTTTCCACCACATTCTCCCACCAGGTGTGAATGAGTATCGGGCACCATCATACACAGACGGCCAGAGATCTCCGGCAGAGAGATCGGTCGGCCGAACCGGGATTCCCATGTCTGGAGCATCATCCGGAACAAGCTTGCCAGTCAAGTCGACGTTTCCGACCCATACCTGTGAGTATTCGGCGGCAGTCTCTGCAGTGTCGTCTTCATCAATACGCGTCACCACATCTCCAGATTCAGTCACGCGAATCCGTCCACCGAGGGGTTTGAGCTGGAGGAAGTCGTCGATCATCTCTGCTGGAAAGTCATCCACATACAGCCGATCCGTGCCATTGTAGACCTGCCACCAACAGTCACGACTCTGGTTAATGTGGAGTGTGAGGCCACGATAATGTGCATCCCATTCGTCACCTACTGAGAGGTTCGTTACATTAGATGTCATATGGTATTTCGGTGGTAGTTATCATACTGCGTCCCTTTACATTCAGAGATATTTAGATAAATATTCATGGTTTAGGACAATTATAGGTTTTACGTAGATTGTATGGCTCCCAACCGAACGTATCCTGTTTCACTGCTCTTTGAAGGGCCGTTGTTTAGTGACGAATTAAAATATAAGCCACAGCAGTCATCGATCGACCAAGAGTTTGAGACTCTTCGATTGGTACCCTCAAAGTCGGCTGCGAGTGGTGTCTATACGATCTATTTTTTGCCTGAGCACCGTCAGTGGGCACTCGTCAGGCTCGCGGAACGCTATCGCGGCCTTTTCGAGATCGAGCTTCATAGAGGGATGTCTGGGGAGTACCAACTTCTCCGTCAAGGATTCACTTCAGATGATCTTGACTTTCTATTCGATATTGTCCCAAAGCCTGCGAAAGAATACAGCCCGGTCGTCTACGATATGCTGTGGCTCGTTGCGACGTATGATGAGTATTTCACACTGACCGAGGCGATGGTCGATCGAGATGAATTTACCCCCCGTCAGATCCTCCAGACAATGGATAGTGAAGTACACCAGAATGAAGGATTTTTCAGACGATTCCTTCGAAGTCATCTCATACGTCCTGTATCGGACGATTCTGAATATGTGCGAAGTCGGTCAAACCGCTCGAAAACCAAGATCTCGGTTGACTTAGACGAAGTACACGAGATCACAGCGGAGGGTAAGGAAGCACTACAAGGAATCATTTCTGAGTACGACCGAATTTTTCAACAGCGACAATTTGATCCGCTACTCATAAACTCAGAACTTGATCCCGTCGACCATATCAAACAGTTTGACAGTGAGTCCACAGACCCTACCACAGAGATATCTTTCGACAAAATGCAGGATGATGACGGGATTCTCGGTGAGATTGCAGCGTCGTTTGTCGCGGAAGATGACCAATTTGATGAGATCAGTGATGAACCAAAGACGACTTCTGAAACTGCAGATGCTGAGAGTACTGATGAGTCGGTACCGAGCCCAGAAGAGTCGATACAAACAGAGTTCTCAACATCGGATGACACATTGGAACAACAAAAACTAGTCACGAGCTACTTGAAGAATGATACAGACAACGAAGGGACTCAAGAGAATACCGAAGAACCGTTCGTTGGGGAGTTCACCAGAGAGGACGTCTTACAGGCAACCGTAGCGGCTGCCGAGTTGATTATCGATCACGCATACATACGGACCTCCAAAGTCAAGGAGGCAGTTTGGGAATCAGTAGATTGTCCCGATGATAGTAAGAGCACTTTGTGGGAAGCTGTCAGTGGAGTTCTGCTGGCGATGAATGTTGTCCAAGGCCGAGAGAATGGGTATATCTGGTGTGCAACAGCGTCCAGCCAAGCTCAATAGCGAAGCTACGAGCTATCTTCCTACAAGGAGAGAATCCCGCCGTTTACGGCGGGTGTGAATCCGACATGGGGATCAACTAACCACAACTCATGGCTCACCAGATATTCCACCGAAACTAATAACTAAAATAAACAACATAGGCTATATATGGCGATACAGGTCACTCGCACTTATGTTGGGGATATTCAAAACCACCAACAAGTGCAGTCTGATCTGGATTCGCTTGGGGACGCTGCCTCAAAAATCTGGAACGTTGCACGGTGGACTGCTGATCGGGTTTGGGAAGCGACCGATGAAATTCCCGATGAAGGCACACTCAAAGCCTACATGAAAACCCGTGACTGCTGGAAGGATCTCAACGCCTTCTCAAGTCAGAAAGTCATCGAAGAACTTTCTGACGCCTTCCAGTCGTGGTTCGATGTGCGACAGAAGGATGAGACAGCTAACCCGCCCGGCTACCGCAAAGAGTACGACACTCGACCGCGCTCAACAGTCACGTTCAAGGACAACAGCTTTAAGCACGACCCCGAACACAACCGAGTTCGCCTTTCGAAAGGTGCAAACCTGAAAGACGGATGGGGTGATTTCGTGTTGTGCGAATACGATACCCGAAACGACGTTGAGTTTTCTACTGTCGATACCGTTCAGAACGTTCGAGTCGTCTGGAATGGTGAACAGTGGCAAGTCCATTTCGTCGTCAAAGAGACTATTGAGACACTAGACTCACCGGGTGACGGTATAGCTGGTGTTGACTTCGGCGTGTCGAATATTGCAGCTGTCGCCTACCCCAATGAGTACGTACTGTATCCCGGCAACACGATTAAACAAGATACCCACTACTTCCAACGGAAAGAGTACAACACAGAAGGTGAAAATGGCCCATCACAGCAAGCCCAACGCCTTCGACAGAAGCGAACTCGACGTGAGACACACTTCTACCACACACTCACGAAAACGATTATTGAGGAGTGTGTGGATCGTGATGTTGGAACACTTGTAGTTGGCTGGCCCGAAGATGTCCGTTCGGACGACCTTGGCAAGACGAACAACAAATGGCTGCACACATGGGCGTTCGACCGGCTGTATCAGTATCTCGCCTACAAGGGCGAGGAGCGTGGTATTGAGGTACTGAAAGAAAACGAGTGGAACACCTCAAAGACCTGCTGTAAGTGTGGGGATACCGCCGACAGTAACCGTATTGAGCGTGGTTTGTACGTATGCGACTCCTGCGGGATGGTAGCCAATGCAGACTGTAATGGAGCAGAGAACATTAGACAAAAGATAACCCCGAATCCCTCTGTGGATAGGGGTAACGGCTGTCTGACACAGCCCTCGGTCTACCTGTTCGACAAATCAACGGGTGAGATAGCTCCACAAGAACAGGTAGTATCGTAAACTAGCAAATATCCCAACGCTGCGGGACGGGAAGCCCCGCCGTAGAACGGCGGGGAGGATGTCACTCCCAGACTTGTTCGTATTCACAGACTGCTTGGAAGTAGGTCGGATCGTCGACCACAGGTTTCGGAATGACACCCCCATCGAAAGCTCGGAGATGACCGAGATGGATCGGGAAATGGCCTGTCGCTGGATCGTCGTTTCGACTTGTCGCGACCAGTCGACGATTGACGAGTCGAAGTGTAGCCGTATCATCGTTGGACTCGGCAGTCTGCTTCCATTTGTTGATTGCATTTTTAATCGCTAACTCTTTGTCCTGCATAATACCGTCTCTGGGTACATTCACCCAGACGTGGCCGTTCTCAGTTATATAAAGTCGTCCAGCTGTATCTCGATACTTTCGATATTTCTCGACAAGTTCGGGATGATCAAACGAGGACTCAAACCGGTAGTCTCGCCATTTCCAAAACAGCGTCCCATCCTGACTCACACTCCAGCGTTCGCCATGATTGAATGGGAAACCAGTCCAAACCTTGACTTTCCGATTATTTGGGGCAGACGGGTCTGAATCGACCTCATCAAAATCAATGGTATCGGATAGCTTCCCAACATAGACAGGTATCCACCCGCTATCGATGGGTGCCTGGTCGACGTGTTTGTAATCGTCTGCGTGTATTTTGGTAAGCACTTCGTTGTCAGCAGTGACACGAAAGCTCCCGTAACCGCCTGACTTACCCAGCAATACCAAGGCTTTGCGCAATCCGTCGGGAGGCTGCGTGAAAATCTTGAGATCCCGGTGCTCCCACTTCACCATAGGATGAGCGAAATCATCATGAGAGACGAGACTGTATTTCGATCCACGATACGCTGAGGGCCACGGTTGTCCTGGATCGATACGAACGGATTGTCCATCGGCTTGCGGGACGCTGGTTGCCTCCTCATCGAATATTGAGCTCATTGAGTATCTCCTTCAAGTTCGATATCGACGGTTGCCAAGGCCGCTGTCAGGGAACCAAATTCAGCTACATACTGGTCGATTGGATACGTTGCCAACTCTTGGACGTCCTGACGTGATAACGTGTCCCCACCCTGTGTTTTCATATCGAGGATATCAAACAGAAGCTCTTTGCGCTCGATAGGTTCGTCGGATGGTGTCGGATCACTATCTGTACTCGATTGGGATGTATTATTATTCGGTTGGTCTCTATGTTGAGGATTTTGATCGGTCGTATCGGTTGATTGTGTTTCACTACTCAGCTCCCCCACGAATCGGTCGAAAGCATCGTAATCGCCGTCTTCATTCGGGTCCGCATATAGCGTCTCAGTCTCACCCGAAGGTGGATTACTGCTGGATGGAGGCTCCTTTTCGGTAGGAGAAATACCAGACACAGGATCATCTTTTGACGGATCTGTATCAGATCCACTCTTTGGATTACGGTTTTTGCCAGTCAGCTCGTTTGAAACATTGAACGCACGGTCGACCTCAAGAGGATCGACCGTCTTACGAGGATCAGGTATGGGGGCTATCTCCACGAGATCAGTCATGGGTCCGTCGTGCGTTTCACCAGCTTCAAGAACGGTTCCGACGGCATCTTGTGGAATCTTTGCTCGACGCAACCACTCCTCGATATGCCCACCATCGTACATATGGATGCCATTTTTTCCAGCCAGTTTCAGTGCGTCTTCACTGTACTCGCCACAGGTCACGATGATAATCTCAGAGGGAGACCGCATCTCTTCAGGCACCACTTTTCCGTCTACTAACCCGTGGACTTGGTCGGACCCAACGGTATCACATGCTGGAATAATTTTGACTGCTATCGACACGTGTTGGCGATTCCAAATGAGATCTGTTTCAACGGACTGTGTTTCCGAGAGTCGAACCGTGTTTCCATCGAATTGCTCAAGAGCCAATCCAATCATACGCGCAGCCTCTCTTGTCGACAGGTACGCAAGATCGTCTACTGAAAATTGGTTGGCTAATGGGTTACGGGGTGTTGCGTCCGTCGACGGTGACTGTGACAGGCGAATATCTATGTTGGTTTTTGGACTGTCATTTACCGGAATCGCTTCGATGATCGATTTGATGCGCGTCTCGGAGAGCCCGTCAAACTCATGCTCTCGGAGTACCGTCGCTATCGTGTCGGTCTTGATGTTTTTAGATACGGCATGAATCACCGTTCGTCTGACGTCATCAGCGTGGTACCAAGATGGTAATTTGCGCTGGCTCATAGACGCCCCCCTGTGAGCCGTGCGATCCAGCCTACACCATAGCGTTCAAGAATGTCACCACTACCTCTTTTGATCACTATGATCTCATTTGATCCGAGAAGTCGTTTCCCATGAACGATGATATACTGACTGTTTGAGTTAATATCTAATGTTGGGAAATCAACGGAGTCGGGTATTTCATCAGTTATGCCAGCTGTTCTCTCCTCTTTAGTTGATAGCCCACGGCAGGTTTGGCATTCTCCATCGGTAACCATCGTTTCAGAGACCTCCTGGTGACAGGTTGAACACTCACGTAAGTGGTTGATACAGACTGCATCCTCAGTGATCGGATCTACGATCGTGTGGTCAGTACAGACCAATTCACCGTCGACGAGACACGATTCAATATGGTCGGGACACCGAGGTTGTACAGTCTCGGAATCAGCACTACAAAGCGAACAAAGCGAAAGATGCTCGTGACAGTGATGGTCGCCATCCGCAGTACACTGCTCGGAGTGCTCGTTGCAGACTGCTTCACCACAAGTTTGGCACTCTAAATAATGATCTGGGCAAAACGTGGATGCACATCGGACGCAGCTGCCAGTATGAGTGTGGCAGGTGATTTCCCCGCAACTAGCACAGTGGCTACTATCAGCAGTACAGACGGCCTCATCACAATGACTGCATTCGTGGAGATGGGATTCACAGTGCCAATATTCACATTCAGAACATTGCTTGCTGTGATCAGTACAGTGGAAGTCACCACATTCTGTACACTCGACGATATGGTCAGAACAGTAAGGCCGATCACAGCTGGCACAGGCAACTATATCGTCTGTGCAGAAGATGTCTCCGCAGTGTCCACAGGCTTCAACATGATCTTCGCATGCTGATTTGCCACAGCTACTACATTCGGTGAGATGGGTAAGGCAATGTAACTCACCGCTGATGGTACATTCTCCACGATCGGCACTGCAAAGAATCTTTCCGCAAGTGGCACATTCAGCTTGGTCGGCTTGGCAGACAGGCTCACCGCAGACCTCACAATTTGATATTGCATTTGGAGCAAACGATTCGTTACAGTCGGTGCAAGCTGTTGAGTGCTCAAGACACCGAATCTCCTGTGTGTCCTGGGTGGTCACCCTGTGAGTGGCACAAAAGTGGTCGTCACAGACAGTACAGGCTTCGATATGGGCCGTACAAACGACGTCTCCACTATGATCACATGTAGTCGAATGATGGGTGCAGACGAACTCTTCACAGTAAGCGCATTCAGTACCAACTGACTCACAGAATATTTCGTCACACTGTGTACATTGCGCAGTATGAGATGCACAGTGGGCAGTCTTGTGTTCCGTACAAATCTGGGTATCCTGAGGACAGAGCGTATCTCCACACGTATCGCACGCTAATTCGTGTTCCGGACAGAGGGTGTCGCCACAGATGTCACAAACCGAGATATCGTCAGCACAGGTTACTGATTGGCAAACACTACAGGTGAACTGGTCAGTTTCACAGATAGGGGAGTCGCATGTTTCACATATATCCATGTGGTCATCACAGACCTGCTCGCCACAGCAGTCACACGCTGTAATATGCTCCGGGCAGATCTCATCATCACAGTCTGTACAGAAGGCCATGTCATCGCTACAAACGACATTATTACAGATTCGACAGTGATCGCTGTCGCTTCGACAAACAGACTGATCACAGGTTGTACAGACTGATAGGTGCTGTTCTCCGAATTGATTGGCACAAATCTCACAGTTCGAATGATGCTCGGGACAGAGTGGATCTCCACAATCCCCACATTGTGTGGCGTGGTCAGTACAGGTGAGATCACCACACTCGCCACATTCTACGATATGGGAGTTACAGACAGAACAGCCACAGGTCTCACAAGCCGAAAGATGTCCATCTCCAAAGTGATCTTCACAGATCTCACACTTCGAGACAGTTTCTGCGCAATGATATCCACCACAGCCATCACAAGCAATCGCGTCATCGTAGCAGCGTACCTCATTGCAGGTCTCGCATCTCACCCGATCGTCTGGACAGAGAGTAGTCGCACAGAGAGTACACTCTTCGAGGTGTGAATAACAAATTGTGTCGTCACATGTGTCACAGCTATCGGTGTGATCGGTACAGTGCAGTTCTCCGTCGACGCGACAACGATCTAGATATGCATCACTGCAGAACCGATCGCACGTTACACATTCTTCACCACATGCCAGACAGGTCGGCTTAGAACTAGTACCACAGGTTGTCGTATGATATGAACAGACAGCTTGCCCGCATGAACCACACGTGCTACCGCAGTCATGGCATTCGATACGCCCACACAGTTCACACGATCGGACAGGAGTCTCGCAGTTGGGGCAACCAGTGGTCTGGCACTCTTCACAGACGTCTATGCATGCCGCACAGACGATACTACCACACTCACATACCTGTGGCCGTGTCTTTTGATCAAAGCCAGTACTGCAAGTATCGCATGTAAATGAAATGATTCCCTCGGTTGCTGGTGCATAGCGAGCAGAGGTGCTGCCTTCTCGTTCACCGTCACTTATTGATAACTGAAGATCTCCAATATCATGGGCCACCAGCGTCATCCCAACGAGAGAAACATTAACTTCAACACCATGACGCTCCGTAGTTTCAGCGATTTCTTTTTGTTCTTTCTCCTGGAGTGTCTCCCGTTTTTTCTTTATTTCACGTCGAATCTCAGCGAGTTCTCTCTTAGCCTCTTCAAGCTTGTTTTGATAGCGCTCTTTTGTACTCTCTTTGCGGGCACTTTGACGCTTATCCCGCCATTTTTGAATTTCCTGCTTCTGTTCGGGAATTCGAGATTTGAGTTCCTCACGCCGTTTGTTATAGAGTGCCTGAATCTCTTCGGTACGTTCATCGACCGTTTCTTCGGCTGCTTCAACTAACTCTGCTAACTCATCGTCAATACGATCTTGGATCTCCGTGACTGCTGTTCGGTAGTGGTTTTCGATCGTCGTATCGTCTGTCTCAATATCTGTCGTTCGATGAGTTCTCGTGAGTTGGCCTGTATGAGATAAAAGGCGTTCAGTGAGTATCGGGAGTTGGATTCCATTTGCCAGATCCACTGAGACGGTCTCAAATCGCTCCCGGTGGAATGACGAGACACTTTCTAATTCGATGAGAAAATGAAATGAGACTGCTTCAGCAGTCTGTTTCGGATCGAACCCCTCAACAGTTACTCCAAGCGTAGAAATGTCCAAGACATCCGGGAGCTGTACTTGAAGATCCGCAGCACTAAGATATAATTTCCCGACAGAGGCATTTTGCTTAGTCAATTCGAGTAATTCGTTGAATGCTAACGAACCGGGCTGAACGAGAAGATCCTCACGGCCGGGTTGCTGATCTTTAGGATCAAAAACAACGGTTACGTTTCGGCTGTCGGCGAGATTGGTCAGTGGATCTGGTAACTCAACGTCCCACCAATCGTCTTCTCTATTGTGAATTGTACCACCATATGCCTCGATCGTCGTTGAAGCAAATCGGCGGATCTCCAAGCGGTTGAGCGTCCCAATATCGTCGACGCTCATGTATCGTCACCAAATTCGAAGCTATCGAACACGCCCCGATTGAAGTCATTCATTTTTTCAGCAGCTTCCGTGTTCTTTTCAAGATCAACAGCCATCTCTTCGAAGTTATTCTCGAGTTCCACCTTCGAGTCGGCATTGCGTAGTTTTTCGAAGACTTCCCTCTCGAAATCAGACCCAGACTGTTCCATCCGAGAGAGGATATCACGAAGGCCGCCGATAGATTGGTTGAACAGATTGATTTTGCCGAACAGTTTGTCAAGGACATGTTCTTCGATAGTATCCTCTAAGGCCATGTTGAACACGTGTACCTCCCGTTCTTGTCCGATACGATCAATACGACCGATTCGTTGTTCGACTTTCATTGGATTCCAAGGAAGATCGTAGTTGACCAACACATTACAGAATTGCATATTCCGACCCTCACTGATCGAATCCGTTGCAACCATTACGCCACCTTCTTCCTCAAAGTCGGCCACTTTGCGCTCTTTTCCTTTACTGGAAAGATCCCCATTTACAACATGAACCGGGAGATCAAGATCACGGATACTCTCTGCAATCGCGTCCTGAGTTGGTCGGAACTGCGTAAACACGACCGCCCTTGTCGTACCAATCTGATCTTGAATTGTTTCGATCACATTCCGCAGACGCCGTTGTTTGGTCGTTTCATCTATGTTTCCTATTAGGGTCCGCATTTTAGAGAGTGACTGCCGCTCACTCCTCGTGAGGGTCTTTTCATCATCACTGACCCAATTTTGAATTGTCTGCTCGACAGCATACGGACTCGATACGACCTCTTTTTGTAAGGTGAATAAGACGAGGTGTCTGGCACCCTTGCTTGAATAATTAGATCTGACGTGGTCGGTTACTGCATCGTAGAGTTCTCTTTCTGCCGCAGATGGTTCAAAGACGTTCGTGTGAACCTCACGATTAGTAAAGTCGACTGTCGTCTCTTCACGACGGTTGCGAATCATCACGCGGTTTAATTTTGATTGCAATTCGTCACCACGTTTGATTTGCGCATCGTCACTATCGACGACATAGCGATTATCGAACTGCTTCCGTGTGCCGAGCATTCCTGGACGAATGAGGTCGATAATGTTGTATAGGTCGGAAATGTCGTTCTGGATCGGCGTTGCAGTCGCAAAGAATGCCTCACCATAATCGAGGTCGTCAATGAGTGCATACCGATTCGTATCCTCATTACGAACGTAATGGGCCTCATCCAAAACGACCACATCCCATCGTCGGGAAAGCACGTCCTCCCTATTTGTCTTTGATTTTGCTGTGTCGACGCTGGCGATGATCTTATCGTGGCTATCGAAACCAAGGAAGTCATTATCATAATTACAGACGAAATCGAGATTGAACTTCTCCTGTAATTCGTGCTGCCACTGGGGAGCGAGTTGGGCTGGCGTCAGAATAAGAAAACTATCTCGCGTATCTCGAAAGTCCATCTCTTTGAGGACCATCCCAATTTCGATCGTCTTTCCCAGACCGACCTCATCAGCAAATAGTGCCCCGCCGCTCATTTGGAAGAGAGCCCGATGAGCGGCCTGCAACTGATGGTCCAACAGCTTGATTTGATCCTTGATTTCCTCAACTGAAAGCAGTTCCTGCTGACCTTGTGCGATAGTAAACTGCCGAGCCTGTATATTCAGTAAATGGCCGATTGAATCCTTAGTAGAGTTGTCAAGCGCATTAGAAGCCACTGTGGGGTCATCAATAGAGAACGAATATCCCGGTAGTGAATGAGATCCAGACACGTCGTTTGACATTCATTCAAGTAATATTGTCACTATATCATTAAACTTCTGTAAGACGGTAAGGAAAATAACATTAGAATGATGACAAATCTCGCCCTTGTCGTGATTTTCAGAAGGCGTTTGCGACCTCTAATCTCAGCTCAGCAGAGAACACGAATATAGGCCTTCCTCAGTCACTAATCATGCTCTGATCGAAGCTGTCGACGATATTCCCTAAGATATCTCCCTGGTCGGATTCACCACTGGGCTGTTGGTTTTCGATGAAGGAAATAAGCCCATCACGGGGTGTACTCGCGGAATCACCGAACTCTCTGGCCAGTCGTTCGACGCCAGCCCTCGCATACCGAGCGAGAACTTCCAGTTGGATCTTCGGATCGACCAGTGCCTCTGGGTCATTGGTGTGTTGATACGCGATGGAGGCTGCAACAGCCCGGTAGGTTTGTTTGTTCGAGAGATGCATCCACAGCATCTCTTGTTGTGTTTCTCCTTCCCCTGCGAACTCGGCTTCGTCATAGCTGGCCGCAGTTGTTTTGTCGATAGTCGCATACCCAACACTCCCTGCGAAAACGAAAAAGTCGACGTAGGTGTTGAACAGATCCCACTCGTCGACCATCTTGTCATACAGCGGGTGGCGGTAGTAGTGTTGCCGAATTGTTGAACTTGACATTGTTAGATCTCCTGTTTTGGGGTTTCGTCCTCGATCGTCGTTCGTGGATAGTTGCCCATCCCTTCACCAGAATCAAAGGCGAGTCGATACTGTTTGCCAGCGCGGCCACCGAGTTCATTCGCAACGGGCCCTCGCCACTGCGAATCCGTTACCAGCACAACTACCTGTTCGGCCATTCGAGGGACGACTGCGCTCACCTGACGCCGATGATCACTGTCTAAGGCACCGAATGGAGAGTCCATTACGATGGGGTAGATACCACCGCTGAAGTGTTCAGAATCGCTGCTTGATTCATACCGCTCACGAGCGATCTGCACGAGGCTTCCAATGAAGGTCAGGCTGGCGATCTGCCGCTCTCCGCGTGATTTCTCGACTTCCAGATACTCATCTTGGATCTGGTCTTTGATCCGGAGTTCGAACTCGTCGGTGATCTCGGCTTTGTACTCTTTGGTGGCAATCTCTGCGAACGTGTCATCAACCAGTTTGTTCGACCAGTTTCGAACCCGTGTTTGCAACTGATCAAACGATGATTCCAGCTGCTGACGGACTGATTCGGTGGCACGCATTCGTTTCCGGGCCAGTTCAGCCTCTTTTTTGTCTTGGCGTGCGTCGTCGATCTGTGTGTTGATCTCCTTGAGGTCTGCGTCAAGTTCCTCGATTTTGATCTCGTGGCGCACAATGTCTGCTTTTGCGTCCTCGAGTTGGTCGGCTTTCTTCTCTCGGGCCGATTCTAACTCGGCTGGCGTCTCGCCGGTTTCGGGGTCGACGACATCTATCTTTTCGAGTTTCGCACTGATCTCGCTCAATTCCTCCGCGATCTCTTGTTCTGAGTCCCGGAGTTCCGACCGCTGTTGTAGTAACTCATCGATCGTTTCGAAGTAGTCGTCACGTTCCGAGTCCAGCTGCGTGAGATGAGAGATGATTCGGATCGCAGCCTGATCGAATCCCTCTGTTACAGCCTCGGATTTATATGACGCCACGCTTGTATAGGCCTCAGTGCCCGGCTCAAGTGGCCGGCCACAGATACACTCCTCATCGTCTAGCAGCCGGTCGACAAATTGATTCGAGACCTCAGATGGGATGGCACCTTGATCTCGGAGTTTATCAAGATCTTTCGCTGTCGCCTCAACAGCGGGCATTGCGAAGGGAAGGTGGCCCTTAGTGCTGATCGTGTCCTCGATTTCGTCGTTGATCTCCTCAATACGCGTTTCGACCTGTTGCAGTTCGTTTTCGAGTTGTGTGCGATCTTCTTCCAGACCAGCAGAGTCGTCTATCTGCTCGAGTTTCCGTTTGATCTCACCTATTTCGCTTATTAAGGTATCACGCGTCTCTTCTGCCGACTCGAGGGCTTGTTCATGATCTTCTTTTGTACTCCGTAGTTCCGACCGTGTCTCCATCAGTGATTTGAGCTCGCTACTGGCGGCGTCCTGTAACTCATCTTCAAACCGTGCTTCGACGGTTTCTAGATGGTCGATCGACCGTTCGATGATTTTGAGTCCCATGATGTTCTGGATGGCCTCACGGATCTCATCATCGCTCCGTTTCTCGGAGAGCTGCGTGATATACTCGCCATCAAAAAAGAACAGCGAACTCAACCGGTGTGGGAGAATCTGTTCGATAGAATCTTGTGGGTTGTTCCGGGTTCCCCGGGTCCCATCCGATTTAGTGAACGTCAACGACACGTCCTCATCGATGATTTCGCCTTGGTAATCGGAGGCTGTTTGCTTCTGGTATTCTACCCAGCGGGAAAGCTCGTAGTCGATATCTTCGTCTTCGAATTCGAGTGTCACCTCTACGCGGATAGAGTCGCCTGGCTCGACCTCTGCAAACGCACCTTGGCTGCCAAGATGGTTTGGCCGAAGGCTGAAGTTCACGTCACCGTACAGCACCCAGGTCAATGCGTTTCTGAGTGTGGTCTTCCCGGACCCGTTCTGTCCGTGGATTACAGTGACATTGTTGTCACCACCCTGTGCGAAGGTGATCGATCCCGTTCTAAACTGCCGGAAGTTCGTGAGATGGAGTCGATGGAGACGCATGATTACTCGGGGATCTCCTCTTCGACGATCTCTTTGAGCTTCGGAATGAGGTTATGGACTTTCTGCATGTGAAGTTGCTTTTTTTCTTCACGAAGCGTTCGTTCACGGATTCGGGCTAGGGTCTCCGAGTCGACTTCTTCAACATCAATTTCTTCAGTCATGAATGGCTACTCCTAATGGGTCTTTACTCATAGGTGTGTCTCTTGTTGTGCAATAGCATCCACCCGTCTGAGGCCTGTAGTACGATACGTCCGTCTCTTGTGGGTTTGTGTATTCCATGGTGTTCACATCTGGCGCAAGTTGAATTCCCGCTTCAGGGAACCGATGGCGCCGGCATCGGTTGGTATTCCGTTCACATCGGCATCTGGGTGGTTCCGAGCTGCTTCGGCAAACAGGTTCACTCGCTCTAGCTCTCGCCTGACGAGGTTCCGCTCGGTCGTAAACAGCGCTTCATCGACCGTTGTACTGTTCCGAATCTCAACCGGAGGCGCAACGACGAAATCGTGAATGACGGCATGGTGTTTGCCTGGATGTTGACGCAGGATACGTCCCCGACGCTGGACGAACTGGCGTGGGTTAGACGAACTGGCCAGCATGTAGGCGGTTCGCGTCGCAGGAACATCGACCCCTTCGTCGAGACACCGGATTGCCACAAGGGCCTCGATGTCACCAGCCTCGAATCGTGCAAGTAAGTCTTGACGCTCATCGCGGGATTCGTCTGCGGTGAAGCGTTCAGCTCGAAGGCCGAGATCGGCACGAAGTGTGGTTTCGGTGGCGTCGACGTGGCGCCGCGTTCGATCTTCGATCTCTCCTTCAACCGTTCCGTCACCACAATACACGAGCGTGTGTTTGATCTCGTCTTCTTCCTTCAGTAACTCCACTAAGCGCTCTATCTTTCGTTCGGCTGTCCCAATCAGTCGTGCTCGTTTGAACAAGGCAAATTGGAGGTCTTTGTTGTCCTGAAGATCGGTATCACCGAGATCGCCACCACTGCGACTGGCCAGCCGGGCGATCTTCCGCGAGAGTTTGAGATACGCGTCAGATTCATCCTCGGTCAGCTCAACCACGTGCGGAATATAGTAGTACTCACAGAGCGCGCCGTTCTTGATTGCCTCTCTGAGCCCATACTGATAGACGATCTCGCCGAAATACTCGAAGAGTTCTTCTGTTCCCTCGTCGTCATAGAATCGCTCAGGTGTCGCTGACAGTCCCAGACGGAGTTGAACGGCCTCTGGAAGAGACTCTTTGAGATGAGGCGCCCCCATGTGATGGACTTCATCGGCGATCAGCATGAACCGATCTCGGTTGACTCGGGACAGCACCCGCTGGAAATTCGCAGAGGCAAACGTCGTGTGGGTTGTAATGACCACGAGGCTGTCGCGAACGCCAAGATCGAACTCTGCCAGTTCTCCCTCAAGGCGTTCTTGCCAATTCTTTCGACTTTCGTATGCGAGGATTGGGTTGCCGCCAAAGTCTCGCACGTCCTCTGCCCACTGGTCGACGAGGTGTTGATACGGGACTGCGATGACCAGCGCCATCTCGCCGTCTATCTGTTCAGCAACATGGGACGCAGTCAGGAGGGACGTGACTGTCTTTCCGGTCCCAGTCGCCATCTCGAGGACACCTTGGCCGCCAGCCGCAGCCCAACTTTGGACAGCACGCTGTTGGTAATCGCGTGGTTCAACCCACTCGGGTTGCTGGAAGCTCATTCTGTTATCCTCTTAGATAGACTCACTCGCTGTCACCCTCGTCGGTCGACGGTTCGAAGGCTGGGATTTCGGCTTCAATTTCGTCTAACACCGACCCAGTAATCGGCTCGGAATCCGCTCGATCGAGGTGGGTATTGAGTCTGTCCGGCACTGCATCGACATTGAGGGCCCGAACCCGTTCCGCGAACTGTTCGACGTCGACATCCAGCACGGTAACGATCGACTCGAAGTCGACCGTGTCAGTCGTTGCAACTAGTGCGGCCGTCCGTTCGATATCTTCTTCGAAGTACGCGGCGAGGACATCACGAATCGCGCCACTCCGACTCGTGAAAACCTCAGCGGAGACCGCTCCGTCGAGGAGCTGTTTCTGATCGTCCGAGATTGTCAGTGCTTCATGCTCCATTCGAACCATCCTCCTGTTTGGGATCGGCGTTCGCACGGAGCACCGCACGCAGTTCTTCGGAGAACGCAGATGGGGATTGTCCGGTCAGTCGAACTGCCTCATCGAGCGTCAGCCCTTCCCCATCATCGCCACTCTCAACGACCAGCTCACGAACGGCTGCCATCGCGATCTCGGGGTTCTGGTTGAAGTACTCACGCAGTGCGGTCCGTGCGGCGTCACTTTTGCCGCGGAAGAGCCCGCACTCGCCACTCGCTTCGAGGAGCTGTGCGAGGCCTGGCGGAAGTTTTGCGTCTATTCGTGCCATTGGATGGTACTCAAAGTCATGGTCTGATATCTCTGGTCTTTCGTTAGTGGTTTGCGTTACCGGATTACCGGTTGACTGGCATCCGGCAGTACACTCTATTCCGATCGTCTTGCTGTGCTGTTGTGTCGTGATCATCTGAGGGGTGTTGGGTCGATCGTTATCGATCAGCGCTGATGCTGTGCCTCCCGTACGCTGTGTACGGTCATCAGCAACTCCTGTCGCTGGTTTTGTGACAGAATGATTATCGGCCAGAGGTAGGGCGACAGGGCTAGGTGTCAACGGAACTACTGAGTGAGGTTCCGAGAGGCTCCTGATCGCCCGTCCTGAACAGAATGCGGCGCGGTTGAGATCGATCGTCCTTATCATAGTGCCTTCCTTACCCCTTCGACGGGCTGGGTGACGTTCGCCGGACTCAGGTACGGGAATCTCACACCGGTCTCGTGTTGCAGTGTGTCGCTGCGAGCCCCGGGTGCGCCATCGATGACTGCCGCCGTCGGTAACGACACTGGGTCGAGATCTTCACACAGGACTGCTTCGAGGTGTGACCCAGCCTTGACGATGAACGGCACAGAGAGTGTTCCACTGTTACCACCTGGGAGTTGCCACTCGACCGTCCAAAAAACGATCTCAGTTCGACCGATCGTCTTGATCCGTGCACCTGAGTCGAATCCTGTCGGAGTCTCCTGCCGTTGTCGGGGTTTCTGGAAGGGTTTTTGGATCGCCTGATGAAGCGCCCCATCGCACGACGTTCGCTCTCCAGTCACCGTCGACGAGGGCAGTGCAAACATCTCGTATTCCACCTTAGGGGCCATCGGCGCCGCCGCCTCGGTAAAGCGGAAGTCGTCATCGACAGTCTTTGCCCATGTTCGGTCCAAAGTCGGGAAATTGAGATGGTACTGAAACTGGTCTCTTTCCGACCGTTTGTCTGGATCGTGCCGTTGGGCAAACGCCTGGACATCTTTTTTCGCAGCATGGTAGTTCCCGGTACCCTCTAATTCAACGAGCAGAGGGACCAGTCGTTGCACAGCCAGCCCACTCGGTCGAAGCCACAAGACCGAATCCGGCCGCCCCGGCAATGGGTCACGACCGCGTCGCTCTGGCTCGACAATGACAGCTGCTTCGTCCAGACGATCGCAAAGCTGCTGTGCGAGTAGGGTGGCCATTGTAGCTTTAGGCCTCCTTGGGGCCGTTAGTGAGGTTCAACATGAGCTCGCTTCCGAGTAATTCTCCGAGTGTTGCGAACTCCTCCGGGTCGACATCAGACGCTGAGACGGTCTCCCCGCGAACGAGCGCAAGGAGATTGTCGATGTTCGCCTCACCGTCTGCCGACGCTTCTCCTCGAAGGGTCTCGACCCAGGCCTCGTAGGCCTCACGAGCAGCTACAGCAGCTTTAGGGCGCTCGGCGACCATCTCGTCCGTTACTTCTTGGCCGGTAAGGTTGATCGCTTCTGCCGGCGAGTCGTAGTCCGGAAACTCGGTGAGGGAGTCGACGGCCGCTATGGCAACCCCATCACGCGTGAGCCAACTCGTGTATGTCTCAGCCCACTGCTGGTAGGCATCTACAAGCTGACTGAGTTTCCCAGCGAGTCGATGAGCCGGTTCATCACCACTTGGCGATTCCACGAAACTATCAACCTCGTCTATATATCCCGTGACGTCAGCGGCCTCATGAGCGCTCTGGTCCTCGACACGATCCACGAGCGTGCTAGCATGAACGTACGCCGTTTCGTGAGAAGCGCACTGTGTGATACGGTGGGAAAGCCCTTCGAAGAGCTCGACGAGCCCGGCAGGCTTCTCGACTGGAAGGCCCTGGCTCAGGTGTGCCTGACAGACGGGTCTTAGATTGAGCCCGTCCGTATCGACGACTCGATCCTCGACGGTACAGATATACTGCACAACCGTTTCGGCGTCGACTGCGGTCACGCTATCGCCATAGTACTCGCTGTTGTTTGCGAGCGGAGTGGTAGGCCCCCAAGTCACCCCGGCAAGAGCATCGTCGACGGCCTCGAGTGCGTCAGATTGCGCCTCGACGGTATCAATGACTGGCTTGAGCCGTGTTTCGGGTTCGGTCAGATACCTGTGAGTCTGATCGAGGAGGAGCTCTCCAACTGCCGTCTGAGCGGCGTCCGGAAGAGTGGTCAGCTGGTCTTGGATCTGCTTGAGCGAGGTCTCCATGCTACGGAGCTCGTCGGACTCACATCGCTGCAGCGTTTCGTTGAGATCCTCGATCGTCTCGGCATCCAGCCTCCCATCGATACCGACCGTCTCACAAACCGTCGTGCGGGCCCGGATGACTGCCTGTCGGTAAGGCGCCGTGATGATCTCGACGATGCGGTCTTTGGCAGCTTCAAGCTCGTCAATGGATGCTACGCTGACGACCTCGTGCTGTAATTGTTGCATCTCCTGTGCGACTGTCTCTCGACTCGACCTATCCATCTCGGCAGCGCTGCCATAGAGGGCATCAATCTCATTGGATACCGTTTCCAGTCGTTCAATCACTGCTCGTTTGTCCGATATCTTATGTTCAAGGTCATCAAGTCCGCTGGGTACCTCGACGCTCTCCTCCGATGTGGTAGACATTGTCATTCTGTATCCTCCGTGTTGGTGGTGGTGTGTTCCGCTGTACGCTGTTCGTCGCCGCACGCGTCGTCGCCCGACCCATCGCTGAGAAGTGATTCTGGATCCGGGCTGGCCACGCCATCGATTTTAGCCTCGGGCTGAGTGAGCTGTCCCACGAACGCTCTGAGCTCACGGTGTGTATCGGTAAACCGCCCGCCAACCTTCTGTTGTAGGTCAACGAGTTCATCGAGGCTTTCGACTATGTCTTCGACCTGCTCGGCTCGTACTCTGGCAGCTCTGTTCACCTCGTAGATTTTGTCCCTCGACTCCCCGTCAGGGTTGCCAACGCTGATGGCCTTACCAGCGATCGGCTGGAAGTCGAGAAGATCTTGGACAAACGCGTCGACACCAGATTGCTCTGATTTCGACAACCCTACGTCTTCGTTGTCGATCTGTGATTGCAGTTCTCGAACCTTGCTTGAGAGGTTCTTGACGTTGCTTAGGTCGCCGTCGGTCGGGGTCGCTCGTTCAAGCTCATGGACGGCATCGAAGATGACACTCTCGTACCGTGCGGCGAGCACAGCGAGTGCATATCCAGTCGCTCTGAAGTCCGCATTCGTTGACTGCTGTTTGGTGTCGCCGATGGCATTTTGGACAGCAGCGAGATTGGTCCGGTAAGCCTCGAGGTGTGAAGTATCGAGGGAGACACCAAGCGGCTGTAGAGCCTGGGTACCATGTGTATCGTTCTGCGTTCGAACAGTTGTGGTGCCTGACTGTTGCTCAAGATGCTCCGAGAGCTGGTCGAACTCACCAGAGATGGTTCCACCGGTGTCAGTGTTATTTTGACCGACCGTTAGGAGCTCTTCTGCTCTATCGATGTCACTCAGGTAGCTATCGAGCGTCTGCACGTGTTCTTCGAACCGCCGTTCGACAGCAGCGAGCGCCTCTCTGACATACGAATCATCGGTTCGAGCCAGGCTTGCAGTAACTAGTGCCCGAAGAATATCGTCGGTTGTATCGTCTGATGCGGTCGGGGACAGAGTCCTCATGAACTCCTCGATGCTGTCTACAGCCGTGTCATTCAGCGTCGATTCCTGGTCAGAAAGGCCAGCCATAAGCGCCTGACGGTCGAATTCGCTCGCTTCGATGATCGCTTCGAATGCGTTCATCGCACGCGTAATCACGTCGGCTGGTCCGGTGTCGGCACCGTCTCGACAGAGCCGCCGAAGATCGTAAATCGGCTTGCCGTACGTACCGTCTTGGGTGAGGTAGTTGAGGAGTTCCTTGTAGCCGAACCCGCTTTTGGTGTCGATGGTACCGTCCTCGATCCCGTCTTCGATGATGGACAGGAGTTTCCCATGCGGTTCATCCCAGTCGGGCTCGCCCCCGAGGGCCAATAGCATGAGAATCGAGTGACGGATATTCGATCCACCCCGTGGTGCAAGGATCGATTTGCCAGCGAGCGTAGGATGGGCCCAGACGTAGTGGCCCTCAGTGGCAAACTGCTCCCTATGGGCCTCGATCGCGTTTTCCGCCGCCTCACCAGCAACACGATCCCTGAGTTGGGCATACAGCGTCTCGATCGTTGTCCGTTGCTCACGCCGAAGCTCTTTGGACAGGAGGCTATCGATTTGGTCTTCGGTCGCTGTGGACGCATCGAGTTCCTCGCTGAGGAGGGCCTCTAGCTGCACGATGAACGTCCAGACTCGTGTTGTCGGGACGGACACGATCGACAGCGCTTTGTGGTGTTTGAGTGCTTGTGTCAACGGCATAGCATCGAGTGCAGCTTCCGTATCGACACTGTCGTCTACCAATACCACGACAGGATGTGTCGGATCCGGCGAGAGCTGTTCGAGTTGAACTTCGAGTGACGCTTCCGTCGGACAGGCATACACCGTCGACGGCGCGTCTACCGACAGTTCGATACCGCCTTTCCCCTCGGAATCCCACTCTTCGAGTAGAGTTTCAGTCTGTTGTCCAGTGAGTCGAGAGGGGTCAGTCGCCAGCGGCGGGTAGGTCTGTTCAAGCAGCGACGGGCGAAGGGTCCACGTTTTACCAGCGGACGCACCGACGGGGGCGATCGCTGTGTCGTATCGCTGTTTGAATCCTGCTTTCGTATCTTCTAGCGCGTCAAACGCAATGCCACGCGCGTCTCGCTCGGCTTCGAAGGCCAGGAGAATATCCTGAGCAAGCGATAAGAATGCCCGCCCCTCTGATCGGTCACCCTGAGGACTAGTCAGCCAGCCCGTCGGAACAGCTGCGTCGGTATCTGACGGCCCCATTGAGGGGCCGACTGCGATACCGTCGACGACACGTTTGACACACTCGCGCACGAGTTGCCTGGCTTCAAGCGTGGCGTCGGCATCCGGGTCTCTCGTAGTGAAGGCATCGGTATTGCAGACGATCGACTCGATTTTTTCGACGATCACGTCTGCTGGATACCAATTGTCGCTCTCGACGAGCCATTCGGAGTCACCGCCGTTGTCGAACGCTACCGACGCTGCGGCTGCTTTGGGATCATCGACGTCTGTGTGTTCCCACACTCGCCGAACGGTTCGGAACTCGGCGGACTTCTCGTCGGCAAGCCCAGCGAGCCATCTGGAGAGGCCCTCCTGGTCTTCGAACGAGATCTGGTTTCGCGCTGCGTCTGTCACGACCTGATGGACGTGTGCCGCACGCCCACGAGTAAGCCAAAAGACAACGCGATCTAAGGCTGGATCCAGGCCACGTTCATCGAGGAGTGCACGAATGTGGCTAATGGTGACCGGTGGGATCGAGACCGGATCTGTCCGCTTCATATCGGCAAAACCGACGAACTGCATCGCCGAGATCTGTCCCATTGAAAGTACCGGGAATAGACTCCCTCTGTCAAGGAGGACCCGTAATGGGTTGCTGTCATCGACCCCAGTCGCGGTCAAGAACTCCGTGTATTTCTGCTCAACCTCGTCAATGAGGAGGACAACGCGGTCCGTTGTCGTTGCTGATATCCCCTCATGCCACTTTTGGAGAGTCCCCATTCTATCGTTGGGGAGCCAGTCGACGTCCTCTATGTCACCTGCCTCGAGAGAGTCCACCTGTGATTGTGCTTGCTGGTCGACCCAGTCACCGAAGGAATGCTTGTCTACGTCTTCGAACTGTGCCAACAGGGTACTCGCCTCGACGTAGAGTGCGGGGACACCCTGGTCCCATGCATAACAGAACATGTGGTACTGGAGTGCGGTTTTGCCAGACCTGAGGGGGCCCCGAATTGATGGCGGCGTTGGGTTCCCATCGCGAGCTATCTCGTCGATTGCTCCTTCGACTGTCTTTCGTGCACGTTGGTGGGCGTCCGATATGTCTTCGAATTGCTTCGACAGGGTCGGCTCCTGACCGAGTTTGACAGGGGGCTCTCCACCGTTCTCAGTCATAGAAACCACCCTACAGCCATCGGACAGTGTGTGCTCTCTACTAGTCGGTCCTCATTGCCAGGGGGTGTTTGTGATTGCATTGGCTATCTTCCATCATGCGAATTCATCGACCGGTGACAATTCGCACTATCTCCATCAAGTGGGAGGTAGGTAATAAATGTTCTGCAGGTGTGACAAATTATGCCATACATACATTTCAGACAGTCCTAGAATACGGACGCTGTTCGGCGGACTCAATATCAAACAGCGACTGGGAGAAATTCTATTCAGACAGCACAATTTGTCACATATTATGTGCCAATTGAGTTATGAGCAGCAGGGGCGCTCTGAGCATTTTCGGTGCTATTGGAGAAGTCACATCATATGTGCCACCTTTTCCTACAACATTTTTGTCACACAATAAGTGCCATTAAGTGGCTATGGGTAGGATCAGACGTCGGAAGAAACACCAGGATTTAGCTTCATTATAAAAGGATTGCAATCTTACTGAGTGTGACGATGCTTCGCCACCGACAAGATACCCAAATGTGATATCAAACACGAGGAAAATGATGGTTGAATGTGTGGCGGACGCCCAGCGTCTGTTTCGGGCGCGTTGTGTGGTTACTGGCCGGCGCTAACGTCGTGGGATTCGGTCAGTCCCGTAGTAATCATCAAACTGATCGCCTGCATCGACAACGTCCCCAAGCACCGCGTCGGCAGGCGCTGCAAAGCAGTCGCAATAGGCCTCGAGGCGCTCATCGACGTGTGAATGGAACCGTTATCGCTGGGCCTCCAGCGAACAGTCAACCAACTCGGCAAAGCGGTCCGGATACGGTGCCGTCTCAATTTGTTCGGCAAAGTCGCCTCGAGCTGCAAGTAGTCGTCAACACGCCCGCGCAGGTCCCAGTAAACCCTTCCCTCTCGTAGGCCTCAGTTCCGCCGCACGATCCGTAAGGAGCCATGCACGCAGGTCACAGGCCTCTGCGTGGTCGTCACGTTCGGCGAGTAAGCGCAACCGTTCATTTGGTGGGTGTGAGCACACCGTCGACACTGTGCGGTGTCGGCCTCCCGCAAGTCTTCGAGGATCCACAAGCAGTCACAGTGGCGACAGCCGCCGACGGCGTAGCTCGACTACTGGATGGCCATTAGAGTGGCCTCCCACCGACGAGTGGCTGGCTGGCCGCTAGCCCAGCGGCTCCATACGAATCCCGGGTGGACAGGTTGGCTACCCGATCTCCGACCACTCGTCGTCGTGGGCGGCCTGGATGCCCGCGGCGGTGATGCTGTAGGCTTCGATCTCAAACCCATTGCGTGGGATTTCGTGGGCCTCGAACCACTCGGGGTAGTTCTCGACGGCGACTTCCACAATCCGGGGCGGCACGTCGACGGCTGCGGCGACCTGGCGTTTGGATTCGATATCGTCGAGTTTGATGAGAAAGTCCCGAATGTCGCGGGCCGCGCCACGAGCCCAACAGGCTCTGATTTGCGGATCGGAGACACCGCCGCCGGTACTCTTGGTCGTTGGTGTCTCGTCGGTCGCGTCCGTGATAGTCTGCGTCGACTGGGTTGTAGTGTTCGTCGAGGTGGTGTTAGATGTCGACGCTCTTGTTGGTGAGGTCGCTATGGCCGTCGTCGTCGCTTGGTCGGCTGCGGTGGGCTTGGTCTCGACTGTGTCTTCGTCGCCCTCCAACTCCGACAGCGGGACTAGAATGAGATACTGGGCTTCCAGCTCACGGAGGACAGACTTCCCGGCCAGCGTAAGGCCCGTTTTAAACGCCCGCTTGTCGGTCTCCGAATCTGTTTTGAAGACCAGCCCCTTGGTGTGGAGCTTGCTGAGGACGCGATAGACCTGGCTGATCGAGAAATTATCCGGCCGCTCTGAGAGGATTCGATCGCCGACGGCTTCGCCCGCAGGCAAGCCCTCGTGGGTCGCTTGCAGGGTGGCGACTGCCCGGATGATATCGCGTTCGGTGCCATTGAGGTCGGTGTAGTGAGGTGGGCGGTCGCTCATGATTGGCTCCTACTGGTGAGCAACTCACCAATATTGTCGATGCAACCGTGACGGTCGGTTACGGGAATGTATTCTGTGTGGCTCCTACCGTTTCGGTTGGTCGCGCGTTCTAATGTGCAGCCGCAGAATTCGATGTTGTGAGTGGATGGTTCGCGAACGTTGATGCCACTGGTTTCAGCATTGTATATCGGGCAGTTGGTAAGCGATACAGTATCGGTCGTGCCGGGAGTTTCAAGACCCGACGAAGTCTTATCATACATGGCTTTCGTGCCTTATCCACGGAAGTCCATGCGGCCACGCTGCACCACCAGCGGGGTCCGCTTCTAATTGGACCCACCGCCAAGCGACGGGTCCGCGTTTTGCTTCCGATATTAACTAATATGTATACCTATGTATTAAAATTTGTGTCTATTTGGACTCATTGAGGTGACTAATTAGACGTTGGCAAAGCTAATATCAGTACCTCTATTTCGGTGTTCACGATAAACATCATAATGCGCAGTCCAGCAGAGTGGATGCAAATGCCAACCGATGACCGTATTCTCGAAGCCTTAGATACTGGTCTTAAACTTACACCAGCTGTTCTGGCAGAGAATGTCGATAAATCGCGGCAACATGTTACTCGTAGACTGTCGGATCTACTTGATAATGGTCTCGTAGAGCGCCCTAAGCGCGGGTACTACACTATCACTGATCGTGGCCAAGCGTATCTCAGTGGAGAACTCAATCCCGCTGAACTCACAGAGGAATGAGTGGAGCTGTTATTTTTCTCCAGTGAACCAGTCTAAACCTATACGAACCGAAGACAAGTAGTTTAGCAGATCATCACCCATCGACCAGATGTGTCGACGAAATAAAGCCAGTGGATGCGTCGATGATAACCCCCATTGATATACTGCCGAACTGTCTGGAAAGTGCCTCGAGAGAGGCTTTCGACTGGGGTATTTAATTATAGATCAACAAATGGGCTGAGTTGGACAAAGACAAACTCGAATACGAACCACAGTCTGACTGTCACGGGTGCTTTGATCGCTTCCCTGTGGATATCTTTGTCGAAGCCGTCGTATGTTGAAAATGTCCAGGACAGTGTCTCGATCATCTCGATGAAACACGATCTCCGGAGATAGTTCTCAGGCGTCTCCAAGGTGCAATCGAGCGGCTTTACTTTGTGAAGCATCATTCAGACAACTATTCGAACGAAACCGCGTGTCTAAGCCGTTGAAAGATACACTCGGAATACCCTGAACAGGGTATACGGTAAAACGTCTTCTTGATCAGACCCTCTCCATTCGTCCAGAACAGGCAGTGAGTACGTAGTCGTCGACCGATGAAATCTCTCGTAATCGAGTTATACGATATCCCGATTATGTTCCTAAAATAGCGTTCGCAATCTAGTTAAGATTAAGATTAAGATTAAAATATAGTTTAGGTGTTCAAGAAGCGTCAAACTTCAAACGATACAGAATATTCACAATTCTTTTAGCAGACATTTTCA
>Ga0306875_100188_pt1 | contig 24458 bp, 43 predicted proteins | sample AntCluMetagen318_FD_190410 | JGI IMG/M metagenome (GOLD analysis project Ga0306875, IMG submission 190410) | Saline lake microbial communities from Club lake, Antarctica - Metagenome #318 (v2) (version 2) | ecosystem: Environmental > Aquatic > Non-marine Saline and Alkaline > Saline | place...
GCGACGCTTCAACCCCAACTAGGGCAGCGGCGGCCGATGAGGTAATCAAGCTAATCGCCAGCGGTGTCTTGCTTGCAGATAGCGAAATCACTTATAACCGCATCGGATTGACCGAAGGCGATAAGCAAGTTATCAAATCTGAAAAGGCAGCAATAAATAACAGCAATTTAATAAATAGCCTGTTAGCCCCTAACTCAGGTTCCTAAATGTTGCCAAATTTGCTAGTTCAGCGAATCCGCACCGCTCAGGCTCGGCTTGAGACGACCGTAATCACAACGGCTAACCGTCTCACCCCAAACCTAGCTAGGTTGTCACAGGCGGGCGCTGGTGGCGTTATACGCACAATAGCCAACGCGACGCTTTCAACATTTGGCCCAATCGCTGCTCAAGCGGGCCAAGATTCCTACAGTGAGCTAAGAGCCTTCGCCTTCGATGAACCGTTTCGCGCCCAAGCTTTAGAGGTGGACATTGACAGGCTGGCCGCCCCTGTGATCAGCGGGGCCATGAGGTTGCAACTCGATGGACGCTTTGCCGCAGCTAGGACTTCTATCGGGGTTTCACTGGGTCGCTCGGTAATAAACGCTTACCGCGAACAAATGGTTTCAAACAGTTTGAACGATAGACAAGCAACTGGTTATCAAAGAGTCGCATCGCCTAACGCGTGTGCATTTTGCTTGGTAGTTGCCTTAAATGAATACACCACATTTGAACAATCGGGCGGGTATCACAAAAACTGTTCTTGCACGACGATTCCAATCTTTAGAAGCTTGGGAGCTTTTAGGCCCAGCTATTACGACCAATTCGATTCGGACTACAGCAACGCGCTAGCAGACGCCAGTTCAAATAGTGCCGAAGACATCTTCGCCCAGATGAGAGTCAACACAGGGCGCAAATAAACTTCCTAGAAAACTAGGCAGGGCCGCAGGGCCAAACTAATCCGCATGGAGAAACCGTTATGAGTGAAGAAACCGCACCCGAAGAAGTAGCAACCGCAACAGTCGAAAACGTAGAGCCGCAGGGCGAAGATAGTGCCGACTGGAAAGCTGAATCACGGAAGTGGGAAGCCCGCGCAAAGGCAGATTATGACGCTGCTAATAAATGGCGCGAGTTCGAAGTTAGCCAGAAATCAGAATACGAGAAGCTGGCAGACGAACTAAGCAAGTATAAGGGCGAAGCCGCCGAAGCAAACGCTAAGGCAATCCGTTATGAAGTCGCACAGGCCAAGGGCATTCCGTCCGAAGCTATCGAGCTAATTACCGGAAACGATAGAGAATCTATTGAGGCCTCATCCGACAAGCTGGCCGCACTAATCGCGGCACAATCCAAACCAAACACTCCAAGGCCAGACATGAACCAAGGCAAAGTTAGCGCCAACAGCGCAAGCGCAGCCGACCAGTTCGCGGCTGCTCTTGCAGACATACTCTAAAAGAAAGAAACCAATAAATGACTGATCTAAATCGCGGCTCATCCGGGATCGTTCTCCCCGCCGCAGTATCCGGGGAAATCCTTAGCAAAATGCTGGAGAACTCCGTAATCCAAACCGCAGCCCGCCAGGTAACTCTTCCAGGTAACGGCGCGGCTATCAACGTAATCACCGGAGAGCCTTCGGCTTCTTGGGTCGGAGAGACTGCGCTAAAGCCAGTATCCAACGGCTCAGCGTCGACCAAGGTTCTGCGCCCTTATAAGCTGGCAGTTATCGAGACCTTCTCTAACGAGTTCCGTCGCGACTTGCCAGCTCTTTATTCGGCACTAGCTGATCGACTACCAGCGGCCCTAGCCAGGAAGTTCGACGAGACCGTTTTTAGCGGTGTTGGAAACCCAGGCTCGGACTTCGAGAACCTATCCGGTGCAGTCGGCCACGCTCTTAGTTATGACGGTATCGTTCTGTCTTTGCAGGGAATCGGCGCAGCAGGCTACGACATGAACGGTGTCATCATCTCCCCACAGGGAGAGGCCAAGCTACTCGGTGAGAAAGACACCAACGATCGCCCATTGTTCCTAAGCGACCTACAGGGTCAGGGTTCAATCGGCTCAGTCTTGGGTCGCCCAGTGTTCAAGTCAAAGGCAGCTTACCTAGATGCAACTAACGATGTCCTCGGGTTTGCCGGCGACTGGACTCAGGCTGTTTGGGGTCAGGTTGAAAACGTTGTTATCAAGATTAGCGACCAGGCGACCTTGACTTCGGGAGAAACCAACATCAACCTATTTCAGCAGAACATGTTCGCAGTTCTAGCAGAAATTGAAGTTGGCTTTAGGTTCTCAAACATCGCAGCATTCCGCAAGCTGCTAGCTACAGAACCAGAGTAACACCTAACGGGGCCGGCCTTCGGGCCGGTCTCGTTCCAACCCACCAACTTTATTGAAAGGGACTAAATGGCTTGGGCAACTAACCAAGACGTAATAGATCGCTGGGTGGGCGGAGACATACCCGCAGACACCGATGTTATAGATGCACTGATAGAGGACGCGGAAACAGTTATCACCGCAACCTATCCAGGGATTCAAGCAAGAATTACCGCAGGAGCCCTAGCAGTAGCTACGGTGGCGATGGTTGTAACCCGAATGGTTACGCGGATACTACGCAACCCCGGAAACCTAACTTACCTCCAGCAAAGCACCGGGCCTTTTAGTCAGGGCGCGAGCTTTGGAACTGGACGCGATGTATGGCTTAGCGAAGATGAAAAATCATTACTAGCCCCAACTAATAGGGGTAAAGCCTTTGAGGTAAACCAGGGCTATGACGCTGCACTTACCAACTATGACACGATCTGGATCGAAGTAGGCTAGTGGTCTTTTATAGCGGCGGCGAAACAGTGACCATCAAGCGCAGGTCTGAAGCGTCAACCGACGAATACGGGAATAAAACCTATACCACTAGCAACATACTGGTTAGGAACGTTCTAGTCGCTTTTGGTAGCACTGATGAGCCGATAGACGTCGAGCGCGATGCAATAGACGCCAAGATAACGCTTTACTTCCCAAAAGGGACTGCAATAGAGGATAACGATAAGTTCACTATCCGCAATAGCGAGTGGGTCAAAGACGGCCAAGCTCAGGTTTACATTCCACCTTTTCAATTCTCGGCGGGTGTCGTAGTTCATGTAAGGCAGAGACGTGGCTAAAAAAGTAATAATCCACGAAGAAGGCCTACAGGATCTACTAGACAATAACCCCGAACTCAGAGGCGAACTTTGGCAGGTCGGTAACCGAGTAGCCGCAGCAGCAGCCGCAACTGCAAGCTCTGCTGAGAACGGGCCAGGTGGCAGAATCAGCGGATACGCCGAAGCCGGGTTTATCGTCTCATGGTATCCCGGTGGAAAAGGTCGCCCGAGCGTCCACGTCACTAGCAAGGCTGACATAAAGACAGCACTAGCCGCACACTTTTACACTCAAAAGCGCGACGGAGTTGGTCATCTTAGGGCCGCCCTCAGAACACAAACTTAGGACTAAATGCTTATCTTCCCAGATGTCGAGGTTGTCCTAGTCTCTTATTTCAAGACTGCGCTGGCCGCACTCGCTACCCCGCTATCTACAGGGGTAAGGGTTGCAACCGTAAAAGCTCAACAGGATCAGTCCCAGCCCGCTAAAGAAATAATAATTAACGTTAGCTATAACGAAGAAATCGAATACGTTACCCGCGTCGCCTCGGTAACCCTCGAGGTTTATGCAAATAGCTATGGAATAGCAAATCAACTAGGACTACTCACCGAGGCGCTCGCTCGCGAGTGCGTAGGCGGGGTAATAAAAAAAGCCGAGGTCAGACTCGGCCCAATTCGCACTAGCGAAAGCTCAGAACAAGAGCGCAGAAGTCTTGACATCGAGCTAGTAATAAAAGGCTCAACAGTCTAAGGAATTCCTCACCGAGGAAAACCCGGAGTTCCAAACTCCAATCCCAACTAATTAGGAGATAAACAACATGGCACTAACTGCCGATAACGTGGTTGTAGGAATAACCGGGCTTTGCTCAGTAGGCCCAACAGGATCCGCTGCACCCACTAGCTCAACTGCTACGCTCACAGGCTTCACAGACTTGGGCTACATCTCAACCGACGGTGTAACTTTTACCACCGACAAATCTACCAGCGACATTAGAAGCTGGCAGAACGGTGACCTCGTGCGCTCAGTCATCACTGAGGGAACAGTTACCTATTCCTTTATGCTACTTGAGACAACCGAGGCCGCTATAGAACTTTACTTCGGTTCTGCAATGGCTAACGGTAAAGTTTCCCACAACCCAGTCAACACAGGCGGGCGTCAGTCGTTCGTCATAGACGTTGTAGACGGGACTAAGAAAATTCGCCACTATGTCCCAACCGGTGAGGTTCTATCCGTTGAGGCTCAGGCAATTACCAACGGCGACGCGCTCGGTTTCGGAATCACCATAACCGCCTACGTTTCCGCGGGCCGCTCTGTGGATGTATTTTATTCCGAATTCGAACCAGAGGCCTAACCAACTAAGCCACTAGCGGCGGGTTACATTTGCGGTCAACCCGCCGCTAGTCTCCACACCTAAGACCGCAGAAAATCAAAGGATCGCAATTATGACCGCAAAGACCTACACCTTCAAGCAAAATGGCAAGAAGCATTCAATCCCGCTGCTCTCAGATGTCCCCATGGGGGCAATCCGAAAAGCTCGCAAAGCAGTAGATGACGGCGACCGCGCTTTTATTATCCTGGAATCATTTTTAGTAGAGGGTTCCCCGGCACTCGACGCAATCGACCAAATGAACGCCACAGAGTTCAAGCAATTTCTAGAGGGCTGGACTCAGGGTGGCACACTGGGGGAATAATACAGCTTCGCTTATTACTAGCGAAGCACCCTACCCCATTGGCATACGATTTTAGAACCCGCTTTAGTCTTAGCGTCTTTGACATGGGCCGCTCGTTTAGCTGGCTGGAATCTATCCACCTAGTTTCTGGTCTAATGAAAGACCCCACTTCCTGGACTCAGGCAGCTCAGAACAACTGGACGCACCCAGTGAGTTTTGATTGGATGATAGCGGCTAATACTTATGACCTCTTGACGGCCGTAAATAGCAAGCGAAAGCCAAAGCCCTACCCGACTCCCTGGGTCAAAAAAGACACAAACAAAATCGGATCTAAAAACCAAACCCGCGAACATGTTTTGAATATGCTAAAACGAACCGACCCGAAGGAATGAAGTAAATGGCAAGTAGAGCTTTAGCCACAGCCTTCGTTAACATAGTTCCCGGAACAAAAGAGCTAGAGAACTACCTAAAAAAGGAACTGCCAGGCGACGCCGAGAAAGCTGGAAAGCCAGCCGGTGAAGCGATGGGCAAGACCACAGGCGAGGGCTTCGGGTCTAAGTTCAAGTCTGCAATCGGCCCAATAGCCGCGACTATGGCGGCGACCTTTAGCCTTGTTGCAATTAGTAGCTTCTTCAAAGATGGAGTCTCAGGCGCTAATGATCTAAATAACTCCTTGGCTGAAGTTGTATCTCTCACAGGAACCACGGGTGAAGCCGCCGCTAAGAATATGGCCGAGTTCAAAACCTTAGTCCAGGGAGTTTCCGAAGAGTTCGGCATCGCTCAAAGCGTTCTAACAGATGGTCTTTATAGCGCACTTTCCGCAGGTGTCCCACAGGACAACGCATTAGAGTTTATGCGGGTGGCTTCTCAGGCTGCAATCGCTGGAGTAACAGACGTAAACACTGCCGTTGATGGTATCTCTACTACCGTAAACGCTTTCGGTCTATCGGCTGAACAGGCTCAGCAAGTAGCTGACTCAATGTTCACCGCGGTAAAAGGTGGTAAGACTACCTTCGAAGAGCTATCTGGCGCATTGGCTAACGTTGCCCCGGCCGCCGCTGCATCGGGTGTTAGCTTCCAAGAGGTAAACGCAGCGATCGCCACACTAACCGCTGGCGGAACTCAAACCACAGTTGCAACCACTCAAATTAGAGCTGCCCTAGTCGGTCTTCAAAAACCTTCTGAGGACATGAACAAGATTTTCAATGACCTTGGTTATGAAAGCGCTCAGACTGCAATCGAGCAAGAGGGCCTAAGGTTCGCATTGGGTGCGGTCAGTGACGCAGCCGGTGGTAATAACGGAAAGCTTCAGCAACTACTAGGTTCAACTGAGGCAGTTGCAGCGGTTCAGGTTTTGGCTGGAACAGGTGCCGAGAAGTTCGCAGCAGAATTAGACGCCCAAGCCTTAGCCGCCGGAGCAACCCAAGACGCCCTAGATGTAATCGACCCGCAGCGCGCTTTAGAGAAGCTGAACGTCGCCTTCGAAAGCATGAAGCTAAGCGTTGGGGACGCACTGCTGCCGGTATTCGCTGGGCTTGCCGAGACCCTAACGCCGCTGGTTTATGAACTAGCCCCGGTGCTGGCTTCCACAATGGAGGGACTAGCGCCAATCCTTAGCAACATAGTCGGCATACTGCCAGTGCTGATAGCCGCGTTTTTGCCAATCCTTCCGGTATTCGGTGAGCTGATTGGTGCGCTGCTTACTATCTTGGCAGATGCTATTCTGCCCGCCTTTATTTCCATACTTCTAGCAATCATTCCCACAATCGTCGAGCTATTACCGCTATTCACCCAGCTACTGACTGACGTAATACTTCCGCTTATTCCGCAGGTCTTGGCATTAGTTGACGCATTACTTCCGCTAGTCATTGAAGTGTTCGAGGCTTTACTGCCACTATTGCCAGTAATACTTCCCGCACTGATTGAACTATTGCAGTCCATCATTATGCCGCTGGTGCCTATTGTTCTCAAGCTGGTAGAAGCATTCTTGCCAATAGTCGAGATGATTTTTCCTTTACTAATCGGACTGCTAACTAAATTCGTTATTCCAGTTTTGACAATAGTGGCAGAAATTTTTAGCGGTCTATTGACCATCGCGATTGGGATCATAATTGCGGCGCTAGGTTTCTTCGGTGAAGCCATAGACAACGTAACGACATTCTTCCAGGAAGCATGGGAAGGTGTTGGGGACTTCTTTACAGGATTTATAAACGGACTTATTGGGCTATTCGAGGGGTTCGTAAACGGTGCAATTACTGGAATAAACTCTTTGATTACTGCACTAAATAAAATCCAGCTAGACATCCCGGCAACACCATTCAACGATGCCTTTACTCTCGGGGTAAACTTGCCCCTAATTAGCAAGATAAACATTCCAAGACTGGCTAAGGGTGGGTTCGTTGACTCTCCAACCACTGCCCTAATCGGTGAAGCGGGGCCTGAAGTCGTAACGCCATTAGCAGACTTCGAGCGTATGCTAGGACTTGGCGAAGATAACGGAAAGACTCTTATCTACAACGCAGCCCCTAACACCTCACTAGACAGCGAGCAAGCGCTCTTCCAGGCTATGCGACGCGCGAAAGTAGTTGCCGCATGGTAGACGTAACTTATACGCTAGAGGGGGCCAACGGCGACGTTATAACCTTCGATAATGAGACCTATTTGCTAACAGTAGGTATTTCAGGTTTTGGAATTCCACCTACTAACGTTCGTATTGAAGAGAGCGCTGGCGATGGTGGAATCTTCAGACAGAGCAAGCGACTACCCAGAGACGTTGATTTACCAATGACAATCTTTGGATCTAGCCGGGCAGACGTAGAGGCGAAGCTACGGCGACTAGGTAAGATTTTGCAAGACGGCCAAGGGGCGCCAAAGCTTAGGGCAAGTTACACCGATGGCACTAGCCTATTTCTGAGCGTGCATTATGTCGGTGGCGGCGAAACAATAATTGACAACGACAACGCCGGCCTAACATGGTGCAGGTGGGTGATAAGCCTAAGAGCGCCTAACCCATTTTGGCTGAGCGGTTTGAGTGAACAATTTAGCATTTCAACCGGATCCACAGGGCGCGGGCTATTGCCACTTCTCACGAAGCTTAGAGTTTCTTCTAGCTCAACGCTCGGAGTAGTTACGGTAGTAAACGCGGGCGACGTAAACGCGTTTCCAATCTGGCGCATAACAGGCCCAGTCCAAAATCTAACGATAGGTAACGGTCAAGAGCTATTCGGGTTTGCTAACGTGTTCTCAGGTGAGGTTATAACAGTCAACACTGAGAACGGCAGCGTCACTAACGCAGACGGCGAAAATCTTTATGCTCGGCTATCCGCTGCGCCTAAGTTGTTCAGTCTGCCACCGGGAACGACGGGCTTATCGGTTCTAGGAACTGACACCGATTTAGACTTTAATGTTCTGCTGACTTATTCCCCACGGTATGAGGTGGTTCACTAGTGCAACTAAGCGACCTAACCATCGAGGTTCGAGACGCTGGGCTAAACCGAGTTGGTCGCCTTATGCCTACCGATTTAGTCGGAGCTATGTTTATAACTCGCTTCAATCAGGTTGGAACTTGGTCGGTGCAGCTAAACCCAAATAGCCTAATTATAGACGCGCTACGGACGCCCGGGTTCGGGCTAATAGTCACAGGCCCTAGCGGTGTAATTCTTTCAGGCCCTATGCGTTCGGCAAAGCTAACCCAAACCCAGGCAAATAACTTTGGAACTTGGCAAATAGAGGGAACAGGCGACGCTGTAGTCCTAGCCGAGAGACTCGCATACCCAGACCCTAGCGAAGCAGACGTGACAGAGCAGACGAAGGCCTACGACGTGCGCACAGGGCCAGCGGAGACAGTCCTAAAGGGATACGTCCGGGACAACATAAGCGCCGCCAGTGAAACTTCTAGGGCTATCCTGAACCTAGATGTCGAGACCGACCTAGCCCGAGGGCAAAGTGTCACCGGGCAAGCCAGATTCGATACCCTAGATAGCCTGATTTATCCCCTAGCCCAGACCGGGGGAGTCGGATACACAGTCGCGCAGGACGGTTCAGCTCTCAAGTTTCGCGTCTATGTCCCCACCGATAGAAGCGATTCCATTAGGATGGATGTTTTCAACAATAAGCTGGCAAGTTCTGAATATAGTTACACAGGCCCGAGGGCGACTAGGGCGATAGTCGGTGGAAGCGGTGAGGAAGTTGACCGCGTTTTTTATGAGGGGTTTAGCACCGAGTCAATAGCTACCGAAATAGTTTGGGGCCGTCGCATAGAAACGTTCCTTGACGATCGAAGCAGCGAGACCACAGGCGCACTTAATCAAAAGGCGCAAGAGCTACTTTTAGATAACGGTAAAACGATTGTCACCCTAGCGGTTCAACCCACTGATGACGTGAACATGAGATACGGTGTCGACTGGTTTCTAGGTGACATCGTGACGGTGGTTGTAAATGAAATTGAAGCTGTTGCAGTAGTAACCGAGGTTGGCATAAGTATCGAAAATGACGGCGTGAGAATTGGCGCAACAATCGGCACGCCTAACGCCACTGACTTCGAGAGCAAGCTAATAGATAAACAGACTTCAAGCGATTTACGCATTAGCAACCTCGAGCGCAAAAAGTAAAACGGCTCGTTCGGAAATCCGATCTAACCAAACTTACGAAACCGAAGGAATGAAATGGCACAACAAAGTTTTCCATTTGAAAACGTAGACGTCACAGAGACACAATTTAGCAAGTGGGCCAGACACATCGGCGAGGGCGTCAACGGCGGGCCAGATACGACCGACCTCAGAGTAACCGGAGACGACTCGGGGCTTCAAGTCCGTATCGCCGCTGGTGAGGCTATGGTGCGTGGTCACTATTACATCAACACTAGCCAAGCGACTCTCACACTAGACACCGCTGGAACTGATACCCGCATAGATGCGATCGTGGTCGAGCTGGATGCGGCGGCTAACTCAATAGTTCTAAAGGTTGTCCAGGGGATAGCGGTTGCAAGTTCCCCAGTCCCACCGACAATTACCCAAACAGATGTCGGCATTTATCAAATCCTTATTGGCTTGGTCACCATCCCTAGCTCGGCAACCTCGATAGTTTCCGCCGATGTCACAGACCGCAGAACTTTCATAATCGCATCACAACAAGCTTTACACCCATTCCTAATGATTGGAGCATAAAAAATGGCAACCACCTATAAGGTATTGGGCCAAGTAAACCCAAGCGACACTAACAACGCAAACCTCTACTCGGTTCCAAGTGGGACTTCAACGGTAATCAGCACCTTGGTTATAACGAATGTCACGGCAACGGTGGCAGTGGCTCGGGTTTATGTTCGCCAAGCGGCGGCGGCGGCAACTACTGGCAACGCAATCGCTTATGATGTCAGCGTTCCAGCTAACTCTTTGAACACCTTTACCCTTGGCATCACTATGGGGGCAACTGATGTCTTCACAGTTCGCTCAGCTACTGGAGACGCTTTGGCTTTCCACCTATTTGGAAGCGAGATTAGCTAATGAGCGTGGCAAGTTTCCCACCCGCAGAGGGTGGCGGTGGAGCAGGTGGCTTTTACTACAACATAACCGCCGCTGGAACTTACGCAGTGAACCTAGCGGCAGGTCTTTATGATGTTCGCTCGACTGCCCCTGTAACTGTCGGCGGTGTAGCTGTAAGCGGTAACGCTGGATTACTAAATTACCCGAGTGGTATTACAAGCTTGGTAGCTGTCCAACCTTTTGAAGATTTTGTTACTCGGACATCAGGTTTTGGGACTACTTTTATCAGTGGCGTGACACACGGCGATGGGCTGTATGTTGCGGTTGGTAGCTCAGGAACCTTGACCACCTCACCTGACGGTATTACTTGGACAACTCGGACATCAGGGTTTGGGTCTACTCAAATCTTTGGCGTGACACACGGCGATGGGCTTTATGTTGCTGTCGGTAGCTCAGGAGTCTTGACCACCTCGCCCGATGGCATTACTTGGACGTCTCGGACATCAGGGTTCGGGACTACTTTTATCCGTGGCGTAACACACGGCGATGGGCTTTATGTTGCTGTCGGTAGCTCAGGAATCTTGACCACCTCACCCGATGGCACTACTTGGACTACTCGGACATCAGGGTTTGGGTCTACACGTATTCGTGGCGTGACTTACGGTGATGGGCTGTATGTCGCTGTCGGTGAGGCAGGAACTTTGACCACCTCAACTGATGGAACTACTTGGACTACTCGGACATCAGGGTTTGGGACTACTACTATCTGGGGCGTCACATACGGCGATGGGCTTTATGTTGCAGTCGGTGACTCAGGAATCCTGACCACCTCAACTGACGGAACTACTTGGACTACTCGGACATCAGGGTTTGGGTCTACTCAAATCTTTGGCGTGACACACGGCGATGGGCTTTATGTTGCTGTCGGTAGCTCAGGAGTCTTGACCACCTCGCCCGATGGCATTACTTGGACGTCTCGGACATCAGGGTTTGGGACTACTTCTATCCTTGGTGTGACTTACGGTGATGGGCTGTATGTCGCTGTCGGTGACTCAGGAACCTTGACCACCTCACCTGGGCTTTTACCTATAACAGCCGCCCTATCCCTAGAGCCAAAATCCCCACTAATCAGCCTTCCATAAAGGAGAAAATAATGACACGCTACCGCTTTGAAATTGACACAGACAACGCAATCAGAATTTGGGACAACGAAACCCCAAACGAAAATAACGCACCCTTTATGTTTCAACCAGACTGGCCAGATGTAACCCCTTGGGCAGATGCTGCTCAGGCAACCGATTGGGCTGAGGTATTTGTTGCTTCACTGGTAGACCCTCTAAGTGAATTCGTGGCGGGCAACTCGCCTGACAATCACCCAGCGTTACGCCCAGAGCCAGAGCCAGAAATCACACCTGAGTAATGGAAGAGCGGGAGCCTCACGCTAGGGTCACGCTCCAAATGCTTTACGCTAAGCAACTGGAAAATGAACGCCTACTAATTCAACTAACCGCCAAGCTCGGCTATCTAGACACGATGCCCGAGCGGGTATCTACATTGGAGATACAGCAAGCCAAATCTGCATGGATTGAGAAAATCGCTTGGGCCGCATTAGCCGCTGGAGTTGTTTCGATTATCAACTCAATCATGAGGATTATCTAATGGGTATTAGATCCGCAGACTGGCGGCTTGTCTATGATGCCAAATACATAACCTCACACTATGGGGAGATGTCAGCGTTTCGCAGAGCTAACAAGATGCAACCGCACTCGGGAACTGACTGGGCCAGACCGCTAGGCACACGCATCCCCGCTATTGCCAAGGGCACTATTCGCCTAATCGAGTTCTCAAAAGTCTTAGGTTGGGTTGTCGTTCAAACTGCTATGGATAAAGACGGCGTTATTTGGTATCTGGGTTATTGCCACATGGATGCCAAGCCTGGTTACAGCGTGGGGCAGAAACTTACCAAGGGCCAGACCATAGGACTTCTTGGAAACAGTGGGGTTAGCTCAGGCCCTCATGTGCACGTAACCGCGTCTAGAACGCTTAGGGGCGTATTCGGTGCAACCTCTGAAAAGGTCGATGTCTATAAGCTCATCATGGCAAATCAAAAAGGCGCTAAGCCAGAGGTATGCAAATGTTGCAAAAGGCCGCTATAAAAAAAGCATGCGTCTCAGTTCTAGATGGCATGTTCTTCCTCGGTGCTGCACCTAGCTCAGAGCCTGATAACTGGAAGTTCAGACGAAGGCTTATCTATGGCTCGTACCGAATAGCAGTAGCCATGATTGTCTTTGGCGCGATTACCTTCTTCTTCGATACAGGCGTGAGCAACCAACTCGTCATTGGCGGGGTAGCACTTTTGAGCATTATCGCAACCGCCTACACCGCAATCGCAACGATCGAAGATGTCAAACGAAACAGTAAGGAAGACTATTGAAAATTCTCACAGTTGAATTCTGGAGTTATGCCGGAGAGAGATCCATCAAGACATTCGCCCAAACCGCTATTGCCTCACTAGGTGCTGGAAGCGTTGGACTATTGAGCCTTGACTATGCGACCCTATTTAGCGTGGCAGGTGGGGCCGCTCTGCTATCCATCCTGACTTCCATCGTTGCCAAATCCAAAGCGTAACCGAAACGTGACATTTACTAATGTAGCCCTTCGGTTACATTCGTAGCCGATTGTTTACATTTGTGGAGTATCGTCTACATTATTAGTCAACAAACCGAGTAGCCCAACTGGTAGAGGCAACCCGAAAAAGGTGAAAAGTCTAGGTTCAAGTCCTAGCTCGGTTACAGATGTCAAAGTCTGTCAAAAAACTAGTCAAACGGGTTGACTAGGAATTACTATTAACACCCCATCACCGTGTAAAGGCGTGGTGGGGTCGTCTCTTGCTACAACAAAAAGACCCCTATCGGCAACGCTGCCGGTAGGGGTCTATTGTCTTAACCAAGAAAGAAAGGATCTGCGCTCGCTTACATTATAGGGCTTATAAGCAATAATGCAAAACGCTGTTTACGGTTATGACGGCAAACCTTGAAGTTAGGGTATAACCTTTGGGCATGGCTAAATGCATAATCGGCGCTCAAGCCGAACAGTTACCACCGGATTACCGCAAAAAATACGAGGGCCTCATAAATCTCAAGAGTGAAGATGGTGGGCTAAGTAACGCCAAGTTAGCAGTCGAGCTAAAGCGCGTTGGGTTTAGGGCAAGCCAAGGTGGACTTGCACAACATAGACGTAATGAATGTAATTGCGCGATAGAAGGGTTGTTTGAATGAGCGCGGATCTTGAAAGATTATTGAAAATAGGAACTGAAGGCGGAGCCGTAGAGGTGAAGCGTAAAAAATCACAGCACCCGCAGGGCTGGGAGTCGCTAGTTATTAGCGAGAGGGGCGGATACATTACGACCCCGCCGCAAGCTTCCCCACCTGAAAACTGGGACGCTTTCCTAGCCGAGCTTTTACCAGAGGGCATGAACCCTAAAGATTATGAGGTTGACGGCGCGAGCGTGGAGATGCGCGCTTGGGATGGGAACATAGGCGAAGGTGAGATAAAGCGGTTTTACTACTTCAAAGCCAGGCTAAAGCGAAAGACTTTACTAATTGCAGGGGTAGATCTTGACGACATAATAAAAGCCGCAAAATCAGCTAAGACCCCTAAGCGCTCAAAGACTTTACCGAATGAACGAACCTATTGGCTACACGTAACCGACCTACAGGCAGGGCAGGGCGACGGCTTAGGGGTAGCGGGTATGGTTTCCAAAGCTTTGCAGTTAGCAGACCTAGCAATTCAAGACCTAAAGGATTTAGAAAAGTCTGGCAAAGCGGCCGGCTCAATCTTTATACCGATAACAGGGGACTTGGTCGAGGGAATAGAAGGCTGGTATGCGACGCAAACTTTCAGCGTGCAGCTAGATAGGCGCGATCAAGTAAAGCTAGTTCGCCGATTACTTACCGAGTTCCTAATAAGACTAGAAGCTTGCGGTCTTCCTATTCACGTGGCGGCCGTCCCCGGTAATCATGGAGAGAACCGCCAAGGCGGAAAAGCTTATACCAGTTACAGCGACAACGACGACCTAGCCCTAGTCGAGCAAATTGCCGAAGCCTTCTCGCTCGCAGGTAAAACAAATGTCACCTTCTCACTTCCGCAAAAAGAGCGCCTAAGTCTCACAGTCGAAGTCCAGGGCTACATAGTAGGTCTGACTCATGGCCACGTTGCAAGAAGCGCGGGATCAGTCGAGGCGAAGATTTTAGATTGGTTCAAGAAGATGAGCGCGACGCGCGACCCCATTGGAGACTCGGAAATTCTCTTTACCGGCCACTACCATCACGCAATTTATAAGCAGCTGGTTGGCAATACCGAATGGGTGCAGGGTGGGGCGCTTTGCGATACCTCGGCTTGGTTTTCGCAGTCGATGGGGTTAGTGAATGACCCGGTCGTTATGCGTGGCACGATTACCAAGGCGCAGAAATTAGAGTGGATAGCACCTCACAGGTGGCCGCGATCAGTTCCCGAAAGCAGAACCATAAATGGATAATCAAGTTACCCCTTCAGAATTAGAACTTGCGAGAAAAGTCGCCTTTAGAATCGGCAGGCGCTGGAAGCTAATAGACCAAGACGACCTAACCAGTCATCTTTATTTGTGGATGTTTGAACACACTAAAGAATTGACGCGCTGGAGGATAGGCGATTTAGGCAATGGGGCCTTATACGTGACGCTAAGAAGGGAAGCAGCCAAGTTCTGCGCGGCCGAGACTGCCGCTAGTGCCGGGCGACCGATTCAGACCCCAAGGTTTTACACCATTGAAGTAGTCAGACGCGCTTTGCCATACATCTTCGAAGATAGCCCAGTGACTCTGGTTGTAGAAAATCCGATCACTGGCTGGGTTCAATGGGAGCCTTCAGAAAATAGCGTTGCCATGGCGATTTTGGCAGATGTAAAAGCCGAGTTCAACGGACTAGCAGGGCCACTTCAAACACTTCTAACATGGCGCTACCGCGATGGTCTGAGTTATGAGGAAATCTCCGAGCTTCGCGGGATAACCACAGAGGCCACGCGTAAAGCCGTAGAGCGCTCTCTAAAGCGTCTTAGTGAAGCTTTGGGCTAATAGGTTGAGAAAGCTTTACGAGTCGGTTAGAGCGGCGTCTATCGCGCCACGATGTCCCACCCCAAACCCCATAGTCCTCATGCTTCAAGGCATAGGCCAAGCATTCCTCTTTGATGGGGCAAGGGATGCAAAGAGTTTTGGCCTCGTTCTGAATCGCAGAATTATCATGGTGGAAAGCCTCCGGATAGTTCTGGCAGGGCAGCGAGCCTTGACCTTCAATTACAATTTGAAGCTTTATGCGATCGAGATGCTGCGCGCTATTGCTTTTCATGGTTTCCCCTTATTGTCAGAACCAAAACTTAACCTAGTGAAATAACCCGAATAAAGCAAAACCGCTAGACCAAGGGGGCGGCCTAGCGGTTTACTATCCGAAGGGAAACAACGAACATGAATACACTAACAGACTTTCACGATTTGCGACTACTGAGAAGCACCCCAGAATTTGCGACCCTTCTAGGTTTCGAGGAATCTGGCTCAGAGGGCTGGCACGCACTTAGGAATGAGCGCGGGGCTATCGGCGGAAGCGAGGTCGCAGTTATTCTAGGACTCTCCCCGTTTGAATCTCCCTATTCGCTTTGGGCGAAAAAGACTGGACGCATGGACTCCACGCCAACCTCTGACGCGATGGAATGGGGCAACCGCCTAGAGCAGGCAATCTTGCAAAAGTTTTCAGACGGTCGCGATGGGGAAGTTTTCTCTAACTGTGGGACTTGGGGCAAGCGCGGTTTTGAGTATGAGCGAGCAAACCCAGACGGTCTTTGGCTAACTCCCGAAGGCGAGTGGGTTTTGGTTGAAATCAAGACAGCCCGCGATGAAGCCTTTTGGAAAGATGAGAACGGCGCACTCGTAGTTCCACCTCATTACATGGCCCAGGTGCAATGGTATCTGAGCGTCTTAGATTTAGAACGCGCTGTTGTCGCTGTTCTATTTAGCGGATCAAGGTATCTGGAATTCGAAATAAAGGCAGATGAATTTGAGCAAAGATTGGCAATGGCCGAAGCGCAAAAGTTCCACGAATTACTAATGGGTGAGGAAGAGCCGCCACTAACTGCACCTTGGTTATCGACTTATGAGGCAGTTCGCTATAAGCACTCGGAGATAAACGCCGAAGACGAAATAGAAATCGGTCACGTCGGGGAGCTTTACCAAAAACACTCCCTCGAGTATGCAGATTCTACAGCCGAAATGGATAAGCTAAAGACGCAAGTCTTAGACGCTATGGGTAACGCTCGACGCGGCCTAGTAAATGGTGTTTGGGTATTCAGTAGGCAAGCCCGAAAAGGTGGGCTGCCCTATCTAGTAGCGAAGAGGCAGGCATGAGCGAAGATTACTCCGACGAGCAAGACGATGACCTAGAGGACGACGAGGGGATTCAGCCCGGCGACCGCGTGGTTATCCAAGTAGTAAACGGCACGCACACCGCGGAAGTCTCTGGCACTGTTCTAATGGTTAGGGAAGACTCATACCTAGACACCGAGAACGTAAACCTAATCGAAGGCCTTTTAGGTTATGGCACGGTTTATGAAACTTTCGTTGAAATTGCCGGGCTTCCAGGGCTGATAGATGTCACCGATTTAGAGTTCGAAATACTGCAAGAAAATGAACCAGACACCAATTCATAAAAACATAGAAGGGCAATAATGAAAGCTCAAGATCTAATAATCGCGGTAATGCGCGAGGTTGAAGGATTAGCTAAGCGCGATAAAAACACAGCTCAAGGCTTTAACTTTAGGGGCATAGATTCAGTGATGAACGCAGTTGGCCCAGCGCTTAGGAAGCATGGCGGCTTTATCGTGCCAAGAGTTATGGGCTTACAACATGACACAGTGACCTCTAAAAACGGTGGAATCTTGAATGTCTCGCGCTTGAACGTAGATTACAGCGTCTACGGTGACGAGGGAGAACCGATTATCGGGGCAGTCGCAGCTGAAGCTTTCGACTCCGGGGACAAGGCAACCGCTAAGGCGATGAGCGTGGCCTATAGGACTTTCCTTCTTCAGCTTCTATGCCTACCGACTGACGAGCTAGACCCAGACTCGCACACTTACGAGGTCGCGGAAAACGCTAAAGACTGGGCAGCTGAAATTGAATTACTAAAAGATGTGGACACTGCTCGAAAGCTTTACATCTCGGCGCAAAAGGCTAAGGCTTCCGCCAAGACTCTCGAGGCAATAAAGGCCAAAGTCGCAACGCTTGGCTAAGACCGAGCTGGAATGGCAAAGATCTATCTTGGCCGCGGCTATAGATGACCTTCTTAGCGTTGAGCGCTTGCTAACTGCCTCTAAGCAAACCCCAATCTATTCAAACCTAATTCAGCACCTAGACCTAGACGAATACCGCAGCGAGACAATGAGGCTAACCGATCGCCTAGTTGCGGTTCAACTGAAAATCGAGGACACCGAGCAATGATTCAAACACCGGGAAATGTAATCGAAGAACTCGCGGAGATCAGGGCGCGCTCAGAAAAGGGCGTCGGTATCCTATTCGACCTAGAGCGCCAGCACGCATTAGCAGAATTAGAGGTCGACCGGATAGAAGCGCAGACAATCCTGGACGCTCAAGGCACTGTCATAGACCGCCAAGCTATTTCTAAGCTGGCCTCGCACTCACAGCGCGAGGTGGCGGCGCTATTGCGCGTGCAGGTAAATAGGGCCAAGGCGCAACTTAGACAGCTCAGCGAGGCTACAGGGGCTATTCAGACTAGCGCTAGGATGGTCGAATTAGAATGGCGCGTCGGCGGCACAGGAAAATAAGGGAAAAATGAAACCAACAACACACGCAGATAATGTTCGCGAAAATTACAGGCGACAAGGGGAGCAGAGAATCATCCAGCTACTCTTAGACAAGATCAAGAATAACCCAGGACTGACAACCGATTACTTACACTACCTACTGGAAAGCTTGAAACGGTGACTTTTAAAATTCTGCACGGTAGCAACCTAGACATCCTCCCAACACTTGCCGATTATTGAAGCAAGGCTCAAGCACGCCGAGGGGCAGTTTCTAGAAAATCAGGGCAGCCTGTTATTTGAACTGGCAGAACAATGAAACCAAAAGACTTCGCCGCGTTAGTCGCTCGAGACTTAGGCGGGTGTGTCTGCTGCGGAGAGGCTGAAGCAATCAGCCCAAACCACCGAGCCAATCGCGGAATGGGTGGGGCGACTAAAACCAGCTACCTAAACAAGCCTTCTAACCTAGTAACCCTTTGCTCGCGCATGAACTCGCTCATCGAGTCAGATTCTGGGGCAGCTCAGATAGCAACTTTTTACGGCTGGAAAGTTTCGAAGTGGGCTAGGCCCTGTGAAATTCCTATCTTTGATACTAAGGTAAACGCGTGGTTCATTTTAGATGACCACTTTGGACGAACAGAAACTAAGGGGAAATAATGCCACTAATCAGAGGGCATCACTATTTTGATGAACACTTTACCCAGATACCTAACCATTGGATCAGAGACGCGAAGCTGACACTAAAGGCCAGGGGATTACTAACCCTAATTTTATCGCACTCGACCGGATGGTCTCTTAGCGTGAACGCCTTAGCCGAGCAAAATCAAGAGGGCAAGGATTCAATAAGAACAGCGATTGGGGAGCTAGAACGCGAGGGTTATTTGACTCGATCGCAGATAAACGAAGGCGGCCGATTTGGTGAAACCGTCTGGACAACCAGCGACCCTTCCGATTTACCGTTGACGGAAAACCCGACGACGGAAAATCCGACCCCTAAGAAGAACATACTTAAAGAAAAACAAGTTATTAAGAAACTTCCCCAAGGAAACCTTGAGGATGAATTCTTAGAGTTCTGGAATACCTACCCGAGAAGGGTCGAAAAGCTGTCCGCGAAAAAGTCTTTTATCAAAGCAGCTCAAGACGGCAACCTTAAAGCAATCCTTGAGGGTGTCAAGAGATTATCACTTGATCCCAATCTGCCACCCAAGCAGTTCATTCCTCACCCGGCTTCTTGGCTAAATGCTGGCTCTTGGGAGAACGAACCCTACCCGGAGCGCATAAAGTCAAAACAGGAGATTGAATCCGATAACTTGTCCGACCGCACAGCTAGGCTAGAGCGCGAAGCTATCCAGCGCGATAAGGAACGCTTCAGATTGGCAAACGAACACACCGAAGCCGAAAGCCGAAGGGCCAACGGCCCACCACAATGCGAGCATGGGAATTCAGTAGCTCGCTGCTTGACATGCATCAGAAACAACAAACCGAAGGGCAACTAATGACAACAAGAAACAGCGCCGCAATCATCTTGACCGGCTGGCTAAACGAGGTAAAAAGCTTTGACTGGGGAACCGCTCTTAGAGTTTCCGCCGATGTCAGGCGCACGAACGACCAGGGCGAGTGGGAAACCGTCGACAAGCTGAGCTATGACGTCACTACCGCAGAGCCATTTCAGTCCGAGGCTAGGCAAGTCACAGTCACAGGACGCATCACTGGACTCAACATCTTTCAGAAAAAAGACGGAAGCACCGGGGTAAGTATCAAAGTCAGGGCCGATTCAATCGAGGAAGTCTTAGGCGACACCCCAAGCACTCAGGCCGTTGAAGAAAATGACCTGCCCTTCTAGTGTTTGATTTTCGCGTCTATGGTAGACCCGCGCCCCAAGGATCTAAAAAGTTCGTGGGCAACGGTCGCTTTATCGAAGCGTCTAAATACTTGAAGCCATGGCGCGAAGCAATCAGCAAGGCAATCTTCGCCCGAATCTCGGAGCTTGGGGAGGTCGTAAAGTTCACAGAGCCAGTCATAGTCTCCGCAACTTTCATAATTCCCAAGCCTGAGAGCGTCAAGGGTCGACTATGGCCCTCGAAAATGCCAGACCTAGACAAACTACAGCGCGCCCTAGGAGACGCCCTAGAGACTGACACAGGGCTTTTAGAGTCAGATAGCCTAATAGTTCGCTGGGAAGCTTCTAAGGTCTACACGACCCCTTCAGAGGCTTTAGGCGGTGTCTTGGTAAGCATTCGGGTTGCGTCAGAGGATGACCTAGCAAAAATAACGCAATTATTTCAAAAATAAGCTGCAGGTTAGACGAAATTGTTTATTTACTTTTAGAAAAAGGAACTAAGGCATGACCAACCCCAAAGATGAGCGGTTCAATAACGCGGTTTACGCCCAAGTCTTAGGAAACTGCGAACTATTGCTAAAGAAACACGAAGACTATGGCCCAAAAAACATCGCAGACGCCCCAGGCGGCGCTCTAAACGGCCTCCGAGTTCGTATGCATGACAAACTGGCCCGAATCAACCACCTAATCGACTCGGGGCAACCAGGGAATTATGAAAGTCTGTCAGACAGCTTTTTAGATCTTGCTAATTATGCGGTTATCGCTCAGTTGGTCATCAAGTCAGAGTGGCCGGAGTAACCGACTTCTAAAAGTATGGGGAACGTGACATCGCCGAGCGTAATAGATTCGTTATAAAGCAAAGTTGCATCGCCTCGCCCTGTGGGTGTAACTTTGAAACATAGCCAAACGGCTAACGAAGGGGAAATCATGAAGCAAGAATTAGAGTCACTACTAGCCACAGCACTAGAGCAGCGCAAAGAGGCTTACCGGAAAAACTGCCCAAAGCTCTTCATAACCGCAATAAACGCCCAGATCAGAGACTTCACGTTTCGATTGGCGCAGGTGGACTAATGAAAACCGAGACACTCAAGACCTCACAGGCTGCAATCTCAGCAATCGCCATAATCGGCGGGGTAGCTTTGCTAGTAACCGACACCCACCGCATAATAATCAAGTTCGTCTGGGACATCTTGGCGAGCTTCTACGATAGCTACATCGGATTCTAAGGGGACACCATGAGCCTAAACACCAGACTGCTCAGAAAAGCCGCAGAGAACACACTAGACACTCTTGAAATGCTTTCCTACACAGAGGGCTTTGACGCGGCAATCATCGGATTGGAAGAGCTTTCAGACATTGAAGCGAACGGCGGGGATCTAGATAAGTCAGAAATCCTTCGCTGGGCTGCTAGGGAGCTAAGGGGAGACAATGCCTAACAATTTACCGCCGAGAAAGATGGAAGACTTGCAAGAGTTAACCTGGACGGAAACCAAAATCACTGAACTTAGACGCTGGGTTGTTGAGCGATTCTTTGAGCGCGAGTTAGAAGAGGATTATCAAATGGGATGCAGGGCTGGACACGATCAGGCGAAAGTCCAAATACAAACCGCAGGCATTGTGACCGCAAAAAAGAATTACCCAGGGCTGGCATTAGCACTAGAGGCGCTGAAATGATGATGAAAATCACAGTCTGGACTCTCCCTAACTGCGTGCAATGCGATAACACTAAGCGCCAGCTAGAAAAGCGAGGCATACAGTATGAAGTCCGAGAACTAAACCGCAACCCAAAGGCCGTTGAGCGATTCAAAGAGTTGAACCTAACCGCCGCACCGATTATCGAAACCGATAACAAACGCTGGTCAGGCTTTCGGCTTGACAAGATCCACAGCCTAGATGTCCACCTACGCACCGAGCGAATGAGGGGCATTAGCGTGCCACTAGAACCCATGACCCAAGTGGCCGATGAGGTAACCCAGTGAGCCAGAGCAAAGATTACGAGGACACCGGCAGGACTACTGCCTTTTATCTGGGAGTGCAAGCAGAACGGCAGCGCATACTAGAAGCACTCCGAGCAAAGGCCGCCAGCAGGACGATTCTTGAAACCCTAGCCGCACCCTTTTACATAGAAGAGCTAGAGGAAACCATTATGGAGGGACAAGATGACTGAGCAAGAGGATTACCTAGCCTCACCTGACCAGAACGATCTAAAATACGAGCAAGAGTTCCTTGATAACCACTGGGCTAACGACATGCTAGATGCGCCCCACGCTCTCATTGCAATGATTGAAACCAAGATAGCTAGAGCTGTGATTGCCAGGGAGCGTGAGATTATGAAGCTGCTAGGACACCCTTATTTTCACCACACTCACTTTGAGCCTCGAGGTGGAGATGATGTCCCTGTAATTCTGCATGACGTGCTATGCACTGGCTGCAAGTCAATCGAGACAATCAAGGAGGCACAAGATGACTAAGCAACCGTTCGGAAATCCCGAACAGTCCAAGTTCTACAATTCAGCAAAATGTCAAACTAAACGACAGTTTGTCACGCATACTTTGCACCTAAATACCACTTATGTCACAACTATAACGTTTTAGTTATCCTTTTGGCGTCCGTAAAAACATAAAAGCTAGCATCCGTCAAAACATGAAAGGGATAACATGATCAAGTTTAGAAGCTATAGAGACTCCAGCTCTTTCACAACCTATGTCTTCGGAATGAACCTTTATGACATGAAGATTCAGCCAACCCTGGACATTATTCTAGGTAAAAGGGTATTCGTGTTTTTCATAGTAAGGAAAGCAAAAAATGACTAAATACACACTCCAGGACTGGCAGGCGCTTGAACTTGAGCGCATAGACCCATCATGGCGCAACCCGACGCCTAAGACTGTTTATGTCGAAGTAAGGTCAAAGATTGAACCAACCAAGTCGGTAAGCAAAACGCTACTTGATGAGGAAGCAAAGAAAATCTACTTCAACGCCGGGCGCTTTATGTCAGGGGCTAGGGATAAGGTGGCGGTATCCGCTTATCGGATCTACGAGCTACTGGAGGGCCTAAGCGAATGAAGTTTGCTGATAGTTGCCTTATCATTAGAAACAACTGTTACAAACAATACCCATTAGTAACACTTACTTAGGAACTGTGAATATGAGTGTAAACGACCTAATCGCAACAAACGCCCAGAGCGCCTACAGGCATGGCGAACTTGCAGAGCGCCGCCGAATACTCAAAGAGGCTTGGGAGTGGCTAGACGACATGAATCCGGTTACCGATAAGGGCAAAGCTGAAGAAGCAATCCTCGAGCAGTTCGCTCTATGGGTGGATTCAAGAAACGACGATTAGCCATACTATGCAGATAATCAGGCTTTATCTCGAATCTATTGCCTAAACTTCACCGATAGGCAATAAAGCGCATAATAAGACACACCGACCCGTTAGCTGAACCAGGAAGGAATCCCAGAGATGTTTTTTAGAAATGCTATCCAACGACGAAGCAAGCAAGCAATTCATTATTTCGGCATAGGGGCAGAGCATGGCGCTAAGAGCGAGCAAGAGCGCATACTAGAAATCTGCGATAACATAAGCTGCACAAACAAGATCGGCGAATACGTCTACCTAGACGACCTAAAGGAATACCTAGACAACCCAGAGTTAGGCACACGATGAACACGCTAGAGACAGAGAAACTACAGTCAGCCTCGGAGCAACTAGGGGCAGCTAGGGAGGCAATCAGAATCCTAGATGCACTCACTACTGAAGGATCTACAGGCGACAACTTCGAAATCCCTTGGGCAAGACTGCTAGAGATAATCCGCAATGAAAGATAGTTTGTCCGTTTTGGCCTCTAGAATCCCTTTACTATAAGTAGAGGGGTCTCCACGAATCTACCCGGCAACCGGTTTCGGGTTCGTGTTGTAGGGGTCTGGCGGCGGGTGAACCTCTTCTATTGAATGCAGAGAATAATAACTTCGCAGCTTCTTCGGGGTTGTAATGGTTTCGATCTAGCTTAGGGCCGAAGTGCAGGGCTAGGGACGTGAGTTCAATTCTCACCAACTCCACCAGATGAACGAGAAAAGAAAATGCTGGCACCAACACCATGCAGAATTCCAAAGTGTTTGAATTACGCAATAGCTACAGGCGGCGGGGTATGTCAACAACACCGCCCGGTATGGCAAGAGTCAACCCGCAAGGCTAGGCTTCCAAGCGACTGGAACACCCGAAGACTTATAGTGTTGAAGAAAGCAAATAACATTTGTTATTTATGCGGAGCTAAGGCCAGTGAGGTAGACCACGTAACCGCAGGCGATGACCACAGCCTAGGCAACCTAGCAGCCATATGCACCCAGTGCCATAGGGGTAAGAGCAGCCTAGAAGGACAACAAGCTAAAGCTGCGATTCAACCGAAGCCAATGCGGGGATACCGGCCATACCCCAAAAGATAATCGTTGAATCTACATTTTTATCCGAACAAACTTTCGACCACGAGACGGCGGGTGGGGGTAGACCCCTCCCCTCCCCTCCACGGAAGCT
>Ga0306875_100193_pt1 | contig 23803 bp, 28 predicted proteins | sample AntCluMetagen318_FD_190410 | JGI IMG/M metagenome (GOLD analysis project Ga0306875, IMG submission 190410) | Saline lake microbial communities from Club lake, Antarctica - Metagenome #318 (v2) (version 2) | ecosystem: Environmental > Aquatic > Non-marine Saline and Alkaline > Saline | place...
AGAGGACCGTGGCTACGAGGAAGCTGTCCTCGCCTGCTTCGATACCGACACGACCTGGAATCTCCACGTCGACGAAAAACTTCGACGCGACCTGCCTGACGGATCGGCGAGGGTGAAGATTCTCGGTGCCCCAGGGGACTATAAGATCGACTGGTGGAGTCCGAAGCCAGATGAGGACTGGAAGCCGGTCGAACGTGGCGAATTCGACGATGTCGACGAGCCAGACAAGGTGTCACATCTGGCTTAGGGATGTTCGCTCCAGCATTCAGATAGTGACTCAACAGATCATTGGAGACTGCGGTCGCAGATCGCATTGACGAATCGTTGTTGAAGCGATTGTCGTCAACCTAAATCAGCAAACGTATTTATGGGTATGGCACTTACAGTAGACATAGATGCTCACTAAGGCTGGACTCGCCGTCATCGGCGCGTTGAGCACCGGCCGGGAAGCAACAGCAGCTGATCTCGCGATGGAAACCGAGTATTCGCAGACTCATCTGTACGACGTACTCGACGAGCTACTCGAATCGGGGTTGCTCGCCGAACACCGTGGGGCAAACAACCAGCGGGAGGTCTCCCTCACAGACCACCCAGTCGTCGAAGCGTACCGAGCCCTTCGATCCGAACTCGGACACGTTGAATGGCCCGGCCTTCTCTCGCCGGCTACACTCCGGGTATGCTGGTATCTCGACGAGCCCCGACGTGTGTCTGAGATTGCCGAGCGACTCAAGATTACTCGGCAAGGCGTCCACAAGGCGCTGTCACCGCTCAAGGGTCGCGCGATGCTATCCCCATCCGGCCCGGAGTACGCGTTGAGTGAGGACCTCTCGCCGCTTCTGACGTTCGCTCGTGCAGTCGTCCGGCACGAGCACCGGTCGCGCGTCCGAGGACTTGCACCGAGTGCGACCGTCGAATGGTGTGATCCGAAGCGAGCACTCGTCCGCGTGCAGACAGCCGAGGATACGGAGGCACTCGAAGCCGCCACCGACTGGCAACTGACCGGGCTTGCTCGGTTTGCAGAGTACGGCCTGCAATTCTTCCTCGCCGGCGAACCCGCGTTCTGGTATGCGCCAGACGTGGAACTCACACCTGCCGACGTAGTGTGCCACACGCTCGTCCTCGATAGCGGGTCCCGCCGCGCCAGTTATGCAATGCTCCTGATCGAAAGTCTGGATATCGACCAAGAGACGCTCACCGAGACTGCAACGTGGTACGATCTGGAACCGACGGTGACTGCGATGTATCGGCCACTCCAAGGAGAGTTCGACATCGCGGAGGACCCTCCTGTCGTCCTCCCGAGTGAATCAGAATTCAGAGCGCTCAAACAGCAGTACGGAGTCACATGACTGTATTTAGTGGTAGCGAGGCAATCAGGGCGTTTCTCGAAGAGTTCGACAGCTGGCTGTCAGAGTCCGTGACTGTGTATCTCCTTGGGGGGTCGGCGATGACAGTTCACGGGTTGAAAGACCAGACGGAGGATATCGACCTCGCGCTGGGTGTGGTATCTGAGTTCGAACACGTCTATCAGACGCTCACATCCCAGGGATTCTCAGTGGTCGGCGAACCAACGGAGTCGTTTGAGGGCGTCGGGAAAACCGTCGAACTACATCACCCAGAGCGCGGACTCCAGATCGACCTCTTCGAACAGCAAGTCGTCGGGAAAGTGTGGATCACCGACCGAATGCACGACCGGGCTGAAGAGTTCTGGATCGGCCGTCACGCAACAGCACACATCCTCTCCGATGAGGATATGTTTCTGCTAAAAGCGGTCTCTGGCGGAGATCTGGGGAGTGGCCGGCGCCGCGATATCGAAGATATGCGAACGTATGCCCAGCGTGGATTGGACTACGAGGTAGTTCTGACGGAAGTCGACGACCAGCGACCGTTCAATACCGGCTCCACTGAAGCACGACAGATCCGTGACCGCTCCCACCCGCTGTTCGCAATCGAGATGGCGGTGAGCTCATTGTCTGGGCTTCCGAATACGTTCATCGACCGTATTGAAGCGTTCGCGACAGCGTTCGAAATCGAATACACCGTATTGAGGGCTGTTGACGAGGGTATCAATGGCGCCGAAGCAATTCAAGAGCGAGCGCTCTCGAATGTACGGGCGCTTTCTGGCGATCAAGAAGACGCCGTCCACGACGCGATTGAGCGACTGGTCACGAAGGATATTCTCGAGCATGATGGGGAAACGGTTCGACTTCGGTAATAAAACACTTCTCGGGTGTTCTAAAAATGGTCGAATAAACCTGGTTGGGAAAGCGATGTGAGAGTCAGTCGATTCAGATGACGCCGCCGATGACGAGGAGGCCAATGAGGGTCAACAGCGTCGCGACGACGCCACCGCCAACGAGGGTCTTGTTCTCCATCGCCTTCTCATGAATCGGCATATCGGCGTACTCTTTGCGGAACGTCTCGAGGTTCTGTTCGTCGTAGAAGTACTTCGTCTTCAGCGCGAACCGCTCGGTGGCCGCACAGCCCGTACAGACCGGTTCCTGCTCGAGCCGTTCGGTCTCGGTGTGGCTGTTGCAGGCGATGGCCCCGCAGTTCGGACAGTAGGTGTACGTCTCGTCGACGCCGCTCGTGTCACAGTGGACGCACCGACGGATCCCGTCCTCAGCGGTCACTCTGGACGGACCCGCTGCGTAGTACTCGTAAGGATAGGTATACTCCTGGAGGTCAGTGGTGTGCCGAACCTCGGGGAGGTACACTGGTTCGATCGACTGGACGGAGATGTCCGAGCGGTTCGGCTCGCAGGTCTTGTTGTACGTGACGTTGTTGTCGCCGGTGTAGGTGACCGTCGTCGTGTGGTGCTGCTGGAGCCGCTCGACGGCCCACTCCTTGTACTCGGTCTGCGTCTGGCCGAACCGGTTCTCCTCGACGTCGTCGAACACCTCCGCGAACTGCTCGATATCGAGTTCGGCCGTCGCGTGGAGGTTCTCCGTGACCAACGTCGCGACGTCCTCGTCGACGACCTGCGGCTGCCCGCGTTCGGCGTGGACGACGAATCGGGTCCGGTCGTTGATTCGATGGATGACACCCACTGACGTCTCGAAGACGGCGTTCGTGTCGGCGGTGACAGCGACCACCGGGCGGAACGTCACCGCTGAGTGCGGTTCTGGGAGGTCGGCGGCCTCGATGTTCACAATGTCTCGGAACGCCTCCGCGACGGGCGCGTCGACGTCGGCCGCCGGGTCGTAGGGGCGTAGCGTCTCGTCGCAGAGAACCTCGATGCGACCGTTGTAGAGATCGAGGCCGATTTCGTCGGCGATCTCCCGGAGATCCTCGCCGTCGAGCAACTCGATTGGATGCGGGTCGTCGTTCTGCTGGAGACGCCGGGCGTACTCCTGGGCGGGGTTCGTGAACCGGCCGGTCGTGATGACCATACCTCGTTTGGAGCCGTCGAAGTCGAACGTCGCGATGGCCGAGTGGAGCTTCTGAACGACCGGCCGCCCGACCGTCCCCGTATGTTTGCACTCCACGATGATCACGCGCCGGGTGCCGTCGACGACCTCCTCCATGATGACGTCGCGACCCTCGTCGGCAGTTCGGTCGGCCTGACGGACGTTCTCGTAGCCGAGATTGCGAAAGACGTCTTCTATCACGTCCTCGAACTCGAACCCTGAGAGATCATCCAGTACAGCCATCACGAATTATGTGGACAGTACGTTGCAACTGCCAAATACGTTGCCGAACGCAGCCCCGTCCTGTTTTTGAACCCCCGAGAGGGGTGCGGGGGTGCCTGAATACACTCACCGCAGTATGAGCCATGAATGAGTCCGAAACACCGTGGAGAGATGAATCACTCCTGTATGAATTGTACTGGGAAAAAGAGTTGAGCACGAACGAGATTGCGGACGAGTTGAACTGCGATCAGTCGACGGTCTGGGAATGGATGAACCGCTACGAGATTTCGCGACGAAGTTCGTATGAATCAGCAACGAACAGACAGCTCCATCCAGCGGTGTTCATCGATCGTGGATACGTCATTTGTGCGGCGAACTACCGTGGTACGACTGAATCAGTTGGAATTCATCGGTTAGTCATGATTGCAGAACACGGATTCGAGGCAGTAGCTGGAAAACACGTTCACCACCGAAATGGTGTCAGGTGGGATAATCGTCCAACGAATCTTGAACTACTCGGTCAATCCGAACACGCACAGCGGCATGGGTTCGGTACCAAGATTCGTCCGCCAAGTAGAGATTGGGACGAGGCAAAGCGAGAGCGTGACAAACGGGGGCGGTTCAAATGACTCAAGAAGGATACGTCGGCCAGCGTCGTCAAGGGACGTTGGAAGTAGTCCGAGCTACTGATGGGACGCGGCTCACACCGGACCGAAGCCTAGAACTTGTAAACCACAGTCCGAGCGGTTTCGAGGTTGGCTATCGAGGCAGTGGCCCGGCACAACTGGCCTGCGCACTACTTCTCGATTACTACGAAGACGAACGAATCGCCTTAGAACACTACACCCAGTTCAAGAACAAGGTCGTGAGTCAACTGAAGTGTACCGGTCCCACAGAGCGTTGGCGGCTCACCGGTCCTGAGATTGAAGCGGTAGTTGGAGCGGAAAGGAGTGAACCCATCGCCCCATAGTAGGATTGCGAGCCCCCGTCATCATCTGAGTCCTGTTGGGCGCACACCCAACACACTTATCGTGTTGGGCGGTAAACCAACAGGTGAGGGATGGGCAGCGAACTCACGCACCGCTATACCCACGTCGAAGCCGGACTCGTCGAGAACGTCGTCATCCGACGGACGACCGATACAGATGCCTACCCGTCCGGCTGGAAGTACACCCTTCATCTGGGAACGCTGCAAGACCTAACGCTCATCCGTTACGACAACGCCCACGAAGACACCAAAGGCCACGAACTCCACACCGCTGCCGGTGACGCAGACGTCGAGTTCCCGGGTATGGAAGAACTCGTCGTCGAGTTCTGGGCCAGTGCTGACGAATACTGGGACACCATTGGTGGCAATCCGCCACGTCCCTATTGACAGAAGGCAAAACACACATCCAACACACCCGAACATGACCACGCTTCACATCACCGTCGGCGACCGAGCACAGCTCCGAAAGGATACGCTCCAGTTCATTCAGAGTGCCGAGGCTGATGAACTGGACAAAAGCGATGAGCGTGCAGTACTCCAGTTCGGGACCTATGACGATCTCGTCGACAGCCTCACACCACTGCGCCTCGATCTCATCCAGGCGATCGCCAATGAGCGCCCATCAAGTATGCGTGAGGCTGCACGACTCGTCGACCGCGACGTCTCTGATGTCCATGCAGATCTGAAACAGCTAGAGGTGCTGGGTATCCTCGAACTCAAAGAGGGAGGCCCTGGGGGAGCGATCCAGCCAGTTGTCCCCTTCGATAAAATCGAGATGCACATCGACTATCCCCTTCTCGACGACGGCGACGTAGACAGTACTCCCGCTAGCGCAGACTAGCCAGTGTTTTTCACCTCTGAAAGGGTGCGAGAGCTGTCAGAGGGCTCTCGTGGAGAACGAATGTCTGACTCAAAGCAACAACCAGATCGAGTAGTTGAATCGTCATCCAGTGGAGAACGCACGAACCGAACCGAGTACGTCGAGCGAAGCGATGTCGGCGTCTCACTCACCGTCAAACTCACTCGCGGTACTGGCACCCGCGATCAAGACAAGATCACGACCAAAGTGAAGGGCAAGACGCTCGAAGAAGCCCGCGAAGATATGGAAACCCTCCGCGAGTATATCCACGACCTCGCTGAGGACACTCGCCAGATCCAGCCAGCCGACCCACACGAATAGTACATCTTTTGACTATTGCACAGAATTGTGTAGCCATAGAATGTACGAAGTGTGCGGTGAGAAGGAACTCAAGGTCATCCTCGTACTCGACTCAGGTGATTCCATCTCCGGCGTCGCGCGGAAGATCGACGAGAACCGGGAGACGATTCGGCGCGTCGTGAATCGCCTCGAAGAGGCGGGATACGTCGTGTACGATGATGGCCTCCAGCTCGTCGACCAAACAATCCGAGACGCCGGTCTCGAGTTCCTGACGGCGGCAGCAGACACCTCGCCGCCATCCATAGCGGAGGCGTATGTCCTCCCGCAGTTCGCGAACATGGACTACGCCTTCACTTCCATTGACGCGGTCTACGTCTGGACCCGCGGTGGCTACCAGGTTGCTCGCGACCCAGAAGACTATCCGCTGTTCATTGCTGTCTGCGAGTCCGACTTCGACGCCTGGACGGCGTTCTTCAATCGGTTCGAAATCCCGACTTCGGAAGAACGCCTGCCCGCTGCCGACCTCGATGGTGCGATACAAGTGGTACTCGAGTCGCAGCTACAGATCGAGACCGAGATGGTCGACGGACGGCCCGTCATCCCACTCAAAGAAACCGTGGCGTTCGCAAACGAGCACTACGCGCATTTCCAGTCAGCGCTCGATATGCTTGGCCGCATGTACGACAGCGTCGACACTGACGCGAACTACCGTCCAAACTAACTTGGAGTTCTGACAAGGTTTTCTTCGACCGGGAGTGGCCTGGCCGCTGTTTATCATCGCCTCCAGAAAGCGGAGGCGAACAAAAGTGAGCGACTCATCAGATCTATCCGTCGAATCAGACGGTCTTACACCGGAACAGCGTCTCGAACCGCCAAACACCCGACTCATCAACGCTGGTATTGCGACGATTCACGACATGGAGACGCTGCGGGCGTGTGTCGCCTACGAGAACGCGAATCAGCAGCGTATCCAGATCCTCCACCGGCTTGAACAGCGGGCCAGCGAAATCCGCTCACAGGACGACTGACGGGACATTCGGGAATGTCTGTCAGAACCTTACTGGGTGAAGGATTGAATGATTGACCCATCTTATTAGAAGCTAGAATATTATAGTTTAGACTATTATAGTCTAACTCCTAACTTCAGAGCACCAACTGACAGGTCAACGCTGATCGCTGGCGAAGCGAAATTTGCCAAAACCCCTCGACTATGACGTGCTCGCGGATCTCGAAGACAACGTCCCCCATATCGACTGGATACCCACCGGAGGTGGTGGGCCAACGCGTAAATTCGCCTTATTCAGCCGCTCTGGGTTCAACCGATCCGTCGAGGAAGCTGCAGACGAGCGTGATGATCTCCGTCTCTTCGATCTGTCCGATATCGTTGCCGTTCTCGAGGGTGGCGACGAACGCTGACGCTGGAGACCTAACAGCAGGGGATGGTTTTTCGACCCCCGAGAGGGGTGCGGGGAATCCGAAGCCTCGCTCTCAACCGATGGAGACAAATTCGACCACCAACCCACCAGCGGCAGTACAGAATTTGAGTGAGCGATGTCAGGCGAATGCAGACCGCGTCAAGTACGTCGGGATGCGCGTCGACGGGACGCCAGTGGTGCTGAACCTCACTGCGCACGAACGCCTCACTCCGGATCGAAGCCTCAATCTCGTCCGACATAGCCCGACGAGGTTCGACTGGGGCTACGTGGGAAGTGGTCCGGCGCAACTCGCCTGTGCGTTTCTCCTCGATTACACGGACGACGAGACCATTGCTCACCAGTGCTACATCCAGTTCCGCGACGCGGTCGTGAGTCAGCTGGAGTGTGAGGGCCCGGCCGACTGCTGGCATCTCACGGGAGAGGACATCAAGGCCGCACTCAGTGAGCTCGAAGCGCACCACGCTCTCACGCCGGATGGTGGGGAGCCGTTGCTGCCATCGAACTGGAGCGCGGTGAGCCGGGCTGACCGGACGGTCTTTCAGCGACGAGATATCGACCACTACGTCGTCCTCGGCGAGGGAAGCGAGGAGTGGCTGATCATACTCTGTGCGCAGGGCGACCGTGCGTATCCCGCTCCACTTGACCATCGAACGCTGCCGGTCGAAGCTGACCCTGCCCCCGCCGTCCAGGAACTCGTCGCTGAGAGTAACGACCTCGTCGAGCCAGAGAAGGACACCTGATGGAGAACTTCCGACTCTCGCGGGCCACGTACCAGCTCATCGAACGCGCTGTCGAGGCACTGGAGCGCATCGGCCGAGAACTCGAGCGATACAACGACCGGCACGAGCGAACAGGTGAGGAAGACACCGACGAGACGAATCCCGACGAATCATGACCGGCAAAGCGACGCTCGACGACTTCGAGACCGAGAATACAACCGATGGACCCCGCTCGCTCGCGCTCGAAGAGCGACTTCTCACCCCGATCTCGCCGTCCGTGGGGCTTCGGCTGATTCCCGGTCGTGGTGATCCACTCTCCCTCCAGAATCGAGGCACCGAGCGGTATCTCTTCCGGGACGACCACGATCGGTGGTTCATTCTCCAACCCTCAGCGAAAGACTCTGAAGAGGCGTTCGTCCGCTGGGTGTATCTCCCAGAGGACAGACCGAAACGGCTGGCGCAGTCAGCGCTTCGTCGACAGATGGTGATCGGCTACGACTACGTCCGGCGGTCGGCGGCCCCAGACCCGATCAGATCGACGGTGACGGCGATGTTCGTCACGGAACGCTGGCCCGAGACGACATACGAGTGCGAGTCGTGTGAGGCGCTATTCGACACGGCACGAGAGCATGCCCTCCACTGCTGGGACGCCCATCCCTGGGTACCGAATCCTGAGCAGGTGCGCCGGCGCCGGCAGGCCGATGGTTAATCTCATGAATTGGCAGGTGTCGAATGTCTCAGTGGCGACTGGAGAGCGTTTCTCAAGCATCCAAACAGCGAGAAGGTGACTTCAACGAGTGGTTCGCGGCCGAGATGAGCGATCCAGGTGAGACTCAGCACCAACCGGGACACGTCGTCGTAGCTGTGTTTGCGTCGGGGGGGTGTTGACGCCGTTCGAAAGTGGGAATTTTGCTACAAGCACGCTGGCTCAGGTGCTCGCCACGCGACTGCGATCCCGCAGAGAGCGAGGAGTCCAGCGAGGAGGAACGCCGTATCGAACCCGGCTAGGTCGACAACAATACCGCCTGCAATCGGGGCAAGGAACGCCCCCGCTAACCCAACACTCGTCTGGAACGCAACGGCTGTCGCAGCGACCCGTGAATCGACGACCTCCCGGACGTACGTAAAGGACAGGCCAAGCGTCAGCTGGACCGCAAATCCGGTGAGGAGTAAGAGACCGACAAGCAGTGGGAGTGACCGAAACCGAGTGAAGACGAGCACGAGCGGAGCCGTAACTGCGAAGGATCCGAGGACGATGGGTTGGCGACGGCCACCGAAGACACGATCAGACAGGAGGCCACTACTAATCCGAGAGACGACACCAATCGCCGGGAACACCGCCACCAAGAGCCCACTCACTGCGAGTGACAGTCCAAGTTCGGTCGTGAGATACGACGCGCCCCAGCTATTCACGAACAGGTATAACGAATAGCCAAGAAAGCCGAGCACCCCGACTGACCAGACGTTCCGGTTCCGGAGGACCGCGCCGAACTCCTGAACCGACGGAGCGTCTCCCTGGCTCGTTCCGAGTCCGCGACTGGCCGGCCAGAAGAGGACGAGCCCAACGACTGTGAGGCCTGTGAATGCGACAAAGATCGCGGGCCACCCGAATCGATGAGCAATCAGTGGTCCGGTCCCCTGACCGAGCGCAAATCCGATCGGGCCACTCGCGGTGAAGATGCCGACAGCGGTTGCTCGATTCTCGCTGGTCGCTGCCCGACTCACGATGTCGATGCCAGCGTTCCAGACGACGACGTAGGCGACCCCACCAAGCGCTCGTGATGCAATCACTGATCGATAGTCCCCTCGCCGCCCAGCGATCCATCCCCACGTCCCGGCGACAGCGAGTGTCAGCACTGCGAGTGCCATCGCGTTCCTGGAATCCGTCCGGTCGAGCACCGCTCCAGCTGGGAGGCTTGCGATCACCGCAGTGCCAAACATGATCCCGACCAGGAACCCTGCAATCGTCGGCCCAATATTCAGTGCGTTGCGAATGAGCGGGGTAACACTCGCCGGAACAATCTCATAGGCGGCGAGCCCCGTCGAGATGAGACTCGCCCCAGCGACGAGTCCCCACGTCGACTGGCGCTGCTGTTGCGGTTCGTTGCTCGTGGTGTCTTCGGGATGCGTGGTGGGAGGTTGGGTAGTCATTCCTCGAGAGTCTGGTCGGACGGCGGAACGCTGAAATCGGGAAGAGTCGGTCGACCGCGAGAAATCCCGATAATCGCGTTTCCATATTCCGTATCGCTCCCCCTATCTCATGGGGTTAAACAACAAACGTCTTTGGCCCGGAGCGGTTAGATAGTTAACTAGCAATGGACGTACATTCCGAGCCAGGCCAGCACCGGAGCTGGGGGCGAGCTCGAATCGGCACCGAGAGAAACATTCGCTGTCCCGCTGTGATCGAATAATGACCGCTTCCCCACCCATTCTGGATTCGTCGACGGTGTTGCTCGTCGGGACGGACGACTGGCTCACACAATTCGCTACGACGCTTGAGAGACGGACTGATGCCAGCGTACAACACGTTCGAACCAAGACGGAGGCAATTAACACCATCCGGACGCGCGCCACGGACTGCCTCATTAGCGAATACGCGCTCAACGAGACGACCGGACTCGAACTCCTCCGAGAAATCCGCGAGGAAACGACTGCGCTCCCGGTCCTCCTCGGGACTACTTCCGGGAGCGAAGCCATCGCCAGCGAGGCTATCGAAGCCGGTGTCACTGATTACATCGCGCTCACGGACCCGCCAGCACAGATGACCGACGAACTCATCGAACGAACCGAACGTGCAATCCGATCCGCACAGCGGTCGGCCACACAACGGGACCGGGCCAGACAGTTCGACGCGATTTTCAACGATTCGCGAACTGCGACGTGGGTGCTTGACCCGGATGGCGCACTTGCCCGTGTGAATGAGACAGCACGGGAGATGGTCGATGAAGACATCGACACGATCGTCGGCGAACCGTTCTGGACGCTTCCATGGTGGTCACAGGCCGATGCGACGAACGCGGATGTCCAACAACTCGTAGAGAAAGCACTCGACGGGACGTTCGGCAACGCGGTCGTCCCACAGCCACCAGAGGTCGATGGTCCGCGCGTTATCGACCTCTCCGTGCGCCCGGTCGAGAACGAGCGCGGCGATCTCCTCTCGATCGTCGTCGAAGGTGTCGACATCACCGAGCGCGTCGACCTCGAACGCAATCTCAGAGAATCCGAAGAACTGCACCGGGTGACGCTCAACAACATGACCGATACCGTCCTCATCACGGATGAAGCCGGTGATTACACCTACGTCTGTCCCAACGTCCACTTCATCTTCGGCTACACAGTCGATGAGATCCGAAACCTCGGAACGATCAATGACCTCCTCGGCGATCTCTTCGACCGGGAGGAACTCGCGGAAGACGGCGTGCTCAAGAACATCGAAACCACGGCGACGGACAAAGCCGGGCACGAGCACACGCTCCTTGTCAACGTTCGTGAAGTCTCGATCCAGGATGGCACCCTTCTCTTCAGCTGTCGAGATATCACGAAACGCAAGCAGCGCGAGGAGGCACTCGCCACGCTCCACGAGACGGCCCGAGATTTTCTCTACGCCGAAACCCACCAGGAAATCGCCCAGCACGTCGTCGACGACACACCGGGTGTGCTCAATCTCGATGCGAGTGCGGTCTACCTCTTCGACGGCGAGGCCAACAATCTTCGACCCGCAGCCCACTCGGCAACACTGACCGAGCTGAACGGGCCACTCCCGACTGTCCACGCCGACGGGGAAACGCTCCCGAGCTACAGTTTCGTCGAAGACGAGGCGCTGTTCTTCGACGACGTTCACGACGCAGACCGACTCGAAAATCGGGCAACTGACCTCCGAAGTGCGGCCTACATCCCGCTCGGCAACCACGGCGTGTTCGTTGCGGGCTCGGACCAGGTCGGTGCGTTCGACGAGGTGACGCGAGAGTTGGCCGATCTGCTCGCGGCCACTGCCGAGGCAGCTCTCGACCGCGTCACGCGGGAATCACGACTCCGCGAACAAGATCGAACACTTCAAGCCCAAAACGAGCAGTTGACCGCCCTCAATCGCATCAACGAGACGATCCGAGAGATCGATCAAGCCCTCGTACAGGCTGAGACTCGCGAGGAAATTGATCACACGGTCTGTGAACTGTTGACCGCCGACGATCGGTTCCGATTCGCCTGGATCGGGACCATCGATCCGACGACCGACACCCTCAAGCCACGCGCCTGGGCCGGCACCGAACAGGGGTACTTAGATAGTCAGTCGTTCGCCGTCCAAGCGTCAGGTGCAGAACCAGCCGGCCAAACAGCAGCCACCGGCGATGTGACGATGGTGACGAACGTCGCTGCTGGTCTCCGTGACGAAGCGTGGCGAAAAGACGCCATCTCTCGGGACTACCTATCCGTATTGAGCATCCCGCTCGTGTACAACGACCTCACGCACGGCGTGTTGACGGTGTACGCACCGACCCAGGATGCATTTGACGAGACGGCAAAAGCTGTCCTGGGAGAACTCGGCGAAACCATCGCGTCCGCTCTCAGTGCGATCGAACGAAAGAATGCATTGCTCACGACATCGATGACACGCGTCGAATTCACCATCGAAGACCCGAAGTTTGTCCTCTCACGGCTCGCACAGAACGCGGGGTGCACCCTCTCGTATCAGGGTGGCGTCCAGCAGTCCACGGAAGGTAGCTACGTGTTCGTGACCGTCGAAGACCGGGCGGTAACTGACGTGGCAGACGCCGCCTCGCAGCTGGTCGGTATCGACGAGGTACAACAGATCAGCGCGGACGGCGAGGGGGGCGTACTGCGGCTCCGACTCACACAACCGTTCCTCGCCCTGGAGCTGGCTGATCACGGTGCCGTCTTCCGCGAAGCGACTGCTGACCCGACCACGACGACACTCGTTATCGATATCCCGGACAGCATCGACGTCCGAACAATCATACAACTCGTCCGCGAAACGTTCGCTGGCGTCGAACTCCGGGCCAAGCAGACGCTGGATCAGACTGCAGAACACAACCTCTACTCGAAGTTCCTCGATTCAGTGACTGAGCGGCAACTAGAGGTGATCCAGACGGCGTACTACAGTGGGTTCTTCGAGTCGCCACGCGAGAGCACGGGCGAAGACGTAGCGGAGACACTCGGCATCTCCCCACCCGCGTTCTATCAACACGCCCGGACCGTCCAACGGAAACTGTTTGCTGCACTCTTCGAAGAGAACAATCTCCCGGTGGCGGCCTCTGCGGAAACAGTTCAATAACAAACCCACTAGTTGAATCGCTGTTTGGTAGTCAACAGCCGAATACTCCCTTATACACTTATTACGCCATTCTAGAGTGCGCCACTCCACCTGGCGGCACTCGTGAACTCACAATGAAAGATGTCGACCCTGAATCAGACGAAGAAACTCCCTACGAGTGTTTCGAGTGTGGCAATATCATCATCGCGGAGGATAGCCCGGGCCAGTGTCCCGACTGTAGCGGCCCGATGCGAAACCGTCGAATGCCGCTCGAATGACCATGGCATCCGAATCCACTACCAACCCCGACGAGATGGAGGACTCGACAGTCGAATCTGCTGAGCCGGAATCGGCGCTCGAAACGGCCCGCCGCCAGCTTCACCACGCCGCCGGCCACCTCGACATCGACCAACACATCGTCGAGCGTCTCAAGCACCCGAAAAAGGTCCACGAAGTCACCGTCCCCATCGAACGCGACGACGGTACCGTCGAGGTCTTCACCGGGTACCGCGCCCAACACGACAGCGTCAGAGGCCCATACAAGGGCGGGCTCCGGTACCATCCCGACGTGACGAGAGACGAATGCGTCGGACTCGGCATGTGGATGACCTGGAAATGTGCGGTCATGGACATCCCGTTCGGCGGCGCGAAAGGCGGCGTTGCCGTCAATCCGAAGAAATTGAGCGAGGCCGAGAAGGAACGGCTCACCCGCCGCTTCACACAGGAGATTCGCGACGTCATCGGACCAAATCTCGATATTCCCGCGCCCGATATGGGTACTGATCCACAGACGATGGCGTGGCTGATGGACGCGTATTCGATGCAGGAAGGCGAAACGACACCGGGTGTCGTCACCGGGAAGCCACCAGTCATCGGGGGAAGTGAAGGTCGTGAGGAAGCACCCGGACGGAGTGTCGCGATCATCACCAAGCAGGCCTGCGAATATTATGAGAGCGATCTCAAGGGAACGACGGTCGCAATCCAAGGGTACGGTAGTGTCGGTGCAAACGCCGCCCGGCTGCTTGATGAGTGGGGAGCAACGGTCGTCGCAATCAGTGATGTGAACGGCGCAATGTACGACCCAGAGGGAATCGACACCGCTGCAGTTCCATCACATGACGAGGAGCCTGAAGCCGTCACGAAATACGCGGACGACGTGATCTCAAACGATGAGTTGCTCACACTCGATGTCGACGTACTCATCCCTGCCGCTCTCGGAAACGTGATCACCGAAGCAAATGCGAGTGCGATCGCCGCTGACCTCGTCGTCGAAGGCGCAAACGGTCCCACCACTTCGACAGCGAGTGCGATTCTCGCAGACCGGGACATTGCAGTAATCCCCGATGTTCTCGCCAATGCTGGCGGAGTCACGGTGAGCTACTTCGAGTGGCTCCAGGATATCAATCGCCGGTCGTGGTCGCTCGAACGGGTGAACGACGAACTCGAAACGGAGATGCAAGCTGCTTGGCAGGCAGTCACAGACGAATACGAGCGCCGCGATGTCACATGGCGTGATGCAGCCTATATTGTTGCGCTCTCACGGATCGCTGAAGCCCACGAGGTACGGGGGCTCTGGCCGTAGGGAGATGGACTATCGCCCATTCAGACGGATCCGACAGCCAACCACCCCGCTTGAACGGGGACTATTTCGACTGTATCAACTCGTTAGCCCCGGGACTATCCTCATCACTATCTGCTTTGTCGGATACATCGTCATCGGCTTCAGTTTATCTTTCGTCGGAATCTATGAGCCAGCGTACTCCGTGATGGGTTTCACTGACCCGTTTTTTACGAGCTTGTCATTTTTGACAGGGTTCTTTATCTGTGCGATGTCGGGAACGCTTGCGGTGCTCACGTTCCTGCTTAGCCCCAACGATTCGGAGGCTAATTTCGTCGTCACCATGAGTTTGATTGCCTTTGGATTTGGGGCCGCTACCATGCGAGTCACATTCGAGTCCGTCCAAGCATGTCTCGCTGAGATAGTGAGTGTTTTTCTATAGGAATTCCAAAATTATTTTGTAGAATGTGAAAGCACGAGTGGTTTCCACGTCTTGATCTCGAGAACTGCTCAAGTGGGTCCAGACGCAGGGTCAGCTACTGATGACTGGTCGGTTCACTGCACAGGATACTGCTCCGTCCACGGCCGGACTCGCTTGAGCGCTGCAGCGACGCTTAAAATATCGGCCTCAGCGAACCGCCTGCCAACAATCTGCAATCCAACAGGGAGACCGTCGTCGGTAACCCCCGCAGGAACAGAGGCCACAGGGTGGCCAGTCATATTGAATACCCACGTTAACATCACGTCTGTCGGGACGCCCAACACTGACTGACCGTCGATTTCCGTTGGATAGCTGTCGGTGAGATGCTTGCTGAACGGCGGCACGGTAAGAGTCGGTGTCACGAGAACGTCGTGGCCGGTCAGCGCGTCCTGAATGCCATCGTATGCAGCAGTCCGAGGCACGTTCTGTAATCGGTCGGCGGTAGCGTCGGTCTCCGTTCCCAATGCGATCGTCGACCGAACCGTGTCTTCGACGTCTGCCGTCTTGAAGTCGATGCCGTACCGGTCTGCGAGTTGTTGGGCGAATGCGCTGAAGAAGGCGCCAACCTGCGTGACGTACGCCATCGATAGTTCCTCGTACGACGGGAGTGAGACATCTACAGTATCGACTGTCGCACCGGCGGCTGCCAGATCAGCGACGGCGGCGTCAACCGTCTCACGCACCGTCGGTGCAACCGGTTGTAAATTCAGGTCCGAGCTGTACGCCACCGATAGCTCAGCAGTCGGCCGCTCAGTGGCCTCGACGTACTTCGTCTCTGGGCGGGGCACACTGAACGGGTCCCGGTCGTCCTGGCCTGCGAGGACATCAAGCAGGAGGGCTGTGTCCTCAGCCGTTCGTGCCATCGGCCCACCCACAAAAAACGGAGAATGGGTACCGAATCCGTCGAACGGGATACGTTCGGGAACGAGCCCGAACGTCGGTTTCAGCCCGATGACGTTACAGCAGGAGGCCGGGACCCGAAGCGAGCCACCGATATCTGAGCCGGTGGCAAGCGGTACTGCAGCCGTCGCAAGTGCCGCTGCCGAGCCACCGGACGAGCCGCCAGCAGACCGATCGGGGTCGAACGGGGTCGGGGTCGCTCCAACGAGCCGATTCTCTGTCTTGATGGTGTGGCCGAGTGCCGGTGTGTTGGTCGTGCCAACGATGACGGCACCGGCAGCCTCCAACCGTTCGACTGTGATGGAATCCTCGTCGGCCACGTTATCCGCCAGCGATACGAGTCCCATCGTATTCCGAACACCTGCTTTTCGGCTCCGGAGATCTTTGATTGCGACTGGCACGCCGTGGAGCGGGCCAAGATCTTCTCCACGCGCAGCTGCTGCATCAGCCTTGCGAGCGCGCTCGCGTGCCGAGTCCTCAGTGACCGTGATGAACGCGTTCAACTCATCGATAGCTTCGATACGTTCTAGCGTTGACTCGAGGAGGGCAAGTGCAGACACCCGTTCAGAACGGATTTCGGACGCGAGCTCGCGTACCGATCGCTGCGTGACTTCGGTCATACCTGCTAGACGTTCGGACTGGGTAATCCTATTAGTGTATGCCCATCATCTCGATCTCGACGAGCACAAACTGGAGAGTCCGTTCGTCGGCGTCTTTCGTGCGGATACGGTCCTGCTATCCGGGGTGCCAACGTATTTGCGGCCAGTTTTTTCAAAAATGATGCAGAAGCACGGAATTCAACTTAGATATATAAATATTTCTGTTAAGTGACGGATGGTTCTGGATCGTTAATCGCTGAAGGCGCCCGCCACGAGCAGTGGGAAGACGAGCGTCGCTTCTGCCTCGACCTGCGTGTAGTTCGTCTGTTCATCGTCTTTGATCTTCCCCCACGAAACTGCCTCGTTCGGAGGTGCTCCAGAGAGTGACCCGTCCCCTTCCATACCGGTCGAAATGTAGACGACGTAATCTGCTCCCCCACGGAATAGGTTCGTCATAATCGCGTGGTGTTTCGGTACGCCACCTCCGACTGCGATCAGACCCGTCGTGTCGGCGAGCATCCCATCCTCGATGAGCGAGTCGTAGTCGTCGAGAATCTCGATGCCGACCTCCGAGTCGTACCCCTGTCGGTAGTAATAGAGAAAGTTCCCGACTTCGGCGTCTGTCAGCGCCGGACAGTACACGGGAACGTCGTTGTCCGCCGCTTGTTTCAGGACTGAATCCGGGTCGTCGAGTGTATCTCCCAGTTCGCGGGCGAACGCCGTCGGCGTCCGAATCTTTTCCTCAGCGAAGAAGTCCTCAAAGAAGTCGTACAAGTACTCCTCCAGCCAGACATACCGATCAGAGGGAACGAAGAGATTTCCAAGACGGTTGATTCCCTGTTCCCGGAGCGCGGCTTCGTCTACATCCCACTCCCCCATTTTGAATGGTTTCGCCGTCTTGATGACGTCCTCTGTCAGCGATCCCGCAGTCGTGATAAGCACGTCGACGTACCCTTCGCGAACGAGGTGGGCGACGACTTCACGCAATCCCGAGGAGACGATATTCGACGTACACGTGAGATAGATCGTGGCATCGGCGTCTTGCATTTGCTCGGCGATGTCGATAGCCTCTGCAAGCTGCGTCGCCTGAAATCCTGTCGTTGCATAGGCCTCTAGCAGTTCCTGAAAATCGAATTCTCCGCGGAAGTCATAGCCCCGTACGTCTGGCGTGGCCAACTCTTCGTCACTTCCGGGAACAACGTGGTCGTGAGAGTCGTCGTCCATACCATCACTTAGCAGGATGGCGGTTTGAATCGTTCGAGATTAGTCGTTCTCGATACACACAAATCAAACATCGACTAACTGTTCGGTATGTCCCAGCCGACGGTGGCTGTCCTCCGACCAGACGATGGCCGTATCGTAGAGGCGGTCGAGTATCTCCAGTCACTCGATGTGTCACCGATCCCAGACCCAATGTTGACAATCGAACCGACCGGTCAGGTTCCACAGCATGCGGACTACTGTGTCTTTACGAGCGAGACCGGCGTCGACCTGGCTGCGACAGTAGGATGGGAACAACGGGAAACCACCGTTTGTGCCGTCGGAGATCAGACTGCGACCGCGTTACGCAATCGGGGCTATTCGGTCGATGTCATTCCGTCGACGTTCACATCCGCGGGCCTCGTCGACGAATTAGCCGCCGACATCGACGGACAGACCGTCGAACTCGCTCGGAGCGCACACGGCAGCGACGTGTTAGTTGAGGGGCTGGAAGCAGCGGGTGCAGTCGTCCACGAAACGCACCTGTATCACTTGAAACGACCAGAGACTGCTGGTCAATCGGTTTCGCTCGCTGTAGACGGTGAGCTGGACGGGATACTGTTTACATCACCGAAGACAGTCGAGTACTTCTTCGATATCGCGACCGAACGTGACGCTGTCGCTGCACTACGACGCGGGCTAGAGGGGACGATTGTTGGCGCAATCGGGGCACCGACAGAACGTGCTGTCGACAAGCACGGGATCGCTGTCGATGCCGTACCGGACACAGTCGATTTCAAACAGCTTGCCGAGGCCACCGTACGTCGAATTCGAGGAGCCCAACGGTAACTCGTTCTGTCTCCGATCGGCCAGGTGGCTCTGAGAGTTCACATGCGCTTCGTCGTGAACCACGTTACTCCGATGAGGAAGGCAGCGGTACCAGACGCTAACAGCGTTCGTCGGTAGCCGAACACCGTTGCAGCCCCAACACTGAGCGGTGGCCCGATGGTCGTCCCGAGCCTGAGGACGCTCGTCCGAATACTCATTATCGTCCCGCGAAACTCATCCGGTGCTCGTTCGTTGAGCGCAGTATCCGTAATCGGCTCTGCGAGGCCCTGGCCAAGACCGAACAGTAAGAGTGCTCCCGCGACCACGTAGATGGAGTCTGCGATGGCTACGATAGCGAGTCCGATTCCGTAACTCACGAACCCAAGTGCGATCGATTGGAAGCTCGTGAGTACCTGAAGCACTCGATCACCCTGCATTGCGGTCATTCCCATCGTGACCGAAGGCAATCCAACGAGAAGACCAATACCCGCTGATGAGAGGTGATATTCATTGGCGAGCAGGAACGGAACAGCAGTAAGTTGTACGCCATAGAGGATGACGAATATCCCGAAGATTGCGAGATAGAGCACGACGAAGGGAGTCATCGGTGTCGGTCCGGTGAGAAACGCACGAATACTTGACTGTGAATTGTCGCCGTTCCGGGGGGGCTCCTCTAACAGAGTTATCCCAGGGATCGCGACAAGCAGGGCGAGGAAGAAACATGCGAATGGAGCCGACCAGGCGATCGTTGCGAGCGCCCCACCGAGCAGCGGATAGCCAGCAGCACCAACTGCGAGGATCGCCGCGTTGGTTCCGATCAACACCCGTCGTTCTTCACCGGAGAAGAGGTCACCAAGGAGTGTAACCGTGAGCATTACGATCGCACTACTCGCCGCCCCTTGGATCGCTCGAAAGACGAGAATCAGGGTGAAATCGGAGATGACGATGATGCCGCCCCCACTGAGCCCGAAGACGACGAGCGCCGGGATCAAGATGGGTTTCCGACCAATTCGGTCGGCAAGCAGTCCAATCGGGAGTGTGAGAAATATTCCGGGAAGCGTGAACGCGGACAGCAAGAGACTGGCCTGGGACTCCGAAATGCCCCACGCCTCCTGCACCGCTGGGAGTGCAGGGCTGATAAGTGAAATGCCCATGACAGCGACGAGGGTACTTGCGAAGATCACCGCTGCTGCCGGTGATTCCTCGAGTGTCCGTATCCATTCCATTCGTTCTATTTATACCTTCACAATTACGTACCGTAAACCGTCCGTTACTGGATGGTGAAGATGAAGACGATAATCGCGCAACGAGACTTGTATACAGATCCGACAGGGACTTTGTGACCGTAGCCGAAGGGTACGTATGTCTTGCTCCACCTTTGACGAATTCGAACATGACTCGCATATGAGAACAACTTTTGACCTCGCTCGGGAGGCCCCCGCGCGGGGCGATCGACCGTTCGGCTCCGTGCTCGTCCGCGACGACACAGTCATCATAACCGATTCAAATCGTGTGGTCACGGAAGACGATATCCGGCAACATCCCTGAGCTCCATCTCGCGTACCGTGCGTGCCGAGAATACGATCCTGACGAACGTGCAGAGATGGTAATGTACACGAGCACGGAGCCGTGTTCGATGTGTGCCGGGGGGATGGCTACGGCTGGATTCGGCTGCGTCATCTACAGTGTCGGGGGCGATGAGATCGCGGTGTTCACCGGAAATGAGCCAACAGTCCGATCCGCTGAAAGCCTGGATGGCGTCAGCGATGTTGTCGGGCCCGTTTTGAACGACGAAGGCCGCCAGATTCACCAAGAGTTCGATTGGTAATCGGGAGGAATCCTACAAGCGAGAAGAGTCGTCAGTGGCCACCGGAGACTAGTTGAAGTCCCACAATTCAGAAAATGAAAGCGAGACGAGCACCTGTCGCTGTTTTTTGAGGGAGGGTTCGTGGTAGCGCCCGCCTGTCTCAGGTCGAAGAGATTCGTTCTGCGCTCGATCCCGCCGGATTCGAACTCGTCGACCGTAGTGTTTCACCAAGAAGCGCTCTCGCCGGTACAGACGCTTCGGAACGGAACCGCTAATGAAGCGTCCACGCTACTGCTGAACGGGGAGCACACGATGCACGTCGAATTCGATCGCGGTACTTGCACAGGAATCTTCAACTGCGTCCACGAGTGGGAGAAGTTCATCGAGGATCGTGACGCGGGCAAAGCAACACTCGTCGGAAGTGACGAAACCGAGTCCAAACTCTACGTTCGAGATGTCCCCGAAGACGAGGAGTTTGACGGTGAAATGGCAGCTCGTGTCTGTCCCGTGGACGCGATCACGATATACAGCGACGAAGGCGAGCAGTTGGTTCCGTAACTCCACAATCTCCTATAGTCGAGGAGGCTGGAACGAGAGAATCGATTCGTGGCGCCGAACGACCAAAGCACAAACCGGAGTCTACCGCTTCAGTCACCAGAATTTGAGGTTTCGCTTGATGGCCTCGCGCTTCATCTCCTGGATCTCTTCGGTGATCGGGATGTCCTTTGGACAGACGGTCGTACACGAAAATTGCGTGTGGCACTGCCAGACACCGTGCTCCTTATCGAGGAGCTTCAGTCGGTGTTCTTGGGCATCGTCTCCTTCGCGTTCGTCCATATAGAACCGATACCCCTTGACGATAGCTGCAGGCCCGAAATACTCTTCATCGGTCTGGGACGGATTGCACGACGACGTACAACAGCCACACTGGATGCACCGGGAGGCCATCTTGATCTGCTCGCGATTCTCTGGCGACTGGCGCTGTTCTGTTAGAACATCAACAGGAAGTTCGTCGGGCTGGAAGTACGGTTCGACTTCTTCCATCCGTTCGTAGAAGTGAGTCATATCCACGACGAGATCCTTGATCACCGGTTGGTGGGGAAGCGGTTCGACGCGAATCGGTTCGTCGAGATCCGAGATCTGTGTCTGGCACCCCAGGCGCTGGCGCCCATTGATGAAGAAGCCGTCACTCCCACAGACGGCCATTCGGCAGGAATGGCGGAACGTGAGCGACGAGTCAAAGTTGTCGCGCACATAGATGAGCGCATCGAGGACGGTCATTCCTCGTTCATACGGGACGGCAAAGTCGTCGAATCGAGGGTCCTGTTTCTCTTCGACATCGGGGTCATACCGAAACACTTCGAGTTGGATCGTGTCAGTGTCGGCACCGGCAGTTCGCTCGGATTCGGCCTGTGACTGAACAGCCATCGCCCGCTCTCGTTTCCGCTCAAGCCGTCGCTGCTGCGGTGTCTCCTCACCGGATTCGGGCTTCGTCGAAGACGATGGCTGTTGGGAGCTCATAAGTTCTCTTCCGAAGCGTCGAGCGCCTCTCGTTTTGCAGCGAGAACGAGTAACGCGGTACTGTCCGCTTTAGCAACCGGAGAGATGTCCTGCGCCCCGTCGAAGTGAACCACATCCCCCTGGTTCACTTCATACGATTCCCCATCAAGTTGGAGTTCGAGGGCGCCAGTGATGAGGTAGAGCACAATCTCCCGATCAGGATGGGCATGCGGCTCAACGTGCTCCCCTTCGGAGAGGGTCAGTCGGATCGTCTTCGGCTCCTCACTGGGAAACGCAATTGCATGTGGTGCCCCTTCGAGTTCCAGTAGTGATTTGATACGTACCATAGCGTTCTAATCGGTTATTTGATATATTCACAGCCTGCTGCCGCCGTTCATTGCGTTCGTGAACGTTATTCGATGTGAACGCGGACGACGTGGCCGCCACAGCCACATTGTTCGATATACTCCCAGCAGACGTCCGCCTCCCCAAATCTCTCACTGAGGGCGTCATAGAGGTACGTCTCCGGATGACCATGCGCTTCGTGGGTCACGAGATTGACGTGGTGGCCACCAGTCGTGTGTTCGATGGCCTCAATCGCGTGTCGTTCGAGCAAGGAGCGATCATCTGCGTACTGCGGCTTCTCGAGATTCGCCGACCACGAGTTATCGTGCGTGCGGTCGGTGACTGGTTCCGTGTCGCCGTGGCCGTGGTCGTGATCGTGGGTGTGACTTGCCATATTCGTCTGTAGGTTCGCTGGTATCAAAAGAAGTCGGGTGGCGAGTCTCTTGCTAGATGGTGTATTTGGGAATTCTTCTCGTGGATATGGGCATTCGGTTGGCTGTGTCGGCTAGCTCCTCTTACAGGTAGCTACGGGACGCAGACGTCGCTCTTGGTACCAATGAGCCGTGCAACTCTTGTTTTTGATTAACCAACAACTGCGTTAGCCTCCGTTCGGTGTTGGTTAACACTGGTAAGTCTATCTTGCCCCGTGGAGCCTTGCGGGGCGACGGAGTCCCGCAGGAGACTCCTCATGGCCATTCACGACAGCGCAGACCCAGTTAGCAACAGTTCTACTGAGACACACTCTGACGCCCGACAGGCGGCGTACGTGGCGTTCCTCCATCGGGTTCCGTTTACGATCGATGCGCTGACCCTCGGCTTCCTCCCTGGATTTCGCGAGGACTGCACGTATCAACAGTCGCAATTCGATACCCTCGAGTGCCCGGTCGGAATGCTCGATAACGATTTTCGGAATCCTGATCTCGACCGGTACGTCGATCGAGCACTCGAGTACGAGCCTGACGTGGGTATCATCGGTGACGCCTACGACGCTGCAGAAGCACAGTCGTACGTCGACACGATTCGAGAGGTCCAGAAGAGACTGCCCAAGACAGAGTTCATTATCGTCCCAAAATGCCGGGCCGCCATTGAGGCGATTCCCGAAGATATCACACTTGGCTACTCGCGAGGCTACGCGGAGACGCTCGCACACGACTTCTCCGACCCCGTCGATTGGCGGGGCCGTCGCGTCCACATCCTCGGTGGCAGCCCACCCAAGCAACTCGAGGTCGTTGAGCAGCTCACCCAGCCAACGCTAACAGGTAATCCGCCGGCCGATATCGTCGGCCTCGACTGGAACGGCCTGCATCGTGGCGCTCAGTTTGGCGAGTTCTGGACGGCCGACGGCTGGGACGACAGCGGTCGCGACGCCGACCACGTCACCGTAC
>Ga0306875_100205_pt1 | contig 22933 bp, 18 predicted proteins | sample AntCluMetagen318_FD_190410 | JGI IMG/M metagenome (GOLD analysis project Ga0306875, IMG submission 190410) | Saline lake microbial communities from Club lake, Antarctica - Metagenome #318 (v2) (version 2) | ecosystem: Environmental > Aquatic > Non-marine Saline and Alkaline > Saline | place...
TTCGGTGGCAACCTTCGACGGGTCACGCGAAAGCGTACTTGCACCCCGAGGAAACGCGCAACCCGAATATCCACTTCGTGGATTCCCGCGTCTTTAGGCGCGGGAGGATGTCAATGCTTTGGAGTAAGGCGCTGGTAATGGTACGAGTAGACCACTACATCGTTTATTTTACACAGTTCCTTTAGTCTCTCATCGGACCACGTAACCCATGCACCGCCGAATGCACGGTCGAGATCCTCATGGAATGCAACTTCAACAACGCCGTCTGCAGCTGCATCATATGAATCTGGCATATCTACTGGCCAGTCATCAACGATTTCATTGAGTGTTCCATCAATTCCTTCGAGGGGGTACTCGTCTGCACGTGCGTTCTCGTGTACGTCCACGACAACCAGTTCACTCGGGTCTTCACCCCACGTTGACTGCTGGTACTTGTCGTAAACCCGGTCTCCGCTACTAATATCGTGCTTTAGTTGTTCTGTCATAGTACACTCACACCAGTACTGTGCACTAAGTGAACAGCCAGAATCCGCATAATAGTTCGCATCTTTACTTCGACACTGCTACAGAAACCGTACTACGGGAGAAGGTTACCTGGTGTCCTTCAGGTCCACGTCGCCATCGGCCCCATCAGACGGGTGGAATGCGTCGTGAGTCTCGAAGGTTGTACTCCCGCTTTCACTCCCGATAGCGTAGTCTTCCAGGGTTTCTTTGACGCTTGTCTTCCCCTCTGGCAGGTTAATGTCATTCGGTTCTCCGAGGGTGTTGTCTCCGCTCTCATTCGGATCGTACCCGTCAAGCCCTTCAGCGAAGTTCTCCGCAGTTGCGGATGCCTCCCCAACATCATCTGAATCAACATTGTCCATTGAGGACCCGTCACTCCCGGTATCCGGACCGCTGGTATCCGGCTCGTACCCGTCAAGCCCTTCAGCGAAGTTCTCAGCAGTGGAGGACGCTTCATCGAAGTCGTCCGCATTGAGGTCATCCATCGAGGCCTGATCTCCGGGGATTGGGTCACTACCACTGGCGTCCTGACCCTGGTTCCACGGCTGTTGCTTATCTGGATGCCCGATCGGTGATTCACGTGCGATACGACCCATCTCACCAACTGATGCCATCGCACCGTCCGTCATGAACACGCTCCCGTAGGCTTTCCCGCCTCGCTTGGCGATATTGGCACCCTTGGAAACAAGTCCAGAACCAGGGATTTTCCCGGCAGCTGCAGCGGCTCCGTGCTTGACGCTCCCTGCGGTTTCACTTGCAGTTTGGCGGATGGACTCGCCAGTCCCTTCACCGCCAACACGGTCAGCGACTCCATCGAACTTTTCACGACCTTTGTTCCCGATGTGTTCGGCTTTGTCACCGAAGGTGGTGGGTTCTGGCTCAGGGTTGTCCGGGGCGAATGTGGACACACCGCCGTCATCATCAAGAACGGTTCCTTGGTTCTCGGTCTGGATGACCGTGCTGCCGTCGCCAGTGGAAGTAACTGTTCCACCGGCTGCAGCACCAGCAGCGCCTCCTGCGGCACCGCCAGCGGCTGCACCTCCGAACCCACCGCCGCCACCGCCACCGCCGCCGGCACCGCCGCCGTAGACTTGCGGGCCAATGGGTGCGTCAGCAGACCGGCCCTGTCGCATCCGGCTGGAGGTCCCGCCGCCACCGCGCATCGAGATAACCATACCGAGCAGGCTCGTGGTCAGTGCGATGCAGAGCACGATTCCGCCGAACCATGCGAACATTTGCAAGAGAACCTTTGTGAATCCGGTTGGCGGGCCAGCGGACTCAGTGCCACCGGCTGTTTCCTCATTAATTTCATTGTCTTCGTTTACAAGTCCGTTCTCAACGTTTGAGTCCATAGGCTCATCGTAATCCGTTAGACAGGAATCTTGCTCTGGTCCTTCACAGGTGGTGTCAATGAATCCGAGCTCACTATCGGTTCCCTGGCCAGCGATCGCTGAAGTTGTGGCTAAGACACCAGAGATGACGATTCCAAGGAGCAACAGCATCGCTGTAAGCTTAAAGACAAGCGATGTGATCTGCTTCCCGTACTTCATTGGGCCTATGTCCACGACCCATAGTGAGAGGAATAGCGGCATCATCGCCCACACGACGTAGACTAGCAGCATCCGCATGGCCAGGACGAGCCAGAACGCTGCGACTGTGAGGATGACACCGATTGCGAATTTCCATCCGAGAAGTGCAGCTGCGATGATTGTCCCTGCCAGTCCACCGAGGGCTGTGAGCCCTCCCATGAGAGAGTTCAGGCTGTCTTGTAGGAAGACGAGTGAATAGGACGAAGGGAAGATTTCTTTCCCTATTTCGTTCACGCCGATAACAGCAGCGCTGAACAGGTCCACGGTGACGATCCCGCCATCCTGCAACGTGTTTGGTCTTGCAGGGATAACGATTTCGGAGTTGAACATTGGGCCGGTGACGAGAAGTGCAATCCCGGCAACGAGTGTCCTTTCCATGAACCGGTAAATGTCTGCTTCTTCTTTCTCGGGGAACAGCATCTGTCCGAGGAAGAATGCAGAACCGGCAACTGGAAGGACCCACCAGAATATCTGTGCGAATCTCCACCAGACTTTCCGAAGTTCAGGGATCTGCCCTGGTGCTTTGAAGAACAGGAACTCGTACGTCCCTGCAGTGAAAAGAAATCCGAGGGTGCCGAAAATTGCGGCTGCAATAAGCGAGAACGTGTACTCGATGGCTGATTGGGCCACATCCATTAAGGTCTCCCCAAGACTGAGTGGAACGCCAACTATACCAAGCTGTGCAGGATCGACGCCAGCCATAGGGAGACTTGTGAGTGCCGCAATTATACTGAATGCGAGCAGCCGCTTTGATTGACCTGACGACAGGTAATCCTTGGACTTGTCTATGTCCATCGGTCAGTACACAAATGTACAACCCGACTTTATAAAAACATTCGCCCTGCAAACAGGTCTTTACTTCTGGAGTAAACTACCGGCTTCTTCGCATACAGAAAAATCACAACGTGGTCAAGAGTTAGATCCCGAGCTCTGCATCCCGCCACAGAAGGTACAGCAAGATCAGCGGCATGGCAAACAGAAGCTGGTACACTAAGTCGTACAGATGCCCGACTGCACCTGAACGCCGGACAGTCTTCTCAGCAGTGACAGAACCGTAGTAGTAGTCACGGTCGTCTTGGATAACCGTGGTAACATCATCACTTGGCACTTCGACTTGGATGTGACTGACCCCATCACCAACCGTCACTGTCGCCACACCGTTGGAATTGGTAGTTCTCACACCTTCTTCCTCTCCCCCGGCAATACGGAGGTCACGGCCTTCGAGTGGTTCCCCTCCAACACCGGTGACCTGAATACGGTACCGGTTCTCTGTATCTGACTGCCCGTACTCACTCATGTATTCGATGGACACGTCCGGTTGGACATACGGGATGACTTTGGTTTCACTATCTGCAATATGTCGTTGCGTCCCGTGAATACTGATGAGCGACGTCGCGGGACTCGGCGCGTTTTTGATTACGAACTTATTGTAGAGAACGGGTACTCCGCGCGTGAGGTTCACGTTCTCGCCCATGTCGTTCTGCTCAACGTCGACGTAATCACCTCTCCACCCGAACAGTTCGGGGTTGTAGTTACTCTCTGTTCCACTCGATGTAACTGATGGGCCTGTATTCTGGCTGTACAGGTAGACTCCCAACTGGTTCGGGAAATCAACCTCCTCATAGTACCCGTTATCTTGGACTCTGTACGCTGAATCGTACCGGGTTTTTGAGTAGGACTTCCAGTCGGTTTCGATGAACGTCGAGTCACCGAACATCATTAGCGACCACAGGTATGTCTCCGGGATTTGTTCTCCGGACACGTTCTGGCCTTCGTTGACCCCTAAGTAATCGACCTCAACGACGTTGTGATATCGGTCTTCTTGAACTTCGATGGCCACTTGATCAACGCGAACCGGATTGTTGTCCGTGATTAGTGCGTTTTGAGTGTCTTGGACGTCTACACGGTCTTCTCGTTCCCATTCCTTGTTCTGGAGTTCCCATCCACCGCGGTCAGTGTTGTTTTGCGAGTCCCAATGGTCCCAATACTCGTAGTCGTACGTCCGTTCTTCGCTTCCAGAGATGGATCCGGAAATGTCGCTTGAGACGCGTCCACTAATCGTTGTTGAGGTGCCGGAGCCAGCTGTACCGGAAACCGAGCCGCTACACCGCCCGGAAATCGTTCCGGAAACTCCAATCGTTTCTTCTGATTCGATATTGATTGTCCGGTCACCACCGAGCTCCTGCCATGTTCGCGTGACTGTTTTTGTTTTGTCCCCACTGACATAGTCACTACAGGAAGTACTTGCGTACCCGCTGATGGATTCTCCGGATGAGTTCTCTCCGTGATAGACGGTTGTACTCGCGTACGCGGACTCGCTTGTGCTAACAGATTTACTTGCCCTGACTGTCGTTGTTCGGGAGTCGTCTATCCGGTCACGACTGCGTTCCCAATTGTATTCGAAAATCCGGGCTATGATTTGGCCTTCGATTTGGAACGTGACATTACGGTTCAGTCGATCGTCGTAACTCATTCCAACCCCGCTTGCACCTCCTTCCAGCCCCATGGATACATTCCCACGATCGCCAATAATCTTCCCGTCGCGTACGACAGAGACATCTTCGATGTGGTAGGTGCGAGCTGTTTGTGTCTGCGTGTTGCTGGTCTCCTCAATATCATCGACTTCTACGTCCGGAAGCTCTGATTCATCAAATTTGAAATCGAGGTACGAGAACACGGTTCCCGAGTCACCTGCAAACATCGAGAATTCACCGTTCTCAGGACTTATCTTCGGGTCGTTCGCTGAGTCAATCCCAACAATCCCGACGTATCCCTCTTCGATCACGCCATCGTTTTTCGTTTGTCCTGTGTACGGTTCCAGGACCTTGGATTCATCCTTGTTGAACGGTGTTTTGAGTAACTGATGTTCACGATATTCACCAAGTCGAAATCCGTAGAATTCAACGATGGAACGGGACGTGTAGTACGGCATATCGACCATGCGCGCCCACTCTTCGGGGTTCTGGCTCTGTCCCTCACTCACAATCGTATCAATCGACTGAACATCCGACATGGCGTCTTGGTCCACGGTCACGTTCGCGGCAGTGCCATTACTGCTCCTTGAAATGTTTTCGTCGGTGTCTTCTGAGTAGAACACTCTGAGACCGTTCCCTGGAATCCCGTAGTCCGGCCCGTAATCCCTGTCCGAGGACGGCGTGTAAACTGTTGCTACCGTTGTCGGAACATCAATGACGGGTTCCCCGGTCGGGTTTTCCGAGTGCGTTGGGTAATCAGTCTTGTAGTCTTGCGTCTCATCGTGATGAACGTTGTCTTCACCAATCGTGTAACCGTCATGATCTGCGACTACTGGTGCTACAACGCTGGATATGAGAAGCAGAACCGCAAGAAAAGTCAACAGTTTAGGGGGGAGTTGCGTTTTCATCGTGAAGGCAAAGGTGAAAACCGAAACCGGTCGGAGTATTCACCGAATCGGATTAATTCGTTCCCGACTTTACGACCCGCTGCCGGCGTTCATGATCATGGACTCGAAGACGTTGACTGCGACCTGAATCACAGCAACACCAGCGAGACCGATGAACGTGTTACGGATACGCTTGCGGCCCTTCTCGTCCTGGTCCACGTTACTCCCTGCAGTCATGTACTGGAGGAAGCCGTATGCGCCGTTCGGGACAGCCACACCAAGGATGATGAGGCTGATGAAGTCACCGATGCTCTGCAGCATGTTGACGAGGTCGTCTTCGCTGGATTCAGACCCGAGGCCAGTCATGGACGCGATCGCCAGGACTGCAACGATGACTGCGCCGTGGACGAGGATCTCTCGTGGGGGGAGAGCAGTCACTGCTGCTTCCTTAACCGTCTCTCGGTCAGGGACGGAGGTCTGTGCCTTTTGCTTCATTGAGGCACTGGTGGGGACGGTGGTCTGTGCTTTCTGCTTTGCTGCTTCTATCATATCACCAGTTTACCGCCGGTTATGTAAAAAGGTTCGCCCCACCGGTGAACAGTTAACCCTGGAAGAATCGTGGACTTCCTCCCCGTATAACTAGCATATCGGGTTGAAAAGTACGGCTATACTGCTGTCTTCGTCGGGGATTATCCAAGTACGATCCGGACGGTACAGAGCCTATTATAACATCGTACCAAGAGTACCGCGTATCTGGACTGTCCTTGATTCCCCGTACACTACTACGTGCAAAAGAACCTCGTGACTTCCAACAGAAGTCTAACTGTTGTTTTCGACCGCTGTTTCGACGTCACTCCACTGAATCACGTCACCATCGCGCGCGAGCACCTGCTTCGCAGCACTGTTCACGATGAGTTCAAGGTCAGCTGCCACCGCACCGTTGGTCGCACCAGCCAGTTCTGCAATGCCGGTCTCCGACACCTCGTGCTTCCGATCGGCCAGCTGCGCGCGCAGGATTTCCTCACGTGCAGTGGCATCCGGTTTCCCGACGTGGATTTTCTTGTCGATCCGTCCGGAACGAATACCGGCATCATCGAGTGCATCGAGACGGTTTGTTGCCCCGATGAACACGATATTGTGGTCTTTGGTATCTTCCAAGTGGTTGAGGAACTCGTTCACAACCTTGTTGTCTTCTTCGTGTGCGCTCCCGCTTCCGGTACGGTTTTTCAACACGGAGTCAAGCTCGTCGAGGAAGACGACTGCACCGCCTTCCTGCGCAGCGACTCTCTTTGCCTCGGTGAACAGGCTGTTTACCTTGGTTGCGGACTCGTTGATCCACTTGCTCTGAACGTCAGCACCGCTCAGCATAGCGAATGGCAGCCCGAGTTCCGTGGCGAGCGCCTGTGCAGTGTAGGTCTTCCCCGTGCCAGGCGGGCCGTGGAACACGATGTTCGGTGCGGAGACACCGAGTTCTTCTGCCTTCTCCTGGTTTTCCAGTGGTTTGATTACTTCTGCACGGAGTTCGTTCTTCAGGTCTTCCATGCCGCCGATGTCGTCGAAGCTCACGTCCGTTTCAGACATCCAGTTGAACTCCATCTCGGAATCGTCCAACTGTGAGTTATCGTCTGCTGGTCCGGGGCCTTGACTGTTCGAGTCGTTGGCGTCCGAGTTCTGGACGTGGGGTGGTGACTGGTTCTGCCCCGGTGACGGGTCAGCAGGCCCTTGTCCTGGCGGGAATGCCGGGTTAACTCCGGCTTCTTTTGACCATCTCTCGGTTCGCTCTTTCACAACTTCGGGTTCCATCTGGTCACTCGCGGTGTCACCAGTCGGGATGGGGGCCGAGGCAGGGGTGTAGAGTTTGTAGTACACGTACGTGAACGGAACCGCGACTGCAGCGAGCGCAAGCGCAGATTCACCGGTTCCGGACGGAAGCGTTTCTCCGAACAGGTTGGTTCCGGAGAGCCACGTTCCACCGGATACGACGACCGCTGCAGCAGTACCAAGGAGCCCACCAGCTCCGATGAGAGTGTACTCTGTCCGGCCGCCGATCGTCGGTTTCCCGATTTTGTTGATTACTTCCAGGCTGACTAACAGGCTAATGATTGCACCCACGACTGTCGCACCAATGGCGAGTGCAGCCGTGACAAACCAGATGTTCTGGTTAATGAGTGGGTTGAGGGTCTGGCCGTACGCGGCGCTTTCGCCGATGAGGACCGCTGCGAAGCTGATGGCGACAGCGACGGCGAACGCGAGGGCTCCAGCGGTAATGCCCTTGGCACGAGTTACGGAACTACCAGAGTTCTGTGTCGGTGTATTGCTAGTCATCCTGGTCGAACTGGATTGGTTTTTGTGGGGTAGTAGCAGTGGCGAGACATGTTTGTTTGTTGTGGTGGACGGTGTCTCGCTGCGCCTTATGCGACCCCATATATACCCTTTGGAAATATTAGTTTATATACTTGGGGGATGATTCTGGCGTATTCCACAGTATAATGGGATGTACTGGACTTCAAAAAGAACGACACCGATTACGCGAGACTGCCCTGATCATCAGTGCCGTCTTCATCATCACTACCCCAACTCTCAGCCGCTCCACTAGACTCATCGCCATCATCAGTCTCGTTCTCAACATCCTCGTCGCCTTCGTCATCAGCTACTCCGTCGTCGTCCTCAACAGCCTCGTCACTCTCTACATCTCCATCGTCCACCTCGTCAGTAGTGGAAACGTCTTCCAGGGCGCTCTTGAGTTCCGGAAGTTCTGGAATGAGCTCGTCGACGCCGTCACGAACCTCACCCATAGCGTCGAGAGTATCCTCGACCTCTTCAATACGTTCTTCGAGATCGGTTTGCTGGCCATCATCGAACGCATCAGCCTTCTCACCCATGAGATACCACTTCCGGGCTTCCTGGAACGATTCCTCTGCTTCATCTACCTTGAGTGTAGACTGGAGCTGGTTTAGAACTCCGATAACGTTCCCACCATCAAGCTCCCACACAGCCTCAACATCGGGGAGTGCTTCTTCCGCGGTTTCGAGGTGCTCGTAAACATCCTCTTGGAGTTCATCGCTCGCTTCACTAAATAACGCGTCTGTATCGCTTACCATTGTACAGTGAACCATACACCTCACAGCACTATTAAAAGTCGGAATTCAGAACAGGAATTCCGGGGAATGGATAACCTCTTCCTGTTACAGACCTGCTTGCACTACCATCATCACCCACTCTTGGTAGTTGTATTCTCTGCGTCAACGGGATCCAATGCGTAGTCAAGTGCACCCGATACCGTTTGTACGTGAACGATTTTGATCCCGTCCACCTCGATACCGCTACTGGAGTGCGGAGCGACTAACACTTTTTTCCCATTGGCTGCCGCTGCTTGACCTTTTTTCTCCACGTAGTTCACAGAGACAACGCTCCCATCAGGCTCAACCTGCCCGGTGAGCACAACACTCTCATTCCGTTCATACCGCGGGTCCATCGAAGCAAGTTGCGTTGCAATCGCCAAACCGGCGCTTTCACCGCGAACATAATCCCACGCCTCCGGTGTGTCCAGTGTAATCGCCAACCCGTACGTCACTGGCTCGTATTCTGACTGTTTCACAGCCTCACGGGAATTCTGCAACGATTCCTGAAAGCTCGGGTCAACAACAGCACCAGACCCGTCAACGTACATTGAATCACCCGGCAACGGCTGGTACCTGTACTCAAACATGATGCCTTCACGCGTATCCGAGTCGTGTGCAAGAAGATACCCGGTCCGAATGTCAGCACTGGCAGTCCCGTTTGCAGAGTCACCGTTCGAAAGTTGCCCGACCCGTAGAAGGTGATCAGTTACAGTCTGAGTTTCATTTTCTACTACACCTACTCGGTCCTCAACGGCTGACACTGAGAAAAACAAGAACCCTGTCGCAACTAGATTCAACACCAACAGTATCGCAATGACAACGATACCTGCTCGTACTGTTCGAGACATTTACTTACAGTGAATAGGCCACTCGAATACTTGAACCCTTAGATTATTGAACGCGAGGTTCACCGTGTTTTGCACACATGCACGCGGCCGCAGAGATGTGGTATACGACTGTTTATGTACACCGTCATAATAACCGTACGTACACATGCCGGATAGCAACGATGAGTCTATAGCTGAGGAGCTCGCCTCTCAACAACGCGAGATTTCAGTTGCTGAATTCTTCGAACAGAATCGACAGATGCTCGGGTTCGGGTCAAAAGCACGAGCGATGGTTACAGCAGTGAAAGAAGGAGTGGACAACTCAATTGACGCTGCTGAAGAAGCAGAGATTCTCCCCGACGTCTCTGTCACAATCACAGAAACTGACGACGGGTACTATTCACTCACCATCACCGACAATGGACCCGGCATTACGGAGGAACAAATCCCGAAGGTCTTCGGAAAGCTTCTGTACGGTTCCCGATTTGCGAAACGAGTTCAGAGTCGCGGCCAACAAGGAATCGGGATCAGTGCAGCTGTTCTCTACGGACAACTCACTACCGGAAAGCCTGCTGAAGTCACAAGTAAAACCGCTGAGAACGACGAAGGCGAGTACTTCAAAGTCGGTATTGACACCGATGAGAACGAACCAGTAATTCAAAATGCAGAGTCCAGAGAATGGCCGTACGAGCATGAAAGCGGGACGAGTATCACCATCTTCTTAGAAGCAAGTTTTCGTGCTCGTTCAAGTCTTCACAAGTACATCGAACACACCGCGATCGTCAACCCGCACGCGACTATCGCATTGGACGAGCCAAACCGAACGGTTGAGTACGAGCGTACAGTCAACAAACTCCCTGAGAAACCGGAAGAGATCAAACCACACCCGCACGGGATTGAATTCGGGACACTTCGCTCGCTCATCGAGGTCACGAAGTCAAACACGATTTCAGGGTTCTTACAGAGAGAATTCACGCGTGTTGGGCAAACGACTGCTGATGAAATCGTTCAGGCGTTCATGGATCGGGTAGATGGCCGGTACTGTGTCTGGCAGGTTCCAGATGCTGATGCGCGGATCCCGGTGACGCATATCATGTCGAACGACATCACATGGGAGCCTGACGAAGATGAAGAGGTAGAGACGACAACGCTGCAGGCGTACATCACGGACCACATCAACCGGAAACCTGCGGACGTGACAGAAGCATTCGCTAGCGGGGTCGTGGAAGCATTAGAAGAACAAGGGGAAGTTCCGTGGACAGCGGTTCACGCTGCCGTTGCAGACGTGGCTGACAGTGTTGAGAGCACGTACGACACGACTCTTGGTGGGACTGTCCGGGAAAAGGTAGTCACAGCGACGTGGGACGTGATAACGACGGCGCGTCGGTCCTCACTCATTGAGCTAGTCGGGAATGCAACGTCAGAGCGAAAAACCGATGATGACATTGCAGTGTTTGCTACGATTCTTGCTGAGCACATTGCGGACGCGGAGACGGAAACAGACTCATTCACAAAAGCTGAAACGCATGATCTCGTTGAACGCACTGTAAGTGACTCCGCGGAAGAAATCGATAACGCGTTCGGTAGTACTGCGGAGGAAAACGTCTTCACGGCGTTGTGGGATTCGATGCGTCCCACACCGAACGAGACACCGTTGCTTCGAGAGGTGGATGCAAGCCGTGATCTCGCGGATGCGCTCCACAGCGCAATGGGTTCGGTGAGCGTCATGGCTCCACCATCCCATTGTCTGTCCCCGATCGGTGAGGAAGAGTTGGTACAGGGAATGAAGAAGGTGTACGATGCCGAGTTCTACTCGGCAGCAAAACGCGAGGCGTCAGCTCACAGTGGGGAACCGTTCTTAGTTGAGGCCGGGATCGCACACGGTGGAGATATCGAGGATAACGGTGCGATTGAATTACTTCGGTTCGCCAACCGTGTTCCGCTCGTCTACAAGCAAGGGGCCTGCTGTATCACGTCTGTGGTATCAGGTATCCGGTGGAACAACTACAAACTATCCGATAAAGGGAACGGGCTCCCGCAAGGCCCTGTCGCAATTGTCGTCCACGTTGCGTCGACGAACGTCCCCTTCACGAGTGAGAGTAAGGATGCCGTTGCTTCAGTAGAGATCATTGAAGATGAAATCGAACGGGTTGTCCGCGATGTCGCCCGTGATCTGAAGCGACACTTGAAGAAACAACGGACGCTTCGAAAGCGACAGGAGAAACAGGATACAATCGCGCAACTCCTCCCGGAGTTCTCGAAGAAAGTATCGTCTATCGCTTCGAAGCCGGAGGTCTCAGTTACACGATCACTTGCACAAATCATGAATAACCTGCTCGTGGCTGTGAACACACCCACGCAGTCGGGGTCCTCCGACGAGAATACGTGTTCGGTGACTGCTGCGAACTTCGATAATCAGTCAACGTACACGCCGAGTATAGCAATCCAGACCGATGAGGACCCTGGTGATATCGATACAGACGCAACGGTCAACGAAGTTGATGGTGAATGGGTCATTGAGTGGGACCCGACGATCGAGGCAGGGGCAGTCCTCACTCTTGACCTCAGTGTTGAAGCGGATGCTGTAACTGATATCACTGTTGAAGGGTATCCCGCGGAGAAAGTCACAACGGTGCTTTCGCCCACTGCTCACGCGTAACTGATTCGGTAGTTCATCACCACTTTTCAGAACAACTCATCAGTACCCTCACGACCAGTAACTAAGGTTTCTATGGTCGTTACACACGACTGGAAGACGTTCGTGATTATCTCCGTAACGTGAGGAAAGAGACGACGGTGCGGTGTTAGACCGCGAAGATGCCCCACACAATGGCAGTAATCGTCATGAACGCGACGATGTACTTGTAGCTGCTGGAGAACTTACCCGTTTGGATGTACCCGCTGAGAGCTCCAGCGCACAGCCCTTGAATGGTAACTGCGTGGAAGAACAGCATGGACACAAGGGCAATGTCGAGGTTCCCCCCGCCAATCGGGTTGCCTTCTGCGACGTCCACACTGGAAATCATCTGCCCGATGAAGTACACCTCCAGCATCAGGATGACACCGAGGAAGACCAGGAACGTCATGGCTGTGACAGCCACCTGGATACGCGTCCGGCCGATCCGGTCTTGCTCCAGTTCTTCTCGGTACCGACTGGTGGTTGCGGCAGTCTGCAGGACTTCTGTGATGTTGGAGCTGGCTTCTTGGGCTTTCTGAATGAGTTTGACAACACGCGCTAACCGGGGAATCCGGTAGCGGTTATTGAACTCGACGAGCGCCGGCGACAGACTCGTCCCGAACTTCGCCTTCTTGTACATCGTCTGGAATTCCTGTGAGACGAGGGACTCTTGACCCGTGGTTGCCATTCGCATCGCTTCCAGAACCGGCTGACCAGTCTCGTTCGCGTTCGCTAACTTCCGAATGTCAGCAGTGAGCGTGTCCGTGATCTTCCCACGCGTCCGTCGGTTCCATTCGTGGAACACGGCCAGCGGAGCAACGTTCAGGAAAACCGGGACGTATAGCCACATAACGGTCTGGACGTACGGGTCACTCACCATATCCGTGATACTGAGTTTGGCCAGCCCCGCAAGTACGAGAGTGGCCATCACGACGACCGTCATCGGGATCGTCAGTGCCAGTACGAACGTCGGGCGGATACGGAAATACTCCCACGGCTCACGCAGGATTTTCAGTAACCGGTATTTGAACTCCTTCGACCTGATAGGTTTGAAGAACGAGGCGTGGTCACCGCTAACGTAGTAGTCGATAACGCCCATTCCGTTCAGGCGTGTCTCGTCTTCACCCATCGCTGCAACGTTCCCTTCGGTCTTCAGGACACCATCCCCGATCTCGTCCTTCTTCACCATGGAGATGATGATCCCGAACAGGAGATTCAGTCCTGGTAGGAGTGCGTACACTGTTGCGTACAGCCCGACCATTGTCGGGGACCCCAACATGGAGATGATAACCAGAACGATGAGAAGCCCCATCGGGAGCACGTTCAGGCTCATGTACATCTCGCCGAAGAACTCCATCGTATCGAGCATCTCTTCCTGCTTCTTCTTCGAGCGCTCTCTCATCACGTCCTGTTGAGTTTTCAGGAACGTCGTCATGTCCCCACCACTGTCAATGACGGAGAGCATGTCTGACAGGAATACTTCTAACTCTTTACTCGGCGTGAGCTGTGTCACGTTTTCCACAGCGGTCTGGTAGTCCGTGTTGAAGCACTTCATCTCGTAGACAACACGCTGGAATTCGACACTCACTTCACCGTACGTGTCGTCTGCAGCCGCTACGGATTGCATCACCTGAATCTGGTTCGTACCGCCAACAGACAGGCTGTACATGAACGAGATTGCGTCACCAAGCAGCAACTCGATCTCACGAGCACGCGTTCGGGCGACGTGTTTCGGGTAATACACACCGAACCCGAATGCCCCAACGAAACCAAGGAGTGCGCCGATCCCCCCGATTAGAACCACGAGGATCGGGAACTGAATCGCATTCACGAGAAACACGAGTAGTCCAACAGCGATGTTCTCGCTGTAGGGAACCGAGGCTGCCGGGAGTTCGATGAGTGGCTCCATCCCGTAAAGTGCAACACCAGCAATGAAGCTCAGGATCAGTGAGACAAGCCCACCAAGAAGAGTCCCGTATCCGAGTGCAGTGGACATGTAAATCTCAACGGGCTTACTGATGTTCGCTTTCCCAAGGTCGTCTTCGACCTCGTTAACAATGTCCTCTCCTTCGAAAAACCGCTTGAACGAGGGGTAGAACAGTTCCGCAATCGTTAGTGAGAGTGATTCATCTGGATCCACCTTCCCCGTGACTGGCTTCTCAGCCTCCCGGCCTGCATTACTCTTAGATGGTGAATTAGTGCTCATTAGTCTTAGTTCTCTGTCTCCGAGTCCGTTTGGTCGGCCCCATCAGTGCCGGGGTCATCGGATTACCCGACATCGCTGTCGTCTTCATCTTCATCTTCGCCATCCTCGTCGGAATCGACCGATACTGTCACGGTGTCTTCTTCACCATCAAGCGGGTTGTCTAACTCTGCATCCGGTTCTCTCTCAACGTCGTCTGCTTCTCCGTCCTCATCGTCAGTGTCTTCGTCAGTGGACGGTGCCGCCCCGAGAACATCTGGCGTGTCCTCATCAGGCGTATCAGGACTCCCCGCAACGTCCGGCCCGTCATCATTTCCATCTTCATCGTCGTCGCTCGGAGCGGGAGTCGCTTCTTCGTCAGGGTCGCCCTGGAAGAAGTCATCCAAGTCGTCCATGTCTGCCTCAGTGTCCGGTGTATCGTCTGTGACGGATTCTGGTTGCGAATCGTTGAGCTTCTCCAGGTTTTCACTAGTGAGGATGAGCTGGTCTCCCTCGTTGTCCATCTGGTCTTCATCTTCCTCGAAGAGATCTTCTAACTCTTCGTCGAATTCCACGCCAGCCATCCCGGTTCCACTAACGGATCCAGAGTCAACTATCGACTCATCGAAGCCGCTCGGGAGTTCACCAACCGTGCCTTCGTCGGCTAACTCGCGCAGGATTTCCTGATCGGTCTCGGACAGACCGCCTTCGTCTGTCAGCATGTCGTCGATGGTTTGGGCGAAGTCCACTTCGTTACTGTCGTACCCGACGAGCAGCGATTCGGTTGAGCTGAGAATTTCCCTGGCCTCTTCACCGACACCGGATGGTGTCCGGGGGCGCGGGATGAGCGCTTCTTTCTCCGGGTCCACGTCGATGTTAATCGTCTTCATCTTGTGGAGCGCTGCCGTTCGCTTCCGGAGCTCGTCGTCTGCAATGAGACTCAGAATCGTCTCTTTCGAGGACATGTACCCTTGCAGCGTGGCGGCGACGCCTGCGTACGTGTTGATGTTCTTCTCCACCAGGTACGCGAGAACCAGTCGCCGGTGGTTCCATTCACGCTGAAGGTCTTTGTCATCCCACGCGTTTTCGTCCTTGATCTCTTCCAAGACGTTGGACTTTCCTTGGCGGCGGAACGCGTCTGTCTTGCGGTTCCAGCCGAATGCGTTGTTCATCGAGAACTGTTCTGTCGAGGCACTGTATTCGTTCACCTCAACGAGCTCACGTGCACGACGGACTTTCTGCCCGCCGATATCAACGCTTTCCTGCTGGCAGATGATGTCCACTGCGTCGAACATGGACGGTGACACGTTAATCGGGTCAGTGGTGAAACGCCGAACGACCTCACGCGGCTTGTTGGCGTGGAAGGTCGTGTACGTGGTGTGACCGGTGTTCAACATCTGGAACAACGTCTGGCCTTCCTCACCACGAACCTCGCCCATGATGACGTAGTCAGGCCGCTGTCGCAGTGCGTCTTCCAGAAGGTCGAACTCGTCGATGCTCCCGGACCCGTCTTCCTGGAACGACTCTCGCGTGGTTCGCGGGATCCAGTTGGCCTGCGGGATCTCCAACTCACGCGTGTCCTCGATGGAGACAATCTTTGCAGTACTCGGCATGAACAGAGACACGGCGTTGAGTGTCGTGGTCTTCCCGGATGCTGTCCCACCGGCGAAGATGACGCTTTTGTTCTGCTCGATGCTGAGCCAGAGGTACGCCATCATGTCGATGTTGAACGTCCGCCAGTTGATCAGGTCAACCGGGGTGAACGGGATTTCGTTGAACTGACGGATGGTGAAGTTCGTACCACGGTCACTCGTTTCGGTTCCGAGAGTGAGTTGTGCACGCGACCCGTCTGCGAGCGTTGCGTCAACGCTCGGCTGCCGGCGACTGATACCTTTCCCGGCACTCTGCGCGAGCGTCTTCACGAAGTTGTCGAGATCGTCAACTCCGAACCCGATGTTCGAGATGATCTGTTGCCCGTATTCCGAATGGTACACGAACACCGTAGAGTTGTACCCGTCGCAGGAAATGTCCTCAATGTTCACGTCCTGTTTAATCGGGTCAATCTGGTCGAACCGGATGAAGTCACGGACAAGGTAGTAGAGTACTCGTCGGACCTGTGTCTCGTTAATCGTTTGAACTTCACCTGTAGCCGGATCGCGCGGTGTCGGTGCTTCGTCGCGGACGGAGTCTTCGAAGTCCGCACGGTCTGCCTGTCGCTCTAGGAAATCAATTGCGAATCGCTTGAAACGGTTGACGAGCCCGGGCGATTCATCAATCCCTTTCCCGCTCAAGAGATTGTACCGCTTCATCAGCCCGAACGTTTCGTCGCGGACAATCCGCGACCGTTCAGCTGGTGTGGAGTCGATGTTGACGCGTTCGTAGTTCAGTGACGTTCGGAGTTTGTCACGGAAGAAGTTCACAATGTCGTGTTCTAGGTCCGATAATCGCGGTTCAACGACGATGTATCGGAGTTCATTGTCCCGGACGTTCCGGTAAATGACGACGAACGCGTATGGTTTGTTCACCCAATACCGTTGTACCTCTCGAAGGTACGGCTTCTCATCGTTGTCAACAGCCTCTTCGAGGTCTGCGTGCGTGACCAGTGTCTCCGACCCGCTGTAGAGCGTGTAGAAGTCGTCTTCGTTGACTTCGGCCGGGACAGTGAGACGCTGTTGGGGTAGTTGAGTACTCATTCTCGGAATCAGTTACTGTGTGCTTTTAACCCGTGATTTTTAAACCCTTGTCCTACAGGAGGAAATGCAACAGTGAAAAGTAAACTGGTGCATCAAGATGCAGGGTGTACTTACGGATAATCTTGAAGAAAGCCTCGTGTTTTAACGCGGGGATGAATTCGATCGATTCAGTAGGGGTTCACGAGTAGTTTTACGGGCTTTTAACTACCGGGATTTCGTGTGTTGGTTTGATGAGGCGTTCGAACCAGTTTGATGTTCGCCCCCGGACCGGCCGGGACGCGGAGATCCTACACCGGGTTCTTGACGCCTCTGCCTCTCTCTGGAACGAAGTTAACTACGAACGGCGGCAACAGTTCTTCGAAGACGAAAGCGTGTGGAATGCCGATACTGGTGCAATCGAAGGCCAGTACAAAGGCATCCTCGGCGCAGCCACCACGCAACAAGTCATTCGGAGAAACAGCGAAGCGTGGCGATCGTTCTTCGCTTGCCTCGAAGACCCTGACGAAGACGCAAATCTACCAGGGTATTGGGGTAACGAAGACGACGGTCGGGAACTCCGGACGTTCATTCGCGGTGACCAGTACACAATCGAAACAAGTGAGCGGTCCCGCGTGGAGATCCCGGTTGGAAAACACCTTAAAGACGAATACGGGCTTGGATACCGCGATCGGCTTCGTCTCGAAGTGAAAGGCGACCCGCACTGGAACGGTGACCACGGCCAACTCATAATCGCATACGATGACGTAACAGATGCGTTCAGGGCTTTTCAACCAGTCACTGTCGACGATTCTCGACTGGATACACCACTTGCTTCGGAAGAAGCAGCTCTGGACATCGGCGCAAACAATCTCATCGCATGCACCACGACCACTGGTCACCAATCACTGTACGACGGTCGTGAGCTCTTCGAGGAATTCCGCGAGACGACTGAACGCATCGCGTACTACCAGTCGAAACTCGGCGACCAACGCCGTACCAGCAACCGTATCGACCGGTTATACCGTGATCGGACGAATCGCCGCGATCATGCACAAGATGCAGCTGTTCGTCACCTCATCGAAACACTTCACGACGAAGGCGTAGAAACCGTGTATGTCGGTGATTTGAAGGGCGTACTTTCGACGCACTGGTCGTGTGAGGTGAACGAGAAGACTCACTCGTTTTGGGCATTCAGATGCTTCATCGAGCGGTTAGAGTGTGTTGCTGAAGAGTACGGAATCGAGGTTGAAGAGGAATCCGAAGCATGGACGAGTCAAGAGTGCCCTGAGTGCGGTGAGCGAGAAGAGACAGTTCGGCATGAGGACACGGTAACGTGTCCATGCGGGTTCGAAGGACATGCCGATCTCGTGGCGTCACGGTCGTTCTTAGAGAGAGGATCGAGTCGAGAAGTCAGGTCGATGGCACGGCCTGTGTGCCTCAAGTGGAACAAACACGAATGGCGGGAAGACCATAACTCGCCCCCGTTCACCGGGATAACGGCCAACGAGGAACGCACAAACCAGAGTACCACCAATGGGAAAGTTGCCTCCGTAGACGTTCAGACCGACTGACCGTCTAGCGAGAGGAATCCTCGCGCTTCAGCGCGGGGAGGATGTCAACGCCCGACACACAGGGAAATGGAGGTACTGAAAATATTCAAGGAACGGTCAGATGAGACTGTTGCGCAGGAATACGTTCAGGAACACACCACCGCTTCCGCTGATATCGTTGCTGCAACGCTAAAGAACTTAGAGGTAATCGGGTGTGTGAAACAAGTCGGTGACGGAAAGTACCAGTTCGTGCGTGATCCGATGGCGTCAGTATTTGGTTCGTAGCACAGAACCCCTGTAACCCCAACTTATACACTATTGTTCTACGTGCGTCGGCGTATGGCAACCGTTGATGAAGTTCGGAACGAAATCCGGGTCGCTGTCGGTCGGTACGAACGGGAAGTATCGTCTGCGTTCACCAAGGAAGCGCTGGCGGCGATCTGCGAAGCGGTGAACTACGACATCAATCAGAACAACTTCCCACCGAAGCCAGAGATGCGAGCCGGTATCCTCTGGAAAATCGGTGCCGTAGATGAGAATGTCCCTACAGATGCTGACCGGCCGTTCCGAAAATCTGAACTTGAAGCGATTGCTGAATACCTCGACGAGTCGTGATTCACTAACCCCGACCGGGGAGTTCTCCCGGCAGGAGTGGTCGTCCACTGACAAGCCCCCACCCTCAACAAAGTGAACGCACGGCTAGCGTGAGCAACTAGGGTGGGGTAGTTGACTGAATTGGACAGGTAAATGACGGCCGTCATCGGGTTCCGGGGCTATCATTTATACCAATGTGAGTCTTTTACTCCGGTGTACATGGCGAAGTATTCGACCGGCGGGGCCGTCTCAGAGCATTCTGGAAACCAGTGCGAAGCATGCGGCACTGAAAGTTCATCGCTTTCTGAAGCGACGATCGAAGGTGCGACGTTGTTTGTCTGCAACACCTGTTCTCCACATGACGACACGGCTACCGATGAAACGCGTGACTCGTCTGTGACAGAAGCAGATCGTCAACGCGATACCGTGCAGAAAACCACTGACGAGAACGCCTCGTTATGGCAGGGAGACACGTCACGGTGGGAAAGTGACGGTGCCGAATACACGGACGACCAACTCCCCCATCTCGTTTCAAACTACGGCGACGTGGTGAAACAAGCACGATCGGACGCGGACATGGCGGTTGCAGACGTTGCAACCGAACTAGGCGTGCATGAGGAAACCCTTCTTGAAGTTGAACGTGGGGCTGCGGTTCGTGCGTCTGTCGGCGGGTCTGTTATCGAGGGGCTCGAAGCCCTGTTCGATATCACGCTTGTCGTTGAGTAATCGTCCTTCCAGGCAGACCAGTGTTGTCGCCCACGGGAGCGCTACACTACGATGTACTTGTCTATCTCTTTGCGGGTCTGACCAGTTACGGCAACTACCACGATGATATCACCGAAGTAGAGTGGACTATTCCCGAGTTTGAGGTTCGGTGCAAATATTAGATGCTCTCTTGAATCGCTTTCCGTCGTTGCGAGGACATCACCGGCCTCTGCCGCTTTCTTGTCAGTGCCTCCGTGGTGGTCAAACACGACTTCAAGCCGGTCCGCACTCCCCGTTTGCCACGTAACACTGCACTGATACCCGTCACCATCACTGTACTCGGTAGAGTCAATGCTTACGGATGGGCCAGGGGCTTGTGCTGGTTCTAACTGATCCCCGGACCGTGATTGATTCGACCCATCACCGTCCGAGTTGTCTATCCCCGTTTTCGCATCGCTGGAGAGGCTTGTACATCCTGAAAGGAGAGCAGCTGCCCCGGATACTCCCGCAGAAATGAATGCGCGTCTATCCGTCATAGATCCAGTTTCATCTACGCCCATTTGAACCCTTCATACGCCTCGTTCGCAGAATACCAGTTAACAGAGAATTGGGTTAGTCGAACCGGTAGGTTTCCAAGTTCTTCGGAGCGACCGTGTCTATCCCGAGCTCGTGGTAGATCCCGGATGAGAGTTGATCGACCGCGTCTTCATCGCCGTGTACACAGAGAACTTGGTCTGGCTGCGGCGACATTTCCTTCACGAACCCCATGAGCTCGTTCCGGTCACCGTGACCAGAGAACCCGGACACACTCGTCACGTCGAAATTGATGGGGATTCGCTGCTGTTGGTTGTTATTGTACCCGCGGGAATCCATCTCGATGTGGTCTGCGCCTTGCTGGATTTCACGACCAAGCGTATTCGCAGCTTGGTAGCCAACGAAGACAAGCGAGGAATCCGGGTCTGGTGCGAGGTGACGTAGCCATGACATAATCGGCCCACCAGCAACCATCCCGGAGGTAGAGACAATGATGCTTGGCCCGCCGTCATTGACGCGTTGCCGTTCGTCTTCCCCGTCAATGTGGTTGAATTCCTCGAAGAGGAACGGGTTCCCGTTCTTCTGGAAGATACGTTTCCGCACTTCACTACGTAGGTATTCGGGGTACGCGGTGTGAATAGCGGTTGCTTCCCAAATCATCCCGTCAAGGTGAATCGGCATCTTCGGGATCTCACCCTTCCGCATTGCTTCCTCCAGTACAAGCATAATCTCCTGCGATCGCCCAACTGCGAACGCCGGGATGACGGTTTTCCCACCTCTCTCGTACGTCTCATTAATTGCGGCTTTGAGCTGCTCTTCGGCGTTCACCTGGTCGTCCTTGATGTCATCATGCTTTCCGTACGTGGATTCCATGATGAGCGCGTCAGCGTCCGGGAACGAGTTTTCTGCGCCGTTGAAAAGTTTGGTGTCGTCGTAGTGAATGTCACCGCTGAATACGACGTCGTCCTCCGTTCCATCGACGTGGAAGTGCGAGACAGCTGAGCCGAGAATGTGCCCGGCGTTCTGGAAGGTAAGCCGAGTATCTGCTGCGATTTCCGTGACCGTGTTGTAATCCACGGTGATGGTGTGCTTGATTGCTTCCTCGATGTGATCAGAACTGTACGGCGGTGTGTTCCCTTGTCTCTTACTGACTTTGAGGTAGTCGAGGGTGAGTAGTCCAAGCAGGTCGCGGGTTGGTTGCGTGCAGTAAACCGGGCCATCATACCCGTACTTGAACAGGAGAGGGATGAACGCGGAGTGGTCGAGGTGTGCGTGCGTGAGGACAACAGCGTCCAGAGAGTGTGCCCCGGCAGTCAGTCCCTCCGGAACCTGTAGGTACGGGACTTCCCCGTCAGCACCGGGCTTGTCGCCACAGTCAACGAGGATTCGGGATTCACCTGTTGAGAGGACAAATGCGGCGCGTCCGACTTCTCGACAGCAGCCGAGTGATGTGACGCGGGTGAATGTTTCATCTGCGGTGGCGTCACGGTGGATCTGCCGACCGACTCGTTCCAGGATTTCTCGGCGTTCATCACGATTCCGTGTAAGGAAATCCCGGACGTTCCTGACGGTTTCGGATGCGATCGGTGGTGTTCGGAGGACTTCAGCAGTCCACCCGGTTTCGGTCGTGATTTCCTGGATGAGGCTCCCACCACGCCCGATGACCATCCCGGGGTTGGCTGCCTCGATGATGACTTCGCTTGTCTCGTCGTAGAAGTTGATCTTCGTTATGCCAGCTTCTTCGTCGACGAGCGCCTCGATGATATTGCGGGCTTCGTCTTTGCTGGATTTGACGCTTGGTGCTGGTCGAACAGTGATGCGTTTCTGGACAGTATGTGCGATTTCCCGGATGAGGTCAGGTTCTGCGGAAAATTCTTTCGGGGTCGTGGTATAGATAATGAGGTCCGGGCCTTCAAATTGGACGGAATCTACTGTGATGTGAGATGGGACTTCTGCGGTTATCTGTTCCTCTACGGTCTCGGGTTTACGGGTTGTGGTGCTCATAATGCGGAGGAGCGGGTGCTGCTTTCACCTGAAGATACCGTGTCTACCTATTAAAACCTTATCGAAATACATGGTGGCCAGTTGGAAAATTACCCCCGATGCCACAAAATATACCCCATCCCCCGCATCACCATGAGCCCCCTTGAAAACACTCCAACGGCCAAATACAGGAGAGACGCTGGTCATAGAGAATTGCGTTTCACGCTACTCAGACAGAACGCTCAGTAATCATCCAACGACGTCTGCGACTGCGGTGTGTGCCCGGTTATCGTTGCTATTCCAGCAGCGAGCGCGTACACCGGGAAAGCCAACCGGAAGATCCTCGTCGAGGAAGACTACGTCCTCTTAGATCGTCTTGATGCTGCTAATGCGAAGCACCTCGGTGTCCGCATATACGATGATAAACGCCCTGCTCGCGTTGAAATATCCAACGATAATGAAACACTACACAGTGAAGTAGTCGAAACACTCGGGTCCCGTGTTGCGTACTTCCCACAACTCGCACTCCCACCAGAACAGGACCTGACGCTCACAATCACTGCTACTGAAACTGGTCAGCAAGAAATTCTGCCCCTCCCACAATCGTGACATCCTCCCCGTCGTAAACGACGG
>Ga0306875_100219_pt1 | contig 22203 bp, 16 predicted proteins | sample AntCluMetagen318_FD_190410 | JGI IMG/M metagenome (GOLD analysis project Ga0306875, IMG submission 190410) | Saline lake microbial communities from Club lake, Antarctica - Metagenome #318 (v2) (version 2) | ecosystem: Environmental > Aquatic > Non-marine Saline and Alkaline > Saline | place...
GCTCGGAGAAGTAGTACGACGGCAACCCGTCCATCTCGTTTGCGAGGTCCATCACCGCCACCGTCCCCTGCTCTTTCATGATGTGGTCCTCGGTGGCGGCCTCGCGGTGGATCTCGTTGGCGGTCGCGTTGATCGAGAGGTCGGGCGCCGAATCGCCGCCGAACGTGACGGCCTTGACGTTCTTCGATCCGAGGACCGCGCCCAACCCGCCGCGGCCGAACGCGCGCTCCTCGGTCGTCATGATCGACGCGAACCGGACTTCGTTCTCGCCCGCCGGCCCGATCACCGCTGTCCGGTCGCTGGGGATGTCGTGTTCGTCGTCGAGATAGTCAGTCGTCTCCGAGACGGTCGCTCCCGCGAGGCCCGGTACGGCTTCGAACTCGACGCCGTCGTCGCGCACGTGGAGAACGACTAGCTCGTCGCTCGCGCCCGCAAGCTCGATCGCTCCGTACCCCGTCGCCGCGAGATGGCGTGACACGAAGCCGCCGGCGTTCGACGACAGGAGTCCGTCTGTCAGCGGCGAGAGCGCGGTGCAGTTCGTCCGCCCCGTGAAGCTCATCTGAGACGCCTGCATCGGTCCGGTGGTGAACACGGCGCGGTTTTCGGGGCCGAGCGGATCCGCATCGAACGGGACTCGTTCGTGCGCGAGCCGGGTCGCCACGCCCCGTCCGCCGATGTACCGCTCCTGGACCTCCGTGATATCGGTCTCTACCGTCGTCCGCTCGCCGACGTCGATCGACAGCAGCGGTCCGGTACTGTGTAGCATGTCCGGTGATCCGTGGAGGCGGTACAAAAAACCGAGCCAACCCGCCCGAATTGAGGGTTTCAAGCCCTCTTGGCCGTTCTCTCCAGACATCTCATGGGCCATCTGAGCGACGCTTCAGGGTGAATTCCCGGCATACGCTGGGAAATAGGTACACAATATCTGTGTGTAATGTACACGATAAATTTATACTTCTGCTGTCAGATCCCCTTCGTAGACGCCCTGTTATCATGCCACGCGAACACATCTTCGACGAGGCCGAGTACGAGCGGCGGGTGGCTCGGACGAAAGAGCGGTTGCGCGAGCAGGATCTCGACGCGATCGTGGTCGCCGATCCGGCGAACATGAACTACCTGACCGGCTACGACGGCTGGTCCTTCTACGTCCATCAGGCGGTCGTGGTCACGCCCGATCGCGACGAGCCGATATGGATCGGTCGCGACATGGACGGTGACGGCGCACGGGCGACGACACACCTCTCCGACGACAGCATCCGCGCGTACAGCGACGACCACGTCCACTCACCGCACGACCTCCACCCGATGGACTACGTCGCCGGCGTTCTCGACGAGCTGGACGTCGCGGACGGTCGGATCGGATTGGAGATGGACGCCGCTTACTTCACCGCGAAGTCGTACACCCGGCTCCAGGGCAACCTCCCGGACGCCGAGTTCGAAGACGCAACGCTGCTCGTCGGCTGGATCCGTGTGAAGAAGTCGGACCAAGAGCTGGAGTACATGCGCGAGGCCGCTCGGATCTCCGAGAACGCGATGCGTGCCGGCCTCGACGTCATCGAGGAGGGCGTCCCGGAGTACGAGGTCGCCGCCGAGATCTACGAGCAGTTGATCGAGGGGACGGATGAGTACGGCGGCGACTACCCCGCGATCGTCCCACTGATGCCGTCGGGCGATCACACCGGGACGCCACACCTCACATGGACGGATCGACCGTTCGAGGAGGGCGACCCGGTCATCATCGAACTCTCCGGCTGCCGGCATCGCTACCACTCGCCGCTGGCCCGGACGACCTTCGTCGGCGACCCGCCGGCCGAGCTTCAGGAGACCGCAGACATCGTCGTCGAGGGGCTGGAGGCGGCGCTCGACGCCGCGGAGCCCGGCGTCACCTGCGAGGCCGTCGAGAAGGCGTGGCGGACCACCATCGAGAAGTACGGGCTGGAAAAGGAGGACCGCATCGGGTACTCGATGGGGCTCGGCTATCCGCCGGACTGGGGCGAGCACACCGCGAGCATCCGTCCGGGCGACGACACCGTCCTCGAAGAGGACATGACGTTCCACATGATCCCGGGCATCTGGACCGACGAAATCGGCATGGAGATCAGCGAGACGTTCCACGTCACGTCCACCGGGGCGGAGACGCTGGCCGAGTTCCCTCGCGAGCTGTTCACGGCCTGAGCGGGGTTCCGACGATTACCGCCGTCACTCGGGCGTGACGACCGCGTTTTCTAACTCGTCGCCCGCGTCCAGCGCCGCGACGTTGTCCGCGACGATGTCGGCCAGCCGGTCCCAGTGTTTCGGGGTGTGACCGCCGGTGTGGGGGGTGATGAGGCAGTTCTCTAGCTCCCAGAGTACGTGATCCGACGGGAGCGGCTCGGGGTCGGTGACGTCGAGGGCGGCGCCGCGGATTCCCTCGGTCTGGAGGGCGGAAACGAGGGCGTCGGTGTCGACGAGCCCGCCGCGAGCCGCGTTGACGACGACCGCGTTCGGCGGGAGTGTCGCTAACTCGGCCCCCCCGACCATCCCGCGGGTCAGATCGGTGAGCGGGCACGCGAGCACGACGTAGTCGCTTCGGGCGAACGCGTCGTGGACGTCGTCGTCGTCGAAGCTCAGTATCTCGTCGGTGGGGCCGCCCTTCTCCGGGGTGTAGCGGATCCCGATCGTCTCCACGTCAAAGCCCGCAAGCCGTTGGACGACCGCCTCGCCGATCGATCCGAGCCCGACGACGGTGATGGTGCTGTCGGTGAACTCGTGCGACTGGAAATGTCGCCATTCGCTGTTCGACTTCCGGCGCCACCCCTCGTGCAGATTGCGCGCGAACACGAGCATGTTGGCAATCGACTGCTCGGCGATGCCCGGAGCGTGGATACCGCCCGCGTTCGTCACGGTGACGCCGTGGTCTCGGAGCGCGTCGGTCGGGACGTGATCAGTGCCGGCGAAGGTGCACGCGAACAACTCCAGTCGGTCGGCGCGATCGAGGCGGTCGGCGTCGAGCGTGATCCCGGTCACCACGCGGGCCTTCGGTACGAGTTCGCGCTCCTCGGCAGGGGTCCGAGCGAGCGCGACCGTCTGGTTCGGGAGTCGCTCGCGGAGCGCGTCCGCGTACGACGCCATCGATAGGCCTTCCGTTCCCTCCCGTAACACGACGATATCGGGATCAGCGGTCTGGTGTGAGCTCATGAGCGGTGGGCGCGTCGAGACGACGCGTTGGCGGATCATGAAGAGGCCTTCTCTTAGCCTTTTGTGTATCTCGCGTACACGACAATCGTGTACCATTAAGGCGGTCGGGCGAGAGGGTGTCTCGCATGAACGAACCGATCCGGAATCGGCTCACCAGTCTCCGCCGACAGTTTCACCGTCATCCGGAGCCCGCGTGGCGCGAGTTCCTCACGACGGCGACGCTCGTCGACGAGATCCGGTCGATAGGTGTCGACGAACTCGCCATCGGCCCGGACGCGTACGATCCGGGCGACCGCATGGCAATTCCCGACGGAGATCTGGGCCCGTGGATCGAGCGCGCCCGGGACCACGGAGCGGACGGCGAACTGCTTGACCGCATGACCGGCGGAAACACCGGGGCCGTCGCCGTGCTCGACCGCGGCGAGGGGCCCGCGATCGGGCTTCGCGTCGACATCGACGGGCTGTTCATCGAGGAGTCGACCGCTCCCGACCACGCGCCCGCCGACGAGGGGTTCCGTTCCGAGATCGACGGGACGATGCACGCCTGCGGCCACGATGTCCACGTGACGTGGGGGCTCGCGGTCCTCGAAGCGATCGCCGAGAGCGACTTCGCCGGGCGACTGGTCGTGTTCTTCCAGCCGGCCGAGGAGACCGGCGGCGGCGGTCATCCGATGGCCGAGAGCGCGTACGCGGACGACCTCGACTACCTATTGGCAGTTCACGTCGGCTTAGATCACCCGACCGGCGAGGTGGTGGCGGGGATCGAGAAGCCGCTGGCGATGGCACACTTAGACGCGACGATCGAGGGGACATCGGCACACGCCGGGAAGGCGCCCAACGAGGGCGACAACGCGATGCAGGCGATGGGGACGGCGATCGTGAACGCCTACGGGATCTCTCGACACGCTGACGGTATGACGCGGGTGAACGTCGGCTGGGCCGAGGCCGGCACCGCGAGCAACGTCATCGCCGAGCGCGCGCAGATGGAGGCCGAGGCGCGCGGTGAGACGACCGAGCTGATGGAGTTCATGAAGAGTCGGTTCGAGCGCACCGTGCGCGGCGCCGCGACGATGCACGGCTGTCGCGCGAGCGTCGACGTGGTGAGCGAGTCGCCGCGCGCGGACAGCGACCCGGAGCTACAGGCGCTGGTGACCGAGGTTGCCGAGGGCGTCGACGGGATCGACACCGTGCTCCCGGCGGCGGATTTCGGCGCGAGCGAGGACGCGACGTTCCTCATGAAACGGGTTCAGGAAGAGGGCGGGCTGGCGACGTACCTCATCGTCGGTACCGACCACCCGACGAGTCACCACACGCCGACGTTCGACGTGGACGAGCGGAGCATCCGGCACGGCGTGGACGTGCTCGTCGGAACGATTCGGGACCTCGAACAGCGACATCCCGTCCCGCAAGTCGAGGACGAGACGGCGATCCGGTCCCAACAGGACTGACCTCGACGACCGCGTCAGGTGGCCGCCGCGCTCGCACTGACGGCGTCGATCGCGTCGAGGAAAATGCCCGTGCCGAGCGCGATTTCGCGTTCGGTCGCGTCGAGCGGGGGAAGGAGTCGGATCGTCTTTGTCCCGCAACCGAGCGTCAACAGTCCCCGGTCGAGGGACGCCTCGACGACGGCGGAGCGACGCTCGGGCGTGTCGAACTCCACCGCGAGCATCAGGCCCTTACCGCGAACGTCCACGACGGTGTCGGGCGTGTCGTCACGAAGAATCTCTTTGGCCTGCCGACCCCGCCGGGTCGCGTTGGCCAGCAGGTCGTACTCGTCGATCGCCTGCAGCGTGAACGCCCCCATCATCGATCCGAGGAGGTCGCCGCCGCCGAACGTCGAGCCGAGGCGGTTCTTCTCCGTCGGGAACATCTCGGAGCGGGAGATCGTCGCGCCGACGCGCAGCGCCTTCGCGCTCGCGATCACGTCCGGCTCGATGGCGTAGTGGTCCGCCGCCCACATCTCACCCGTGCGGCCGACACCCGACTGGATCTCGTCGACGACGAGCGGGATGTCGTACTCGTCGGTGACGGCCGCGACCTCGTCCATGAACGCCTCGCTGGGGAAGCGGTAGCCGCCGACGCCTTGGATCGGTTCGAGCGTCAGGAACGCGATCTCCGCGGGGTCGACGTGGCCGCCCTCGGGCGCGAGCATGTTCCGGAGCTGCGAGCCACCGCCCGCGAAGAAACCGCAGTCACAGCTCGCGGCGTCACAGTCGCGATCCGCACAGAACGGAACCGTCTCGATACCGCTGATCTCGGGGTACTGACGCGTGTACACGTCCTTCGACTTCGTCAACGAGAGGGTCCCGAGCGTGCGACCGTGGAAGCTGCCGTTGAAGGCGACGCCGTACTTCGCGGGCGCGCGGTGGTCGTGCGTGATCTTCATCGCGTTCTCCATCGCCTCGGCGCCGGAGTTCGAGAGGAACACCGTGTCCATCCCGTAGTGGCTGGAGACGTCGGTCAACGTCTCCATGAGATGGCTCGATCCGGGGAAGTTGGCGTCCTCGGGCGTTGGCCCCGACCCGAAGTACATGTCTTGGCCGGCGATCTTCATCGGCTCGACGAGGTCGAACTCGCGCAGCTTCGAGACCACCTTCTCGTTGTTGTAGCCGAGCGGGGCAGCGCCGATGTGGCAGGTAAAATCGAGGAGGACGTTGCCGTCGACATCGGTGACGAACGGCCCGTCGGCCTCGCGGGTCACGTCCCAGACGAATTCGTGTGAGTACTCGCTGGGCGCGGAGTGTGACTGGTGGAATTCGACCCAACGCTGCGCGTTCGGGCCCGGAATCGCGTCCGCGATGGGTTCCGCCGTGTCCCTATTCATACACAGTTTATGTGTATAGCATACATTAAAACTTATTATAAATACAGTACGAGCCAGCCGTGACGGCCGTTAGTCGTCGTCTGACCCGGCAGATTCAACCGAACTGGACGGGGAGTCTGCGTCCTTCCCCGATCCCCACAGCACGGTTTCGTTCTGGAAGAGCACCTGATCGTAGTTCTCCCCGAAGTCCTTGATCAGCGACAGCATCGCGAGGAAGCAGACGAAGGCGAACGGCGTCCCGGTGATGATCGCCGCCTGTTGGAGCGTGTTCGCGCTGCCGCTACCGCCGAGGATCATCAGGATCGCTGCGGTCAACCCGAGGACGACGCCCCAGAAGATGCGGTTGATGTTCGACGGCTTGGCCTTTCCGCCGGTGGTCATCATCGAGACGGCCAGCGTCGAGGAGTCCGCCGACGTGACGAAGAACGTCGTCACGAGGATCATGAACGCGTAGATCAGTACGGACCCGATCGGGATCGCCATCGATATCCCCCCGAGATTCAACGTGAAGTTCAGCGCCTCGAAAAGGATGAACCCGGACACCTCCGGGCCCGCCTCGCCGGCGATCACCGCGCTGAAGTCGGCGATGCCGTTGTGCTGTGCCCAGACTGCGGTGCCGCCGACGAATGTAAACCACGGGATGGTGGCGCCGGAGGTCGCGACGATCCCCGTGAACGCGACCTCGCGGACGGTCCGTCCCTTGGAGATACGGGCGATAAACAGCCCCGCGAACGGGGACCACGAGAGCGCCCACGCCCAGTAGAACACCGTCCACGCGTTTATCCAGCCGGTCGCACTCCCGTCGCCCGCACCCATCGGCCCGGCACCGGTAAAGAGGCTCATCGAGACGAAGTCGCTGACCATCCCGCCGAACGCCTGCGTGCCGAGCAGCACGAGGAACAGCGTCGGGCCCACGATGAACGTCGTGAACATGAGCACGACGAACAGGATCATGTTGAAGTTCGACAGCCGACGGATCCCCTTGTCGACCCCGAGTACCATCGAGGTCGTAAAGAGCAGGGTCATCATGGTGACGACGAGCAGAATGCCCAGATCGCCCATGTTGATCCCCCACTGGTAGTCGAGGCCGGTGACGAACTGGCTTCCGATGAACCCGAGCGACGTGGCGACGCCGCCGATCGTCGCGAAGACGGCGAGGATGTCGACGACCTTCGCGGCCGGGCCGTCGAGGTTGTCGGCGCCGAGGATCGGCGTGAGCGCCGAGGAGACGCGCAGCGGGACGTTGTCGTAGTTGTACGCGAAGTAGCCGATCGCGATGCCCATAATGGTGAACACCGCGAGCTGCGGTAGCGCCCAGTGGAACAGCGTCTGCTGGACGGCAACCGTCATCGCCTCGGCCGTCCCGCCCTCGATGTTACTGAAGAGCGGTGAGGGGTTGTTGTAGTAGAACAGCGCCTCGGTCGGCCCCCAGAACACGACGCCGGCCGCGAACCCCGCGGAGTACAGCATCGCAAAAAAGGAGAGGAAACTGTACTCGGGGGGCTCGTCACCGAACTTGATTCCGCCCCACGGACCCACGATCAGGAAGAGCAGGAACAGCACGATCAGGAACACGATCAACATCATCGCCCAGTTGAACGCACCGAGCAGTTGGTTGTTCAGCGACGAAATACCGTTCTCGACGGCCGACGGGCTGATGAAGAACGCGGCGATCACACCCACCGTCAACAGGGCGCCGAACGCGAAAACGATTGGATCGATCTCTTCGCGGAACTCGTCGAGCATGCCCGATCCGGAGTCGCTCATCAGGCACCCCCGCGACGGCGACGACTACTTGTCTCACCTTGCCTCCGTCGATCAAGTACCATGCCACGTGCTGGCATGGGCTGTGAATCGAGAGTGTACACAATAAGTGTTTCTCAAGATACGAATATCTATTCAAATTATGTAGGCTGTATATATGTTCAACATATCAAACACATATGGCCGATCGGGCGAGACCAGTAGAGATATCGGAGATATACTGGATAGTTATCAAGAGATCACCAGCATAAACCCAAATACCAACTTAAATTGGGCTAAACTCAAAGATATCGAATCGATTCCAGACCAGCACTACGACAACGAATCGATCGCCGGATAGCGGTGCGTCATCGATATCCGTTATCGCAAAGAGACAGGCCGCCGCGCCGGTCAGTTTGTTAGTTCTTCGAGCGTGCGCTCGTGAGAGGCGGCGCTCTCGGTCAACTTCTCGGCGAACTCGTCGACGCGGTCTTTGATCTCCTCGCCGGCGTCTTCCGGCGAGAACGAGTCTGACATTGTCAGCAGACGGACGAACGCGCGGAGCTCCTCGTCGGTGAGCTCCGCAAATTCGTCGTTTTCGAGCTTTGCGACCACCTCGTCGACGTCGATCTGGCCGACCGGTTCGACGTTGAACTCCACGTTGACCATACGGTAGTTCGACCCGGCGAGCTGCTGTTCCGCCTTTCCGACGCCCTCCGAGAGCATGTCCTTAAACGGGGTGTGGTACCCCATCGTACCGAGGTGGAGAAACGCGAGCATGTCGGTGATCCCCTGCGTGTACGCCTCGCGGTCCTCGTCGTTCGGATCGAACACCGTTTTTCGATCGCGCTCCTCTAGACACTCGAAGAGGATGCTGAAATCGAGGATCGCGTTCCTGACGCGCCGTCGGATCCGGTTTCGCTTCTGTTTCCGCGAATGGTCCGTGTAATCCGTCTTGCGCCCGAGCAGAAAGTCACGGTCGGAGGGCGTGAGGATCCCGCGAGGCCGGTCCGACTCGGCAGCCGCCTCCAGCGACTCCGGCACGTCGTTCTGGCTCATACTCCACATACCGGGAGCGATCGGATTAACAGTACTGATCCGGCGAACGGTCACCGGCCGAACCGTCCGAATCTCCCCGGGCTGCGGTCTGTTGCGGCCGTCGGGCTGCGTCCCACTACGGTCGACGCCGCGAGAGTTCGACGAACGTGTCTGACAGAATATTGACGCCGATCGCGAGACTCTCCTCGTCGATGTCAAAGGTTGGGGTGTGGTGGCTCGTCGGATGGTCCGTCCCGACGAGGACGTACGACGCGAGGCCGCCGGCGTCCTGTACCTGCTGCATCAGATAGGTTCCGTCTTCGCTCACGCCGAACTCTTCGGACGGGATCACGCGCTCGACGCCGTCGACGTCCCACGCCACGTTCCCGACGACCTCTCGGAGCGCCGGGTGGCTGTCGACACACGGCGATTCGCTGATCACGTGCGGCGCGACGTCACAGTCGTGGAGCTCGGCGGCGGCGTACAGTATCCGTTCAAGCTCGGTGCGTGCGTACGTCATCAGGGCGGTCGTCTCGCCGCGGACTTCGGCGTCGATCGTCACCTCCTCGGCGATGACGTTGCTCGCGGAGCCGCCCTCGATCCGGCCGACGTTCACTCGTGTCGCGCCGTCGCGGTGGCGGGCTATTCCGTACGCGTTCTGGATCGCGACCGCGGCGGCCTGCATGGCGTTCGCCCCCTCGTTCGGCGCCTTCCCCGCGTGTGCACTCGCGCCCTCGAACGTGGCCGTCAGGTGTGCCATCGCCAGCGGGCTCTCCACACCGGCGACGATCTCACCCGTCGGGTGATCTAAGCCGACGTGAAGCGCGAACAGGTAATCGACGCCGTCGAGGTGACCGCTCTCGGCCATCGCCTTGCCGCCGCCGGAGATCTCCTCTGCCGGCTGGAAGAACACCTTGAGCGTTCCCTCAAAGGGGCTCTGTTTGACCGCCTCTAGCGTCCCGAGCGCGATCGCGAGGTGCGCGTCGTGGCCGCAGGCGTGCATGTACCCGTCGTGTTCCGAGCGGAACCCCTCCGCCGTCGGCCGGTGATCGGGCTCCGCCGATTCGTGAATCGAGATCGCGTCGAGATCGACGCGCAGGCCGATACACGGCCCCTCGCCCTGTGAGAGCGTCGCGACGACGCCCGTGTGGCCACCCGCGGTGCGTTCGAGGAGGTCGTCGCTGGCCCCGGCCCGACGGGCGCGGTCGAGCCACGGCCGGATCTCGTCGTCGTCGGGGACGGCCATCCGCGCATCGGTTGCGAGCGCCTCGCGACCGACGGCAATCTCGTCGACGCCGATTCGTTCGAGTTCTTCGACGACGCGGGCAGTCGTTCGAAACTCGCGCCATCCCGGCTCCGGATGGCGGTGGAACGCCCGCCGGAGGTCGCTCAGTCTGGCTCGCGCGTCGTGGGACATCCGTCCGAAGGCAAAGCGGTCGGGATACTTAACCGTGGCCGATAGTTCACTCCCCGCATGCTGAGCCGAGAGGCGCCGTCGTCGACCGTGCCGACGGTCCGGGTGCCGCCTCGTTACTCCTCGTCAGCGGCCGACACCCGCACCACCTGCTTGCCGATGTTGTCGCCAGAGAAGAGCCCGAGGAAGGCGTCGGGGGCGTTCTCCAACCCCTCCACGACCGTCTCGCGATGTTGAAGCTCGCCGCTCGCGACCCAGCGCCCGAGCCGCTCGCTCGCCTCGCCGAACCGGGTCGCGAAGTCGCCGACAAGCAGTCCCTGCACCCGCGCTCGCACCGGAATCAGTCCCGGGAGCTTCCGTGGCCCGGTCGGGACTTCCTCGTCGTTGTAGTGGGCGATCTGCCCGCAGACCGCGACCCGCGCGTCGAGGTTCAGTTGCGTGAATACGGCGTCGGTGATCGGGCCCCCGACGTTGTCGTAGTAGACGTCGACGCCGTCGGGCGCGGCTTCATCGAGGGCGGCGCGGTAGTCGTCAGTCGTCTTGTAGTTAATCGCGGCGTCGAAGCCGAGATCGTCCGTGAGCCACGCCGTCTTCTCGTCGCTGCCGGCGAAGCCGACCACGCGACAGCCGTTGCGCTTGGCGATCTGGCCGACGACCGAGCCGACCGCGCCCGCCGCGCCGGAGACGACGACCGTATCGCCGGGCTTGGGCTCGCCGACTTCCAACAGCCCGAAATACGCCGTCCGTCCGGGCATGCCGAGGACGCCGAGGTACGCCTCCGGGTCGGCGACCGTCGGATCGACCGGTGCGACCTCATCGGCGTCGAGGGTCGCGTAGTCGGCCCACTGCCCCTCGCCCGTCACGAGGTCGCCCGCGTCGTATGCGTCGCTCTCGCTCTCGATCACTTCGCCAACGATCCCCCCTTTGAGCGTGTCGCCCACGTCCCACGGTTCCGCGTACGACTCGGCGTCGCGCATCCGGCCGCGCATGTACGGGTCGACCGAGAGGAATCGCGTCCGGACGAGGAGTTCGCCGGGAGCGGGAGACGGTACGTCCGTCTCGCGCAGTTCGAAGCTGTCCATGTCGGGCTCGCCCGCCGGTCGCTCGGCGAGCAGCCACTCGCGGTTGGTGTTCGTCACGGTTGATGTTAGAGCATGAGACCCAATAGGGTTTGGACGCCAGCAGCCGTCGTGGGGTTCGAGAGCGATCGCCGCCGATCGTCAGGTCGTCACGCTGGGATCAGTCCTCGCCCAGCGGGAACGCCAAGTGTTCGTCGCTCTGCTCGACCTCGGTCCCGAATGCCGCGGACCGGTCGGTAAGGGTGTCGCGCACCCACTCGGCGATATCGTCGTCCGCCAGCGTCGCCGCCTCGTCGACGATCGCGGTCGGCTCGACGACCAGCTCGTCGAGGTCGCCGTCCCGCACGACGAGTTCGAAGAGGGCGCTTCGCTTGTTGTGGACGCCCTCTCGGTCGATGTAGTCGACGTAGTCGTCGACGAAGTCCCCCGCGTCATAAATAATCGGTCGCCCGCGGTACACCTCGACCCCCTGGAGGACGTGCGCGCTGTGGCCGTGGACCACGTCGACGCCCTGATCGACGAGCCACCGGCCGAACGCCTCGTGGACCGCCCGGGGTTCGGTCTCCCAGTTCGGTCCCCAGTGGAGCGAGGCGACGACGAGGTCGGGGTCGTGTGCCGCCGCGCTGTCGAGAATCTCTTCGACGAGCGAGCGCGTCGCGGACACAGACGGATCGAGCGTTGCGAACGCGGTCCCCGGTTCCGACTCGGCCGCCGCGAACTCCTCGGACTGGTCGGTGAGGCCGAACGCCGCGACGGTCAGGTCGCCCGCCTCGAACACTGTGGGTTCGAGCGCGGACTCCCGGTTAGTGCCGGCGCCGGCGTTCGCGATCCCCGCCTCGGTCAGATGGGATTCGGTATCCCGGAGTGCGGGTTCGCGGTAGTCGAGGACGTGGTTGTTCGCGAGCGAGACGAACGAGGCGCCCGCCGCCTCCAGAGCCGGCACGGCGAAGGCGGGATCAGCCCGAAAGTAGTACCCCTTGTTCGGCCAGCGCGTCCCGCGATCGGAGACGCAACACTCCAAGTTTCCGACCAGTCCGTCGAGTTCTTGAAGCCGCGAGAGCGTCGAGCCCCAGACGTTTTCGGGATTGTCGTCGTCGGCCCACCGCTCGTTGACGCTCCGACCGAGCATCAGGTCGCCGACGAACCCGATTCGAGTCGCGTCGTCCTCGGCGTCGTCGTCGTTCTCGGTGGGCTCCCCGCTCTCGCCGGTCGCCTCAGTCCCGTCCGATCCGTCGCCGGCGTCGCGCTGTCCGTCGGCGGCGTCCGGCGCCCCTACGCATCCAGCGAGGCCGGCGACGCCGGCGACGCCCGACGCCAACAGCGTCCGTCGCGTCTGCATCGTCTCGCCGGTTCGGCGAGCGAGGGTTTGAATCTTCGGACCGGTCGCTCGCGTCGACACTCACTCGATCGTATCGAGTTCTCTCCGCCTATCGCGAGAGGTCATTACCGCGATAATGGTTATCGCGATAATGACTTGGGAACCCCGGCCGTCGGAACCGACGATCGGGCGGTGACGTTTTCTGGGACCGACCGCGAGCGCCTCAAACGCTGCTGACCCCGGCCCTAGTACTCGATCCCTGCGGAGTATCGGTCCAACATGAGCACCAGCGCCGCCCCGCCGACCGCCGCGAGCGCGAACCGCGGTGCCGCCGCCGACCACGTCTCACCGCTTTCAGCCAGCCGGATCGACACCTCGACGATGGGCGCCCGAAGCGCGCCGACGATCAGACTGACGAGGAACGCGAGCGTCGCGGCGCGGGCACGGGCGAGCGCGTACTTCACGGCGTGGGCGATCGTGAACACGCCGACGACCCCACCGAGCAGGAACGTCGCGACCGGGGGGAGCGTCTCGGCGAGCGCGTCGGTGCCGTTCCCGAGCGCGACCGCCGCGAGCCCGTCGACGAACCGACTCACCGTCCCCGACATGTACTCGTACTGGCCGAGCACGACGAGGAGGAGCGAACCGGAGACTCCCGGGAGGATCATCGCACTGACTGCGACCGCACCGGCGACGAACACGACCAGCAGCGAGCTCGAAAGCGCCGTCGAGGCGTACCCCGACGCGAGGAAGGCGAGCGAGAACCCCGCGATCGCGGCCGCCTTCCGACGCGACGTGTCGAGCGAGACGCCGCCGAAAAGCACCGCCGCAGAGGCCGCGATCAGCCCGAAGAAGAAGCCGTACGTCGCGACGGGACGCGTTTCGAGCAGGTAGTCGACGCCGCTGAGGACGGCGACGACCGCGGTTCCGATGCCCGCGAGGAGGACGAACAGGAAGGCGCCGTCGATCTCGTGAAACGCGGCCCGCGCGTCCGGAATGTTGGCCGGACGTGCGCCTGCGAGCAGGCGTCGGATACGTGCGGGGTCGACGGCGGTGACCGCCGCGATCAGCCGCTCGTAGATCCCGACGATCAGCGCGATGGTGCCGCCGGAGACGCCGGGGACCGCGTCCGCGCTCCCCATCGCGACGCCCTTCAGATACAACGCCGCCCACTCTCGGAGGCCCGCCATGGCGAGTTACGCGCTCGCGCCCTCACTGGTGGTCGCGTCGACGCCTGTCGCGTCAGCGATGACCGTCGCCGAATCGACTGTGGCCGTTTCGCTGCCCGATCCGTCGCCGCCGTCAGCGCCGCTCCCGTCGATCGAACACTCGGGGTCGCCGCTCGGGCAGTCGATGACTTCCTCCGTGAGTTCGACCGTCGCCGCCGCGTCGTCCGCGCCGACGACCTGACCTTCGGTCACTTCGACCTGCCCGACGCGCTGGGTCGTGGTGAGGCCGTCGTCGGTGGTCTGTGCGGTGGTGATGTTGTACGGACCAGTGGCACGGACGCTCGTGTTCGTGTACCCGTTCTCGGGGCCGAACTCGTCGTAGCCCGTCGTGGAGTACGGGACCGTGAACTCGAAGTTCCCGTTCTCGTCGGCCTCGGCGTACTGGGTGTACTCGAAGGTCCCGCCGGTGGCCTTTTCGAGTTCAACCGTCGCTTCGACCTCCTCGCCGGGTGCCGCGCCCGAGCCCTCGATCGTCGCACCGGGGACCCGCTCGAACGTCTTCACGAAGTCGTCCCGGAACGCCGCGAGGCCGGACTCGCCGAGGAGGCTCCGGACGTCGACGCCGAGCTGCTGGAGGATCTGCACCTGCCGGAACGAGGGCGACCGCCCGGGTGCCTCCGAGGCGTGAACGAGCCGGTGGTGTTCGAGGGCCTCGACGCGCTCCGAGGGGAGGTCGCCGACGCCGCCGAGCTGCGCGCTGCCGTCTTCTTCGACGTACGCGCGGGCGGCCGAGACGTTGTCGAACTGTCGGATCGTCGCTCTCGGATCGCTCGGGAGAGTGTTAATCTCGATCTGATCGCCGCTCGCGGTCTGGGCGCTCTGGGTCTCCCAGTCGACGACGACCGGCTGCGGATCGACCGCGCTGCCGTAGTGCTCGTACAGCCGAATCATCTGGCTCTCGTGGTAGCGCTGCGTGTTCACCTGCATCACCGTCTGGAACCCGCCCTGTTCCGTCTGCTGATAGAGGACGCGGTTGAAGTCCGAGCGGGTCTCGTTGCCCGAGTAGAACGTGACGGGCGCGCCGAACTTGGAGTTCGGCGAGGCCATCTGCGAGTCCACCATCACGTAGCGGGTGTTCTCGCCCTCCGTGCTCTGGCTCGCGAGCACCTCGCGGGACGCCTCTTCGCTCGGTGCCAGGAGGTAGTCAGCCGCTTCGCCCGCGTTCTGCTGGAACGGGTTCGCGTTCGGGATGCGCTCGGCGCGCGTGGTGATCCAGTGGCCGTAGTCCCACCACGACTGCACGCCGTACGCGCCCTCCGGGTACTCGAAGTCGCCGTCGGCGGGGCGCTCGTAGGTGCCGTACAGCTCCATGGGGTTGTCGGCGCCTTCGAGCTCGCCCGGCGTGGGCGTCTCGTCGTTCATCCACTGGAGGCTCCCGTCCCACTGCGTGACGCTGCCGGGGCCGGTGTTCGCGCCCGCGGCCCACACCGGCGTCGCCATCGCGACGAGCGGGACGAGGACGATGACGACGAGGACGAGCGCCCCCATCGCCTGCCACCCCTCGATATCGCGAACGCCCGAGAGCGAGCGCAGGCGGAGGAAGTCGACGGCCAACTGGACGAAGTACGCCGCGCCGACCGCGACGATCACCGCGAGGTAGTAGTTGAAGCGAACTTGGGTGAACGCGGCGCTCCCGATGAACGCCGCCCACACGACGAAGTACAGCTCCTCGGCGTCGTACTCGACGAGGAACGTCGCGCCGACGAGCAAGGCGGCCGCGATGAGGAGTCCGATCACCTGCCAGCTCACGCCGACGACGCCGCCGATGGCGTCGTAGAGCTGGGGGACCGCGTAGACGGAGCCGACCACGGCGAGCGCGGCCGGGATGTAGAGCGTGTGGTTCGCGTCGTCGGAACGGTAGAGGGGACGCGCGAGGATGTAGAGAACGGCGGCGAGCGCGAGGAAGAACGCGAGGCCGTACTGGCCGAGGACGAAGTCGGCGAGGGAGGCGTCCTGGAGGGGCGGCTGGGCCTCACCGATGGTGCGAGCGCCGGCGCTGGCCGAGAAGCCGACGGTGTTGAGGAGGCTGCCGGTGAGCGTCGACCACAGCGAGGGGATCGCGAGCCAGACGACGGCCGCGGATGCAAGGATGAGGCCGCCGACGGCCGGCGGGTAGGTGGCAGCGTCGAGGTCGCGCGACTCCCACTGGCGGGCGAGCCACGCGAGGAAGACCGCACCGAGCGCGACGCCGAGCGGGGAGACGATCTGGAGGAGCGAGTACTCGCTCACAGCGAACCGGAACGTGTCGAGCGGGACGATCTGCATCAGTCCGGCGACGACCATCGACACCGCGCCCGCGAAGGCGACGGGTTCCGGGCTCTTCCCGTGGGACACGTCACTGGTGATCTTGATCGCGAGGAAGACCCCGGTGAATCCGACCACGAGGGCTCCGGGCTGCCACGTCCACATGTAGAGACCGAGCGCGACGCCCGCGGCGGCCGCGTACGCGGCGGGACGCTTGAGTGCGGCCCAGTCGCGGTCGACGACGAGCTCCCAGACGGGTGCCTCGCGCTCGGCGACCGCGACGGCGACGAGGAACGCGAGGATGGCGAGACTCTGGAAGAGCACCTCGGCCGCGCTGTGGTCCGGGAAGCCGACGAGACTATAGCTGAAGAAGGTCCCCGGCAGGAGCGCGAGGACGACGACCGCGGCGAGGGCCGCGAAGCGGTCGACGAACCGACGTGCGATGAAGTACGTCGGGATCGCAACGAGCGCGCCGGCGATGGGGGCCATGATGAGCATGACCTCCTCGGCGCTGCCCATGATCGGGCGAGCGATCCAGATGCCGACCGCCATGATGTGGTCCCAGAGGGTCCCAAACTGGCCGGCCTGGTTCCCGAGCGGGAACCCGGTCCAGACGTCGAAGGGCATCCGATTCGGGTAGTTCTCCATGATGTACATCGTCTCGCGGAAGTGGTACCACGGGTCGTTGCCGCGGAAGTACACCTCGCCGTTCTGGACGAAGTTGCCGTACGATTGCAGTCGCGTCCAGAGCATGAACGCGAAGACGCCGAGAAGCACCGGGACGTGGTACCACCGCTTGAGCAGATCGGAGGGGGACCGGTCCGATCCGTCCGGCGGATCGTTCGAGTCGCTCATTACGTGAAAACGACTGGCAAAACGCGCATAAGGCTTGTGATAAAGCGAGCGACCGGAGGCGGAAGGTCTAAGCGCTCCGGTCGGGGAGTATGCCTCCGTGAAGGTCTCGGTCGTCGTCTGTACGTACACGCTCGACATGTACGAGCACTTCCGCGAGGCCGCCGACAGCGTCCTCGCGCAGACGCACGACGACGTCGAGCTCGTCGTGGTCGTCGACGGAACGCCCGAGGTGTACGAGCAGGTCGTCGACGACTACGGCGACCGCGAGGACGTGGTCATCGAGTGCAACGACGAGAACGTGGGGTTGTTGGAGAGTCGGAACCGGGGTGCAGCAATCGCGTCCGGTGACGTGGTCGCGTTTATCGACGACGACGCGATCGCCGACGAGGCGTGGGTCGAGCGGCTGGTCCGCGCCTATGAAGAGGAGGACGCGATCGCGGCCGGCGGGAAGATGACGCCCGCGTGGGTCGCCGGCAAGCCGTCGTTTCTCCCCGAGGAGTTCTACTGGCTGATCGGCGTGACGCATCGCGGATTCGCGGACGGGCCGGGCGAGGTGCGGAACACGTTCGGATCGAACATCTCGTTCCGGGCGGACGTGTTCGCAGAGTTGGGCGGGTTCGACGTCGACATCGGCGGGCGGAAGGGCGACAAGAACCTGCAGGGTGGAGAGACGGAGCTGTGCGCGCGGATGCGAGAGCGATACGGACAGGGGGTGTGGTACGATCCCGACGCGGAGGTAGCCCACAAGGTGTTCGAGTACCGGACGGAGTTCCGGTGGTTGGTCGATCGGGCGTTCTGGCAGGGGTACTCGAAGCGGGCGATGGAGTCGTTCGTTGAGGATGAGGGTGGTGAGGAAGGGGCGTTTCTCGGAGCGTTGGTGACCGAATTTATCCCGACGCGTACGCTCAAATTGGTCCGAAATTCCTCATTGGCTAAGGCGTCACAACTCGTATCACTGTTTCTGTTCACCGCTGCAGTCGGATCCGGATACGTCTACGGGATCTGGGACTGGGATGACGACACACTTTTTCGATGACCCGCCTTTGGCGTCGGTATGAATACGTCGGCCGGCGACGAGACTATCGAGTTCGGGGAGCTCGATATCGCGATCGCCCACTGGCACGTCAACGCGTGGGGCGGTGCCGAGTACCTCGTCACGAAGCTCGCGGAAGCCGTCGACGTGGATCACGTATACACGCTCGGTGAGCCCGATCCGGACGATCCCAACCCGTACGGGTCAGTGACGTTCGAAGACGTGACCCCGCGTCTCGACTACTCGGTCGTTCGTCGATTCCAGCGACACGCCGGCCGGGTCTTCGAGTACTCCCAGTGGGAGGACGTGGACTGGAGAGAGTTCGGAGATCCGGACGTGTTGATCACTTCGGGAGCGACGACACGGGCGGTCATCACGCCCGACGACACGCTTCACGTGAACTACTGTCACTCGCCGCCCAGATGGTTCTACGACCTCTATCACGATCGTAAAAATTCGGTATTCGGAGCCCTCACTCGACCGATGATTCGGTACCTTCGAACGCGGGACATGGCGATCGATCCCCGCGTCGATCACTACCTCGTCAACAGCCCGATCATCGAGCGTCGCCTCTGGAAGTACTACAAGCGCGATTCGGAGGTACTGTATCCTCCCGTCGAGTTGGATCGGTACTACAACGACGGCGATCACGAGTTCTACCTTCATCTGGGTCGTCTTGACGAAGAGAAGGGCGTTCCCGAGGTCGTCGCGGCGTTCGAGGAGCTGGACGAACAGCTGGTGATGGCCGGTGGAGCTGGGGATGTCGACGACTCGGTTATGGATCGGATCGAGCGCGCTGAGAACATCGAGTGGAAGGGGTTCGTCGACGAAGACGAGAAGCTCGAACTTCTGGCACGCTGTTCCGCGGTCGTGTTCAACGGGCGAAACGAAGACTTCGGGATCGTTCCGATAGAGGCGAACGCGAGCGGAAAGCCGGTGCTGTCTCGGGACGACGGATTTCCGGGACTCTTCGTCCATGAGGAGAACGGCTACCTTCACGATGGGACTGCAGGTGGTATTCAGCAGATTATTGATCGGGTGCGCGAAGGAGATCTGGCGGTCGATCCGGACGAACACGTCTCACGCTTTTCTTTCGAGGCGTTCTCAGAGAGGATTCTGGAGGTTATCGTGGGTTCGCACACTGACTTCCAGCGTCGTGTCCGCCAGTAACAAATACTCTTCCCGAGTAGCGGAGAACGATTGAACGATGACGGAGACGATCGTCCTCGGCCTCGACGGAGCGAATTGGGACCTGTTAGAGCCGTGGCTGGAAGACGGTGACCTTCCGAACATCCAATCCCTCCGAGAAGAGGGGACGTGGAGCGACATGGAGAGCTGTCCACCACCAGTCACATGTCCGAACTGGCGGTGTTACTCGACAGGGAAGAACCCCGGAAAGCTCGGGGTCTTCTGGTGGGAGAAGATCGACACTGAAGAGCGAACGCTCACGACGCCAACATCTCGCTCTTTTAAATCGAGCAACTACTGGGACTACCTGAACGACGCCGGGAAGACTGTCGGAATCATGAATCTCCCGATGTCGTATCCGCCGTTCGAGGTAGACGGCTGGATGGTGGCCGGGGGGCCCGGCAGCGAGCAGGAAGACTACACGCATCCGAGTACGATCGAAGATGAACTTGAGGCGCGTGACTATCGGCTTCATCCCGAAATTCCGGTTACATCGAACGAAGACCATGAGGCTGCGTCCGCCATCGTGGACCTGATCGACGATCGGTTCGACACCTTCCGCGAACTTCTCGCGGACCGTCCCGTGGACGTGGCCCACCTAACGGTGTTTTACGTCAACGTCCTCCAGCACTTCTTCTGGCGTGACGACGTGACGAAGCGAGCGTGGAAGGTCATCGACGAGCACATCGGTGAGGTCCGCGACGCGTACCCCGACGCGACGCTCTACTTGATGTCCGATCACGGCTGTACCGATGTGGACACGGTGTTCCACGCCAACAGCTGGCTGGAACAGGAGGGATATCTCGTCACGGAGACGGGTGCGTCGGACACGTTCTCGAAGGTCGGGATCAACAAGAAGCGCGTCTCACAGCTCGCACACCGACTCGGAGTACACGGACTCGTCACGTCGCTCACGCCGAATTCGGTCAAGGACGCCGTCCCCGAGGACGAAGAGGGGTTCAAACGCGAGCAGAAGCTCGAAAAAGTTGACTGGGAGCGCAGCGACGCTATCGCGAGCGGACAGGGGCTGATATACCTGATCGACGACTCTCGAACCGACGATCTCGTGAGTGACCTAGAGGCGCTCAAACGCGACGGGCGACCGATCGCGAGCGCAGTCTATAGGCGCGAGGAGGCGTACAAAGGGGACTTCGTTGATGAAGCGCCGGAGATCATCTTCGATCAGAGCGAGGGCGTCCACACCAGCGGCGCGATTGGCGACAACCCGGTGTTCTCGGACGCAGGTAAGTGGAAAGCGGAGAATGTTCGAACCGGTCTGTTCCTCGCATCTGGGATAGATACGACCGACGAATCGCTCGACGACGAGCTGTCGATCACGGACGTGGCACCGACGCTTCTCCACCAGCTCGGCGTCGCTGTGCCGACCGACATGGACGGCGAGCCGCAGTTGACGGGCGACAGATCGATCGAGTTGCGTGAGCCGATCCCGTTCGCGTCGATCGACGCCACCGCCGACGACGAGGTTGCGGCACGTCTGGAGGACCTCGGGTACCTCGAATGACGGTCTGTCTCACCGGCGATGTTCACCATATGTCCTTGGAGACTCGGGACCAGGAGTACATGGATCGGACAGAGGTGGAGGCGGCGATCGAGTACGCCGAGGTCGCTGCTGAGTACGACGTACCCGTGACGCTGTTCGTGACCGGGAAGGCGGCCGAAGAGGAACCGGAGCGAGTGAAGCGACTCGCGGTCATGGAGAACGTCGAGATCGGCGGGCACAACTACTGGGCGTTCGACACGCTAATTCACAAGGGGTGGCGGGGAGTCACTGGCTCGTGGAACGGTCCGCGTCCGTTTCAGCGCTGGGAGATCCGAAAGACCATCGAGACGTTCGAAGAGCTCGGGATCGAGATCACGTCGTGGCGCGATCACGCGTATCGACACGACAGGCACACGGCGGCGTTGCTGTCGGAGGCGGGTATCACGCATTTTTCCGACGCGGTGGAACCGGACGGAGAGGTTCGAGAGGAGGACGGATTGACTGTGGTTCCGATAAACACGCCGCCCGATCACGAGCACGTGTATCACGCGTTTCGGACGCCGGAATTCGTGGCAGAGAATGATTTTGAGGGGCCGTTCGGGGAGGATTCCGTGGAGGTGGAAGAGTGGGTGGAGTGGGTGCTAGGGCGGGTGTCCGAGCAGGATGGTGTGACAACCATACTCGCTCACCCGGCGTGTATGTGGTTGGCAGACGATTTTAGAGGGTTTGAATCAGTGTGTAGAAGAATATATAAATATATACTCATAAAAATTAAAAATTTAAGCTGAGCAGACAGGCCGTCTGGTAATATATCTCATATCTTTGCTCACACTGGGGAAATTCGAGCCAACCCGAATGTTAGATAGATACTACACTTGTCTTTTGGGCCCAATTAGAAATCCAGGATTAGTCTCTTGGTTAATAGTCTTCAATTCTTCAAATGTGTGTCCATTTGATTCTAACAACGATTTAAATCGATCTCGAGTTATATTCTCCCTAGATATATGTAGCTCCACAATTCCTTTCACTGATTCAATCTGGCTGGAATTGAATATATCCTTGAGGATATTCATTTCTTCCCCTTCGGCATCAATTTTAACCCAAGGATGTTGGAATCCCTCTGTGGAACATAGTTCACTAATTGATACCGAGTTAATAGTTGTTTTTTTGTAATCATTATGTTTAGAGGTTGGATTAACAGTATGACTCACGCTTCCCTTTTTTCTGCGATTAACAAAGAAGTCTACCGACCCTGATTCGTCAGAAACCACACTCTGACGGGTTTGAACCCGATCTCTATCAAATCCATTCAAATCCAAATTTTTATTTAATATTTTGTGATTATGTTCATCTGGCTCAAATGAATAAACGGGTATAGAGCGGTTGAGTCCCGCTAGAATTACAGAATAGACGCCAAAGTAGGCCCCAATATCAATTATTACATCTCTATCTTGATCTACATGAAGCACTTCAAGCGGGACGCCCTCATGGGCGATTTTTCCCTCACTTATCATGTTCTTTGCTTTTCTCAATGAAACGCGGTCCCAATAGCCAAATTGT
>Ga0306875_100230_pt1 | contig 21463 bp, 36 predicted proteins | sample AntCluMetagen318_FD_190410 | JGI IMG/M metagenome (GOLD analysis project Ga0306875, IMG submission 190410) | Saline lake microbial communities from Club lake, Antarctica - Metagenome #318 (v2) (version 2) | ecosystem: Environmental > Aquatic > Non-marine Saline and Alkaline > Saline | place...
CGCAGCTCTCCGCCGCGCGCTTGGCCTTCTGCATCGACATCTCGTGGTTCGGGATGCGGATGATGTAGGCTTTGGTAACGGACTGGTCGTAGCTGTAGTTCAATGATTGCACGGGTTAGCCTGTTGTTATGGCGACGGAGACGCTTCCGGTAGCCGAAACCTCCGACCAAGTTGTTAAGGTGCCAACTTGAACAGGGCTGGACTTAAACACATTGTTTGTTCCATCCCCAAGATAGCCGATAACGTTTCTTCCCCAAGCCCAAAGAGTGCCGTCGGTCTTAATCGCCGTGATGCGGTTGTCGCCAACCGACAGTTTTGACCAGTTTGATAAGGCCCCGACCTGAACAGGGCTGGACCTTCGGACTACAGTGCCGTCACCAAGCTGCCCGTAATTGTTATTCCCCCAAGCCCAAATAGTGCTGTCGGTTTTTATGGCTCCCGAAAGAAAACTACCTCCGCTTACACGAATCCAGTTTGTCAAAGCCCCCACCTGAACAGGGCTTGATCGGTTAATAATATTGCCAGTGCCTAGCTGCCCGAAAGAGCTGGAGCCCCAAGCAAATAGCGCGTTTCCTGTTGTTACGGCTAACGTGTGATTAAGGTTTGCCGACACGGAAGCCCATGTGCTTAACGACCCAACCTGCACAGGGGATGAGCGCGCCGAAGATGCGGCGGAACTCAAGTTTAGCCCAAGCTGCCCGTCTCCGTTCCATCCCCACGACCAAAGAGTGCCGTCGGTTTTTACAGCCACACAATGACTGCCGCCTACGGAAACCTGCGCCCAGTTTGTTAGAGCGCCAACCTGTACGGGACTAGATTTAGCGACTCCGTTGGTGTTAAGGCCGAGCATACCAGCGAAATCTCGGCCCCATGTCCACATAGTGCCGTCGGTTTTTATGGCTGCGCTAGTAAAACTTCGTGCGTCAACCTTAGACCAATTGGTTAGAGCGCCCACCTGCGAGGGCGAAGACCTAGTTAAAGTGTCGTTATGGCCTGCTGCTCCATAATTGTTACCGCCCCAAGAATATAATGACCCCCCGCTACGAACGGCCAAAACGTGCTGCCCGGTTGCAGCAGAAGCCCAGTCTGTCAAAGCGCCTACGGAAACAGGGGAAGACCTGTTTCCCGAACTCTCAAAGGGCGGCGGCCAAAAACCGGCCTGAGCGAACCCCAAAACGTCTGACAGAGCCCAGACACCCGACGCCACTACTTGATTGGAGTTTGCACCAATGCCAAGGCTTGGGCCGAACCCCCATGCGTAAAGGTTAGAGTCCCCCAACGGTTGCCCCGTCACCTCTGGAGGTGTCTTGCTGATTACGCCACCGGGAAAGCGATCACCCATCGGTCGGACTCCTTACAGAGCGTCCACGTCTTCGTGGGTTATTGCGGCTTCAATCGCATCCATGCGGGCTTCGAACACCACGCGAGCAGCGTCAACCACGGCGGCGTCATACTGCGTCTCAGGATACGCATCGGTTTCCTTGGCAACCTCGGCGTCAACCACGGCCTTGAACTCGGCCTTGGCTTGCGACCGCAGGCCATCCTTGCGCTCTTCCGGCTCAAGCTCACGCTTCGACCACACGATCTGTGCAGGCTCGACATCAATGTCGATCTGGTGCGTGGTCATGATCTCGCGGTTCGGCACAAGGTCGGGCATGACCTCGACGGCCTCGCGCCAACCGGGCTCTACAGCCAGCTTGTCAGCCGACGGCTTGTAGTCCCACACGTCCTTGACTTGGCCGTTCTTGACGCGAATCCAATAACCCGTTTTCGTAGGCATGGTGTAGCTCCTTTTTCAACTCTCCGAAGACTGTCACCCAGTCCCCATGTCCTGTTTGACGGAAAAGACGCACTGAGTCGTACCACTCCGTCCGATGTCCCGGCTTCGCCCAAAGATAATACGGAAGCACGGGCGTGACAATCCATGTTTGCACGCCCATCGCCGCCGCCATGTGAGCAACTGATGTGCAGGACGTTACCACAATATCACAGGATGCGATAGCCTGTCGCGTGTCTTCCCAGTGCGCCAATGGCACATCTTTGACCCACGCAGGTTTGTGCTCCGCGCCCTCGTCGCGCTGCAGGCTGACGTACTCGACATCCAGCCCCTTCACCGCGTTGAACATGTACTGTGCCGGGAACAACCGGTGCTGCTGGTGCTCGAACTCAGGGTTGCCCTGCCAGCGCAGACCGATCCGCAGCTTGCCGCTCTTAGCTACATCCGGCTTGGGCATATACGCCGACCCGTCAATGTGCTTGTACTGCCAGCCCAGCGGAATGCTTGCCGTCATGCTCGGCACCCAGAAGTCATGCACCACGCCGAACGCAGCCTCGTGCTGGACAACCATATCGACGCCATCAACATGGCGCATGGTCATCGCCAGCGCGCCAGAGCACGCCACGATCACCTGATTGCCGCGCTTCTTCAGTTCACGGGCGAACCGCGCACCGTGCATTTGGTCGCCCAGTCCCGCCTCTAGGTTCAGCAGGACCGTGCCTTGGCTCACGCCGTCCCAGATCGGTGTCGGCACCTTGGGCGCCTCGTTGCCAAAGACCTTCTCGATCCGGCCGCGATCCAAGAGCTTCATGCCGTCCAGCAGGTGGCCTTTGCGCATCTCGTACCAACCACGGTTGAACGCCGCGCGGTGGTTCTTGGGCTCCTTGATCGCCAGCTCTTGCGAGATTTCCTCGCCCTTCTCAAAGTCGCCGATGATCCCAGCAGCAAGCTGCATGTCCAGCGGATGGATCATCTCGGTCGTCAGCGGCTTTTCACGCCAGAAGCAGGGCTGCACGAAGTTCTGGTGCATGTGCTGCAGGACGTCTTCAGGCTTCTCGTTGTGCCGCTTGCCCAGCTTCGGGGCCACGGCATGCAGGCCCGGGACCTGCCATATCTCCTCGTCGCGCTCCTTCGGGGCGTACTCGTCGAGGTGGTCAAAGTCGTAGTCAAAATCGCTAAGTTCTAGAAACTCGTGAATGCGGGCCAACTGCTTCTTCGGGTCTGCCAGCATGTCCTCATACTCGACGAACAGAAAGCAGGACTTGTCGTAGTTGAACCCTGACAGCAGCGCCGCGTAGCTCTCTTTCAAGTGGCCGATCAGCTCGCTGTTGCGCAGGAACTGCTCTGGATCGTTGGGCTTGGCGATCCGCACGAAGGATGCTGCGCACTCGTCGATGCTGCGCACGGTGGCGATGATCTTGGGCTTGTACGGCAGCAGGTCTTTGAGCACCTGCACCGTCGAGGCGTCCGCCCAGTTCCGCGCTTTGTCGATCACCACAGGCTTGTCCACCTTGGCGTACTTCGCGTCCATAATGCCACGCAACACGGACTTGATCTGGTCGGGGTCGGGGGCTGCCTGCTCGGCCGAGCTGCCCTGCCACGCCTTGAAGGTGTTGAACATCACCTCGCCCAGCCCGCTTGTCGGACTGGTGTGGACGTCAGGGTGCTGGTTGAGCATCGCAGCGAGTACCGTGCTGCCAGAGCGGGGGAGACCAGCGAGGAAGTGAAAGGTTTTGGGCATTAGTTTGTCGTGTCTTGAAAAAGGGCGGCGGTGTGTAGGCCGCCCGCTGCCGCCTGCGCCCATTTAGTTAGGGCGCCGACTTGGACAGGACTGGAGTGGCTGATAACCGTGCCTTGCCCGAGTTCACCGTTGCCGCCGTAACCCCAAGCCCAAAAAGTGCCGTCGGTCTTAACTGCAGCGATGTGTCTGCGCCCCGCCGAGGCCTGCTTCCAGTTCGTAAGGGCGCCGACTTGGACAGGACTGGAGCGGCTGATAACCGTGCCTTGACCTAAGTTGCCGAAGTTTCCCAACCCCCATGTCCAGAGAGTGCCGTCGGTCTTGATAGCAGCGTGGAAAACCTCGCCCCCCGAAATCTGCTTCCAGTTCGTAAGGGCGCCGACTTGGACAGGACTGGAGCGGCTGATAACCGTGCCTTGACCTAAGTTGCCGAAGTTTCCCAACCCCCATGCGTAGAGCGTCCCGGAGGTTGTGATGGCGGCGGTGTGGTTGACGCCTGCGGAAACCTGCGCCCAGTTTGTTAAAGCGCCGACTTGAACAGGACTGGAGAGGTTAGCGTTATTATTGTGCCCAAGGGTGCCGTAGCCTCCGAACCCCCACGTCCAGAGAGTGCCGTCGGTTTTAACACAGGCAGTGTGCCCTTGACCCGCTGAAACCTGCGCCCAGTTTGTTAAGGCACCGATTTGAACGGGGCTGGAGCGGTCGATAGTCGTGCCGTCACCAAGCGCACCTCTTCTATTAAAGCGGTTGCTATTGACCCCCCACGCCCAGAGAGTGCCGTCGGTCTTGACAGAGGCAGTCCTGCCGCCACCCGCCGAAACCTGCGCCCAGTTTGTTAGCGCACCGATCTGAGTTGGACTGGAGCGAGAGATAATGGTTCCATCACCGATTCCAGATATAGGGCCGCCCCCTCCGGAGCCTTGGTAGCCCCAAGCCCAAAGAGTGCCGTCAGTTTTAATGGAGGCAGTGAGCCAGAAACCCGCCGAAACCTGCGCCCAGTCCGAGCCCGCGACCTGCACCGGCGAAGATCTAGAAACAATAGTCCCGTCCCCAATCCCCCCAAATAAGTTGCGGCCCCAGCCATATAGCTCGAATATCGGCAACCCCGTCCACCGCCCCGCAGCGACGGCCTGCACCTGCTCTTTTAGGTTCCAGATTCCCGAGAAGTTGGGCATTTATATGACTCCTTGGAGGGCGTTGATGTGGGCGACGCCTGCTTCAACCTGCACCCAGTTAGTTAAAGCGCCAACTTGGACAGGGCTAGACTTATCAATAATCGTTCCGTCTCCAAGCTGACCGCTAGGGCTATTGTCTCCCCAAGTGAACAAAGTGCCTGCCGTTGTCACGCAGGCGGTGTTGACATCACTTGCTGAAACCTGTGCCCAGTTGGTTAGCGCACCAATTTGAACAGGGCTGGAGCGGTTAATGATAGTGCCGTTGCCAAGCTTGCCGCTGTTGTTGAAGCCCCAAGTAAACAGGGTGCCTGCTGTCGTGACGCAGGCGATGTGATTGCTGCCTGCTGAGGCCTGCGCCCAGTTTGTAAGGGTGCCAACCTGTACGGGACTGGAAAGTCTAATAGTGTTGTTATGACCAAGCTGCCCGTTATTGCCGCCCCATGTAAAAATAGCTCCAGTCGTTGTAATGCAGGCGGTAAAAAAAGCGCCTGCCGAAACCTGCGCCCAGTTGGTTAAGCTACCCACCTGAACAGGGCTGGAACGGTCAATGATATTGCCTTGACCGAGTTGTCCGTCATAGTTGCGCCCCCAAACAAACAAAGTTCCGTCAGTTTTAACACAAGCGGTGTGAACGCCCCCAGCAGAAACTTGAGACCAATTAGTTAACGCGCCGACTTGAACAGGGCTAGACTTGTTGGCGACCGTGTTGTCGCCAAGGCGTCCGTTAGTACCATTGCCCCAAGTAAACAAAGTGCCCGCTGTTGTGACACAGGCAGTGTGCGCAAGGCCCGCAGAAACTTGAGACCAATTGGTTAGAGCGCCAACCTGCACAGGGCTAGAAAGAGAAATAGTGTTGTTGTGACCGAGGCGACCTTCATTGCTGATCCCCCAAGTAAAGAGAGTGCCAGAAGTCGTAACACAGGCGGTGTGCGCATAACCCGCAGAAACCTGCGACCAATTGGTTAGAGCACCGATTTGAACAGGGCTGGACTTATCTATGTTGTTCGTCCCGTCGCCAAGGCGACCGTTGGCACCTTCGCCCCAAGCATACAACTCTGCTCCTGAGAATACGGCATTCCCCGGTACAAACTCCGTCAGCCGTCCCGGCCCAAAGCCGTTGACCGCCTGCGCGCGAATCTTGAACGTGCCGCCGCCGGGGGAGATGCTGATCGGGGAAGCTGAACCAACAGCGCCAGTGCTCAGACCCGTGCTCTCGTTAATCGCGGTCACGATGTACGACGTAACCGCCGCGTCCCCAGTGTCGCTGGGCGCGGTAAACGAAACAGAAGCAGAGCCGATGCTCGTGCTTACGCTCAAGTCGGTTGGTGCGTTCGGTGTGCTGAGAGGCGTAAAACCGCTTAGCGTGCCGCCTTGTCCACGAGGCATAGCTTACTCCTCAACCTGAGTTTGTTGCGCAGCCAAAATCTTCTTGCGCTCGCGATACAACCTTGAAGCTTCCCACATCTTTTCCATGTGCCCAGTCCGCTTTTTGGCGTTCTCACTAATCTTCTTGCGCGTTTCTTCGGACCGAACCTTGCCAAGATGCGCTTTCCGCATCTTTTCTTTGGTTTCTTCCGTATGAGGCACTCCCCGCCGATAGCCGGGCTTGCCAAAGTTGGGGTGTTGCTCCCCCGTGCGGCCGTACATCCCGTTGTGCTCTCCCGTCAAACCCTTAGAGCCCCTGCCGCCGGAACAGATGTTATATCCGTGGGGGGTCTGGGTGTTGTACGCAGAGATAAAACGTGACTCGACCAAGTAGCAGTAGTCCTTTGCTCCCACGCAAAGGATTTCAAACACAAAGTTTTCTTCGCCGTGCTTGGCGATTGCGTTTTTCAGCATAGACCGGGTTCTAATGTTCTGCTTAAAGTGACTGCGCTTCCGGAGCTCCGGATCAATCGTCACTCCAACGTACATCTTTCCGTCAACCTTATTGGTAACGGAGTAAACGCAGGCAGCTTTTTCTGGGAGCTGCATAAGCATTTTTAAGATATGTCCTCATAGCTCACTACGACCTTCAGGTCGTTCGCGGAGCCAGCCGTCGCACCAATCGACCGGTCTTCCTCAAGGTAGAGCGAGGTGTTCTTGTCGATCACGATCAGAGAGGCATCCGCAGGGACGCTCACCGTGCTGACGATCTGAGTCGCCGTACCGCCAATCGCGGCGGCGCTGTAGTAGCTCACAGTGATATCTGCAGCGTTCGTGCCGTCTACGTTTGAAACCACCAGCGAGTTGATCTTGAAGACCTTGCCGCTTGCGGCAGCGTTACTCACCACCGCAGTTGCTGCTGTCGTCGTGAGACTGACCACGGCGGATTTGCCGAGGATCGTGGTCACGTTAATTATGTTCGGGTTTGCCACCTAGCTTCTCCTTAACCAAAAATCAGGGCCGCCGCGACGGCCTTCCCGAATCCAATGCCAGCGTCACCGAAGCTGATGCTGCCCGATCCATCCGTCACCAAAGCCTGACCGCTTGTGCCATCAGTGGTCGGCAGTGTAAGTGCGGTGACGAAAGCTTGCAGATTTGCGTCGTAGGCCAAGACTGTCGTGCCAATCGAAGCTGTCGTCAACACGTTCGAGAGGTCGGCACCCAAACTGGCCACATTCGCGCCTGCACCGCCGCCGTCCGCGTAGACGATGTCCGTCGCGCCGGTGGCGACCGTAACCGTGGTCCCCGAACCTTGGGTCAGGATGATGCTCTCGCCGGAGTTGTTGACGATGAAGTACAACTTCTCCTGATCGTTGGGCGAGATCGTCACCGTGTTGGTGCCGCTAGGCGTGCCGCCAAATACCAGAACCTTGTACTGGCCGTCCGACAGCGCGCCGTCCGAAGTGGTCAGCGTGTGCGTCGTGCCGGTAATCGTGATGTCACCAACGCCATTCGTCAGGCGGTCGATGATCTCAAGATTCGTGTTGGTGGTATCACCCCACGTCCCCGACTGCTCACCATTGGTGATGAGCTCGATGCCGGTATTTACGGTATATGTACTAGCCATAGGTCGCCCTTATATCCGGGTCACGGTTGAATCTCAGTATAGACTGTTGTGGGAGTTGGCGCAATAGGAGTCCAGTCCGTGTCAGGATCAGGCACAATGCGGCCCCAGACCAGAACGCCCCACGGACTGATGAGCCCTCGCGCGGAAACCCCTGTGACCAGAACGTCGATCCCCGTGCCGCCCGTGACGGCCACAGAACCAACAGCCCCCGTCACCGCAAAACCATTGACCGGAATGCGCTGGTTGACCTGCGTCGTGACCTCGCCGACCTGACCAGTGGCCTCGAGCGGCAGCGTAACCGGCTGGCTCCATGCGCCCTGACCCCATGTGCCGCGGCCCCAGCCCTCAAAGAAGACCAAGGCGTCCTGCCGGATCGAGCTCACCAAGCCTTCGGCCGCCACACCCGTCACCGAAACAACAGCGATGCCCGTGGCTGTAACAGTGCCGACGTCCCCTGTCGCGGCCAGACCCGTGAGGATTGGAGCGGTGGAGCCTGTCGCGATGACCGTGTCCACCGCACCGGTGCCCTCGACGCCTGTAAGCGTTGTGCTTACACCGACGCCCTCGCCAATCGTAACGCCCTCAACGGACGTCGTGCCTTCGACACCGGTGACGACAGCGGCGACCAAAGCGCGGAACGTGACCTCGCCGACCCCGCCGGTGGCAGCAACCCCCGTGGCAACAGCGCCGGCGCCCGCAGCGGCCGTAGCAGTGCCAACAGCCGTAGTGGCATCCACCCCCGTTACCGTAACAATAGCCGTGCCCGTTGCAACAACCGTGCCAACGCCACCAGCCGCCGCCAGACCAACAATGTCTGGAGCAGCATTGATCTGGACTGTGACGCCCTCAGCAGCAGCCGTGGCAGAAAGACCCGTTACAGCGAGTGTCGAGTCACCAATAACAGTAAGCGTTCCCGGAGAGGCCGTGGCAGAAAGGCCCGTAACCGTTACCGGTACGGCCTCGCTCCACGCGCCCTCAGACCATGTGCCGCGGCTCCAGCCCGTTATGTTTGCCATGGCCGATCACCCCGCGTGCTTCAAGCTATGCGAATGATCGCCGTCGAAGCATCCGCGGTAGGGAAGACAATCTGGAAGTCACCGGCGGTCGACGTTTTGTCGGCACCAAAGTCCAGCACAGCAACGGTTGGATCGCCAGCAGCGGTGTCGTTGTAAATCAACGCGCCGCGCGCCGTGATCGTGGCCGAGGTGAAGGTCAGGTCATCGAAATCCGTGAACGCCGTGGTGCCGCTCGTCGTGGGCGTGACGTTGGTCAACGCACCGCCGCCCGCAGCGTAAGAGCCGGAGTTCGCAACCTCGTTCGTGGCCGTGTAGGCCGTGGTCGCAGCCGTAAACGAAGCACTGTTGTTATACAGCGCCAGCTTAAAGGTGTTCCCCGTCGAGGTCGTAAAGTTGTGCACAGCTTGCAGGATTTCCTGCTTGAAGGATGTGCAAAGAAAGTTGCCTATAAAAGCCATGTCAAAGTCTCCTTATGAGTTCGGCCAAGTCAGGATGGCCTGCGTCTGTCAGCGCATTATACACTGTTGTGCGGTCACTGCGAACCGTTTGTTTCATGTACTGCTCGACAACGACAGCGATCTGCTTTTGGAAAGCCACGGCTTGCTCCCGCAGTGCGGGGTGCGCGGTTTCCGAAACGCTGACAATCTTCTGGGCCGCCTGCTGCGCAAGCTCCTCAGTGCTAAATCCGCGGCCGCTGGTTGTTCGAACCCCCACGGCGCCGATGTCCATGAAACCCAAACTCATTGCTTCGCCCTAATCACTTGGCCAGTGCGATACTGGTCCGTTGTTTCCTTGGCCTCGCCCAGCAGCTTGATGCCGACAATGGACTCTTGCAGGCGCTTTTCATATCCGGCCAGCACGTCCTGCTCGCCCTTCATGTAGATGTACGCCTCGATCAGAGACCCATACAGCATGGCCATCGGAGCGTTCGTGGCCAGCCACGTCGTGCCCGAGTCAGCAAGCTCCGTGATGCTCTGCGGCCGGTACAGGTAATGCAGCTCCATTGTGTAGATCGCGTCCGGCGTTGGGGCCAGCAGGAAATACTCCACGTCGAACTGCCCGTAGTACTTCGGCTCTCCCGTCGTCGACTGCGAGGGCGTGTACTCTTGCAGGAACGAGACGTCCTTGAAGTCCAAGAAGTCCTTTGTGCCGCCAACACCTGTGCGGACGCTCAGAGAGTACGGCGCCAAGAAGTCCGCAGGCACAGCCAAGTAAGGGTTTCCGTCGTCCGTGAACGCCGTGGCGTTCTTGCGGAACAGGCTCAGCTGCACCTGCTTGAGGATGCGCTCTTCCGCCTGCCGGATGAACAACGGGATATTGGTGACGAAACTGCTTTCGTCATTCTCCGTGTAGTCAATGACGGCCTGCTTCAACTGGCCATATGTAAAGCTCATGTCGTCACCACCGTAACTTGTCCAGCCTTGCCTATCATACGAACGCTCTGAAGGCGAGGCGCTTCTACCGTCGGGACGCCAACGAAGACCTTGAGGGTCTCAGGGCCGTCGGGCCGTGGATTCCGCAACGCCTGCGGATCCGACTTGTGCCGGGACGGGGTGAGCTGCGGGTGCTTTTCCTCGAACTCGTCAGCGCCAACAAGCGCACCCGTCCACTCCTTGCGCATGTCGCGCAGCCGGTAGCGGAACCCGGAGCGGTCCGAAATCCCGTAAGCATTCTTCTCAGAAGCAAAAGCCATTAGACCCTCAGATACCTACCACTCGGCCGCATGATGAGCGGCACTCGGTCCTCGTCTTCCATCGCGGCGCGCTGGAACTCTTCCTCGTAGATCGACTTCATCATCTGCACCCGCTCAGGTGCGCGCTTGATGGCCAAGTAGTATGCCAGCCCGGCCACCATGCACGGGTAAAAACGGAACGGGATGCCCGTGGTGTTCGTCAGCGCTCCTGCGTCCTCGATCCGGCGCACGTAGTAGTACACCAGCTGGTCCGTGGAGTTCTCCGGAGTTTGCCAGAGGTTGATCTCCGGCGAGATCTGGCGGTCAAAGAAGAACTGCGAGGGTCGCCCCTGATCAGTCTTGTTCGGAAAGTCCAGATAGTCGGAGCGGCTGATGCGCACCATCTCGATGTCTGTGCCGTTGCGGCGCAGCGCCATGTCCAGAATATCAACGATGTCCGGATCGAGCGTGTATTTCGATACACCCTGCGTCACGGTCAGCGTGTCTTGGGTCACGGTGAACAGGTTCAGACCGCGGTTGGCCCACTCTGCAAACATCAGGTTCAGCGACCGGCGCGCCGTCTTCGCGTCGTACCCTGTGCGCACCTCTTTACCAATGCGCTCATACGCCTCTTCGATCGCTTCCGCGATGTCGAGGTTGAAGTCTCGGCTGCCGGACGTTGTCATTTGTTACACCATCTTCGTGTTGCGAACGCCACGGCCTGCCATAACGCAGCCGCCGTCCTTGAAACCAGCCACCTTGCCACCGGCCTTGAAGCCCTCGACGTCGCGACCCTTCAGGATATCAGCCTTCGTGATCTTGCCGTCTTTGTTCAGGTCTGGAAACTGCTTGTCCTTGGCCATGGGTTACTTCCCCTTGACCTTGCCGCCGCGCTTCATCATGACTTCGCCACCGCGCATCATTTTGACCTGACCGCCGCGCATCATCTTTTTCTCGCCGGGCTTCATTGCAGCCTTGGGCTTACCCTTGGCAGCCATCGGCTTCTTGTCCTTGCCTTGCATCATGACGTGATCTCCTATCTCGCCTGTCCAAAATCAAGCGCGCGTACTCGGGCGCGCTATATCTTCTATAGTAACCCAACTTTTCAAGTTTTGCAGCAGAATTGTCAAGTTCCGTGAGCCGCTGCAAAAAGATGACGGCGGCCTCGCTGATGTGAGACAAAGCCCAGAGGTCTAGTCCAGCTGAGCTGAAAAACTCGTTCATATGGTCTGTCGCAACTTCCAGCTGCTCGTAGTCCCCAGAGAACGCGTCGTCCACCACAACAATCACGTCCAGCTCATCCGTCAGACCAGCCGCCGCTTGCAACACCGCGGACCAAAGAGCCCCGTCTGCCTGCACAATCTTTACCCGTCCCTTGTCGTGCGCAGGCTTGGCAAATGGGCAGAGAGGAAGCCCGAGGTCAGGGTCCACCTCAGCAAGCTCCTCGATCCACCGCTCGATCAAAACGTGCCCACAAAGCCGCCGCGCCGGTACCCTTTGACCTTGGCCTCCGGCGTGTTCGACACAACCGTCTTGCCCTTGGCGCCAGCCTGCTTTTTCTTGCGAGCCGTCGATGCGCGCTCAGACTTGCTCAGAGACTGAGCCTTGGACCGAGGCAAGCAGCGATCAGGGTTCTTCTTGTCCTTGGACGTGCCACACTTGCCCGCGATGTTTCCACCCGAGTCGATGCGGACCCAGTCCTGCTCGCGCCACTTTTTAAGCTCGCCCATCAGAAAACCCTTACAAGGCCGCCTTCAGCCTTTTTGTTGACCTTCTTGCCCTTGGCACCCTTGGCGTAATTCGGGTCCTTGCAATACTTGCTTGCCGCCATATTGGCGTACGCGCTCGGGTAGGTGTCAAAGGTCCGCTTGGCCCAAGCCTTGCCCTTGGGACAGATCTTGTTACCCTCGGCCATCAGGACAGACCCTTCATCGCTTCCTGCTTACGCGGGCTGCACATGGACTGGTCAACCTTGCCGCCCTTCTTAAATTCGGGCTTGGCTTTGGTTGGCTTCATCTTCACTGGCTTCTTCATCGGAACCTCCGTGATTTGCTTCGACATATTACCACGATTCATCTTACTGTCCTACCTTGTCTTTGAAAGACATCCAGATCGCAGCGGCGATAAACATCAGAGCGCCGGTCGTTACAATCCGTACCGAAGTCTGCCACATCGTGGTCCGCGTCTCACGCCAAGCAGACAGCAGTCCGCGCAGCTCGTCAAGATCCCGCGGGGCGTTCTCGTCGTGGAGACCAAGCTCTTGCAGCGCGGCCCTCGCACCTCGCTTGGCAGAGCGGTCGAGCATTGCCTCGAGCTCTTCATGCGTGAGTTGTACGCTTCCCATCAGCAGTTCCACTTCTTCAACGATAGCGCCTTACGTGTCGGCTTTCCTTTTTCGTCCTTCATCGGACCGGGCATTCCGCCCGTCCGAGCGCAGAAGCTTTTCTTGCGGCCTGCGTCCTTCTTGGTCTTCGGGTTCGGAGCAGGCGGCTTGAGGTTCATCCCCTGCTTTTTGGCGGACGCCCGGCCCTTGGCATTCAAGCCACCGGTTGGGTCCTGCCCGGCTTTTCTCTGCCACGCTGGAGACTTCGCCATCACACTTCCCCTCGGTCAGGCCAGCTCAAAATGGGGGCCGTCAATGAACGGACGCCTGCCCTCGCTGCGGCGCAGGTCCACGTACGAGTTCATCGCGTCTTCCATCGATCCATCCCAGTCGCGGATGTCCGGGATGTGCCACGCAGCGCCCCAGCGCAGGACAGCGCCGGTCTCTACAGCTGCTTCCTGCATAGCGTCAGCAAGATCGTCGTACAGGTTCAGTTCCCACGAACCACGGCTACCGATGTAGGCCATCAGGTCAACGGCCTTGCCGTCCAAGTGCTTGGAGCGCATGGTCTTGCTTGCGCCCTTGGCGACCAGTGCCCGCTGCTCTTCCATCGTGCGAATACCGCAGATCACACCGAAGTCAGTCTTCGTCAGCAGTATCGCCAGCTTTACCGTTGCGACGAGCTGCTCGTCGACACCTTGTAGGTGGCTCAGGCTGCGCTCTGAAAGTCTAAAGCTCATGTGTTTTTCTCCGTTGTGTTGCTGGCGCCGAAGTAGAAGGAGATGACAGCAGATGCGCTACCACCCAGCCAGCCTACGGCGACGTTGATAAGGCCAAGATCGGCACCGTGATCGATAAAGGTTACTGCCCCAACGTAGCCGAAGAAAGCAAGAAGCGTGCCAACAGCAAGGACGGTAGGGGTCATGTCTCTAACGCTGGCGTGGCGGCGGCGCGCGCTGTCCCGATCGGCAGAAGCGATCTTGACCAAGTCTACGTCCAGCGCCTTCATCTGTACCTTGAAGTCTGCCTCGACCTTCTTGATCTCCGCCAGCTGCTCAGGAGTGGCGCTTGACACCGCCGCCTCAACGGCCTCCATGGTGGATTCCGAAAGACCTAACTTGTCAGCCACGAGCTTGATCGCCATTCCACCAAGCGGGCCGCCCATTGCGGTTGCTAGGGTAGGGGCCACTGCCCCGAGTATCGCCGTCAGATTTGTCATTGTTGCAGATCCTTCAGATACATTGCAAAAAAGTACAGCAGCCCGCCGCCTATGCCTACAGTAGCAAAAAGCGTGGCGCCGAGGAAGACTTTTGCAAAGAATGCCTGTTGCTGCTCTATCGCTGCTTGACGCTGCTTGCGCAGCTGGCCCTCAGTACGGAGGATTTCTTCCCACGTTCCCACGCCATAGGTCATCGAAACCCACACTTTCAGCTCGTAGCGCTGCGCCTCGATCTGCTTGCGTGCCAGCACCGCTTGCGTAGCCATTGCCTCAATGTTGTCGGAGCCTGTCAGGAGCCGCGCGACGATGCCGGGATTCTTCGTAGCCTTCTCAATCGCTGAAATCTGCGCCGACGCACCCATCCACTTCTGGATGTCGCCGTGCATAGACTCAATATCGCGACCAATCTCGAACCCGCGCTTGAGCATCGAGAACGCTTTGCTGGCTGCGCCTATGGCGAGGGTGACGGACGCCGGATCCATGACCCCACCTAGTTGTAGAAAAAGTTAGCAGAGTCAACGTTGGTCATCTTGGCATAGGTGCCGTTTTTAACAAGCATGCCCTCTCTTGGGACGGAGAGGACGTTCGCAAAAATGTCCGACGCGGACACTTCTGTGCTAAAAATCCATCCGCCGCCACCGTTCACATATGTGCAAACAGGGCTACCTGAAATAGTGCCGCTGTTTATGTCCACTATGGTAAAAGCATTGGCCGTAGTGACCGTGACCGCATAGTTGCCGGATCGAGCCTCGCCCCCAGTACCGGGCCTATACGCGATACCAACAGTGTCACCTGTTTGCAGCCCGTGACCGGTTGAGCTGACCGTGACCGTTGTCCCACTGCGCGCGTAGGTTGCAGCCACAGGGATTGTGACCGTGTCAAAGATCTCGAGAAAGCCATCAAATGCCGTGCCGATATACGACAGACCGGTGATCCGATGCCGTCCCAAGACGACAAAGCCGGACCCGTGGGCGTGTGTACTCTTGGTGTCAGAACCAGCCATAAGCTATCTCCTTATCCTGCGGATACAGACAGGGTGCCGCCGTCGTTCCAGATCGCACCAGCAACTGCTGGATCAGAAGTGGGGATCACGATGACGTTTGCGGCGCTCGACAGCGTTGCCGCGCCGGTCACGGACAGGGTGCCGGTGACTGTAGCGTTGGTGCCGTAAGTAGCGTTGGTGGTGATTGCGCCGGTGGTTGCGTCCTTGGTAACGGATTGAAAGCCGTTTTCGGAACGTACTGGGCCTGTGAAGGTCGTGTTAGCCATGAGGATCTCCTGTCGTGGCAAATGTCAGCCGCACCGCGCGGCTGTCAGGGATGCCCATAGAGTATACGAGCTGCGAACAAAAAGAAAGAGGCGATCCGATGTGCAGAAGCTTATACGTACTCGAAACGCCACCCCTTGTACGGGCCTTTGGCCAACGGTTTTCCAGAGCGTACAGATCGCTGGATGGTTGGCAGAAAAATACCGAACTCCTCTTTAATAGCCGTCGTTCGAGGAAACACGGTGATCTCCCCCGTCGGCGAGATCATCCGGACAGGCTGCCCCATCTTTGCCTTGGACTCCTCACTGTGGCTCTTTCCCAGCCAGTTCTGGTTCCCCTGCATGGCCTCAGATATCTTCTGGCAGTGCTCCTCGCTACGAACGTGACCCTTGGCGTAACTGTTACCCTTCTGGGCATCCGACATCTTCTGCCTTGTCTCCTCAGTGGGGATGAACCTCCCGCCTCGGCCCTCGGCCAACGCAGCTTGGACCTTGGTGCTGATTAGCTGCTTGGCCGCTTCGCTGTGCTTGCGTCCGGTCCGGGGGTCAGCGGTCTTCCACTGCTTGAGAGTTGCTTCGCGGACAACCTGCTTTTGGTCGTCGGTTAGCTTGGCTCCGTATCGATGGTGCTCAGGTCCTTTGCTCCGCCATGGGCTTCGGGCCCACCTAGATAGGTTGCAGCACAAAGGGTCGCCTATCAGTTCCGCCAGTAAGGCCTCTTCCGCAGCCTCCATGTGCACTACAGACTGAAACTCCTCCAGCAGCTCAAACACGAACACCTCCTCAGAGTGTTTGTCCCAAGAGGACTGCAGGTGTCTGTTGGGGTGAGTGCCGTTCCGCAACTTGGATCTATGGCCCCTCCATCGCTCGTACAGGTTCGTAGAGCTGCCGATGTAGTATTTCTTACTGACCAGATTTCGTATCCGGTAGACCGCAATTATCTTTCTTGCCTTTGCCATTCTCTTTCCTCCGATACATATCCTATTGTAGGTACACAGTACTACAAGACTTGTAAAGAGGCATAAAAAAACCCCCACCGAAGTGGGGGTCTATCGGACCTAAGTCCTTGTTTTTATTAGGCAGAGCCCGGAGACCCAAAGACAGCGCGACTATCACTATATCCGAAAGAATATCTTTCGCGCGCTTTAAATCTCATGTTGCCCGTATCGAAGTCAGCCTCCATTCCAGTGGACAGTGGTGTCCGCTCGAAGTGGATGAAGCCGCGTGGTGCGTCCGTCTTGATGAAGAATGCATCGGGGTCAGTCAGGAAGTCGTTGACTGTGTACCCTTCTGGCAGCATCCCCATGGAGCGGAGCGCGTTCACGTCGTTGTCAGCAGTGCCAACACGCAGGTTCGAAACCATCAGACGCTCTGCGATGAACTGCAGTTGGCGTGGGACGATAAGCTTCAAGCCGCGGAGAGCAACCTTCAGGCCGCGCTCATCAACAAAACCAGCGATGTTGATCAGTGCGTCTTCCAACGAGGTCTCGTTCAAGTCGGCCGCAACGCTAGGAGTGTTTGCAAAGGTGCCGCCCGAAGTCAGTGGGTGGTCCGTTGCGCACAGTGCCTTGCCGTCACCACCAGCCAAAGCGCCGCCAGTGAAGGCGTTGTTCAGGACGGCAGCAGCTTTGACCTGCTTGGTGTGTGCCATGGAGCGAGCCAGTGCACGGGTGTAACGAGAACCGAGACGATCGTAGAGGTTATCCTCGATCGCTTCTTCAGTCAGCGAGAATGCAAGTGCAACCGTTTCGTGGTTGTAGCGAGCAGTGTACGCTTCGTTGGCGTCATCGAAGCTGATCGCAGAACCCTCGGATTTGTTAGGCGCCGCGCCGAAGCCCGACAGCATAACTTCTTCCTCGAATGCACGATCCGATGACTCAGTGGTGAAGATTTCAGAGTGCTGGTTTTCGTAGCGACCATACTCCATTCCGAACAGGGCATTAAGGCCCGGCTCGAGTTCTTTCGCAAGTTGTGCGCGAGAGATTGCCATGTGCTAGTCCTCCTTACACGCCGGTCGTCGAAACAGTGCCACCAGCAATTGCGCCATTCGACGAATTGAAGTGGTTGTTCAAACGCACGATTACAGGGATACCAGCTGCGGTGAAGTCGGCGTTCTCAGGATCCTCTTGGATACCCATGATGCGCAGGTTCAGCGTGTTGGTATCGGCGATGGTGTTCAGGTCGAGCGTAGCCGACGAGATACCTGTGATGGTGCCTCCCGATGTGGCCAGAGCAAAGTTCGCATTGGCAAAAATTGCCGCGCGGACTTCTGCTTCTGTGTTCGCTGCTGCGACCACGTTGGATGTTGCGACAACAAACAGCTGTGCTGGGTCGTCGTAGACGAACGCCTTGACAGGGAAGTTTGTGTCTGCACCAGACCCGGGCCAGTAGTTGGACCAGACCTTCTTACCGGTTGTTGCCGAAACGTACTCGCAGCCTTGGAACACGCCCAACAGACCTACCGTGCCGCCCGCTGCTGCACCAACGATGTCGATGACACCGGCTGCAAGTGGGATGACAGGGGAACCCTGATAGATCGCGTTTGTATTGCCTGCGGCGATACGGTACTCGGTCGAACCGGTGCTGTTGGTATTCTGACCCACCTTGCCGATGGGACGAAGACCGAATGCGCCATTGATATTGGCCATTTTCAGCTCCTTTTGCTGTTAGTCGGAGGACCCACGTCCACCGAATGAGACTTTACTCTGCCGAGTCTGATGAATCGGCATCGAAGGATGTGACTCCTTCATTAAGTCCTGATCGACAGCCTGCATCTGTTCGCGGGTCCGGAGCCCGTAGTACGCGGATCGTTCGTGAGCAGTTTCGATAGGAATACGACACAGCATCAGGCCACCTTGGCCAATGATTCCCGAGTAACGACCATCGTCGATCGTCGGAGCCTCATAGTCTGGATACTCATCGGCGCGGACGGGGGTCCATCCTTCACGCAGCTTGGAGTGGACATTCATCTTGTCCTCTTCGCCGCGCATAGCAATTCGAATCCAGCGATGCACATAACCCGCAGGGGCTTCTGGTGCAGCAAGGTGGCTGGGCGGTGCCCATGGTTTACGGCGCGTGGTTTCTTCACGCGTGGTAGCGGACCGTGGTGTGCGAGTGTTCTCAGTCATCAGATTAATCCTTTACGTACTTTGCGTATTCCTCGAGAGGAACATTGAGCCTTTTAGCAATGGCGATCTGCGACGGTGATAGCCTCACGGTCTTGCGCCCCTGTTTGTTCGTGCTGCGGGATGCCGAAGAGCCAGCGGGAGCGACCTGACTTTTCCCCGATGTGTTGGCCGTCTTGAACTTGTGCGGAAACTCCGTACGAACCCGACGATCGATCTCACTATAGTAGTCATCGCTCTGCGGGTCAAATCCTTCTTCCTCGACCAACTTGCGATGGATACCAAACGCGGCATAGGTCATGACTTCGTCCTGACCGAACCACGTGTTCTTCTCAGCCCAGCCCTGAGCCTTTGGGTCAACCTGCGCCTGTGGCGCCTGCTGCTGTTGCTGCCGTGCGGGCTGTTGCTGGTACTGCTGCGTCTCAACAGGTGCCGTCTCTACCCGCTGGTCCGCACGCCGCTTTGCAAGATCGTAGCGCTCCTTGTCAGAGCTTGCCCGGGCCAGAGCCTCTTGGGCCTCGATCATGCGATCCGTGTCGCCCGCCTCGTACGCGTCTTTGTAGTTGCGACGAGCCGAGGTGATCTGCGCTTCGATACGCGCGCCGTACTCATTCAAGTACCCGCTGTCGAGCTGCTTGAGACGCCCCTCGAGCTGCTGCTTTTCCTGCAGAAGCTGCTGAGAGAAGCGAACAGCCTCTTCGCGGTCGCGCTCTTCCTTGCGAAACTTTTCTGTCAGGCGAGAAATGCGCTTCTGGACACCCTTACTGTAGGTCTCTAGTTCGCTCTCGTCGCCTTCGCCGGAGTCCACAGAGACTTTTTGATTTTCATCTTCGTCTCCTCCCTCCTGCTCGATAATGATCTCTTGGCCGAGATCCTCTTGTTCTTCAGACATAGGATTCTCCTTAAACGGTTTTGATGTCAGTGGGCTCGAGAACTGTCGCGATTACTTCGTCGTCATTGATGACGCGAATCTCGCCGCCGTCGATCTTGAACCGGGAACCGGCGTACCGGCCAATGCAGACCCAATCACCCTGCTTGCACCACGGCTCTGGGTCCGGGCCAAACTTGTTGGGATCTCTGTAGGCAAGCGGGCCTACCTTGAGCACATAGGCCACCACAGTGGCCACCGTCTCACGGTCTCGGATCTCGTCCGGGATGAACAAACCACCTTTTGTCTGGACAGCCGTTTGATACGGCATGACCAAAATCCGCCAGCCCGTTGGTTGGGGCAGGCGGTCAAGCAGTGGTTTTTCAAGAAGGGCGGGATCAAGGACGCGGTCAGCCGCGTCTACGTACGCCTTGTTTAGAGAATCTTCGTCCGTGGCAGCAGGGAGAGGTGTTGACTCTCCCCCTCGGTCGGATTTGATTTTCTGCGCGACGTGGTCAGGAAGAAAAAGTGTCTTCGTCATAGTCAGCGTGTCTCTCCAGCAGGGCTTTAATTTCACTGGATGCGTAGGAGAGGCCCCGAAGCTCTCCAACCAGTTTCTTGTACTCCTCCCAGCTGGGAAGACCGTCCGCGGCGAGGCACTCTTTTATGTCGTCCTCGCGGCGGCGCAGTAGTTTGTACACATGTGACGCGAAATCCACTACATCCATCATAGGTTCTCGTTGTAGCTGTCTTCTATGTCACTTGTGATCGGACCACCTGTTGCCCATTTATCACACACATGATCGGATGAACACACAAATTTTAACAGCTGGCAGTATCCCAGATCCCCTGACTCGTCGTCGATGCAGTCGAGAACGTCCTCGGTCTGGTTGTAAGCCGCGCAAGTGCCGCAGACCTCTCCCGAGACAAGGCTGCCGTCTTCCGACGGATTGCGGTAATCGGCCGTCTCAGCAGCACGCTCCTTGTTCTTGGCGTTCAGATCAGGGTCCTGCGTCGGAAGAGGGCAGCGCGCGCCGCCTTCCTTTTCCTCGTACTTGTCGACAGGGGTCATTTCCCCAAACGTGATGGTAAGAGTAGGCATTAGAAGGTCCCCCGGAAGATCTGTGGTTTTGCAATGCGGCTGAACGAAGAGATGATCCCGCCGCCAGCCTTTTTCTGTGCTTTCCCCGCCTTGGACAAAGCAATGGCAACCGCCTGCTTTTGCGGGCGCCCCTCGTCGCGGAGGGTACCGATGTTGGATGAGATTGCCTCTTGGGACTTACCTGTCTTGAGCGGCATCACTGACCTCCTTGGTTGCGTTGTTGCGCCATTTGCATCTGTGCAGAGATTCGATCGCGGTTCACTTCGTTGCGGTCGTCAGCAATCTGCTCCTGCAACTCGAGACGCGCGGCCTCGCCCGCGGCCTTCTGCGCAATCTTGGCCTGATCAAGCTGAAGCTTGGCCTGATCGATCTGGCCGTCCTGCATGAGTTCCTGCTGCTTGAGCTGGAGCTCAGTATTGCGGATTTGCACCAGTGGGTCACCCATTGGGTCTGGCTGCGGCGGTGTAAGATCAGGCACCAGCTGCTCAAAGATCTGACGCTGCAAAAGAGCCGCGTAATCTGCCGAGTGCTTGGGATCCTGCAGTGCGGCCTGCGCCTGCATGATTTGCTGCTGGGCCTGCTGCGCGTCCATGGCGCCAGACTGCACCGCAACCTGCATCTGCTGGATGAGCTGCTGTGTCTGCTCGATCATCTGCTGTCTCGCAAACAACGCAACGTGCTCCATGATGTGCGCTGTAATGGCCAAAAGCGCATGCGGTGTCGCCTGTACCAGAGGCAGCTTGTAGAACGCTACGTGCGCCTTGATGTGCTCGTCGTGCTGCTGATCAGGGAATGCCTGCAGCGGAGTGCCCACCAGAGCCCGACCGTTCTCCATGACGGGGTCCATCGGCTGCGGCTGCTGTGGTTGCGGCAGGATGTCGTCAATGTTCTGCACTTCCAGAGCCTGATACATCCGACGGTACGCGGCGTGCAGATTGTGCATCTCAGGATTACTCTGCGCCAGTCGCAGCTGCTCCTGAGCCAGCGCCACGCGCTGAGCCATCGAGAAGATGTTCGGGTCGCTGACCGGCAGGACGTCCACGCGGCCGTCGAAGTCTTGCGTCTTGAGCTGCTGCGAGGCTTCGTCAACTTCGTACGGATAGCTGGCAGGCATGTGCTCGCCGATGATCCGTGCGAGGATCTTGAACTCCTGACGCTGCGCATAGTACAGACGCTTGTGGATCGCCGAC
>Ga0306875_100240_pt1 | contig 20799 bp, 26 predicted proteins | sample AntCluMetagen318_FD_190410 | JGI IMG/M metagenome (GOLD analysis project Ga0306875, IMG submission 190410) | Saline lake microbial communities from Club lake, Antarctica - Metagenome #318 (v2) (version 2) | ecosystem: Environmental > Aquatic > Non-marine Saline and Alkaline > Saline | place...
TCACGGAACGCCAAGGCCGCCGCCGACTGCCGGTAGAATTGCAGCGTGGCGGCCACGTCGTGCCGGTTGTAGCCGAGCAACTGCGGGATCCGGTCGGGCGTCAGGACCGTGCCGGGCGGAAAGGGCATGTCTGCAACGTGCGGCAACTGTAATGCAATTTCGATTTGTTTCAGGCTGGTCATGCGGGCTTGATTGTCAAAATGGTGGATTTTGAACAGATCGACTTGCGGCACGATCATGTCGGACGCCCAGACGTTATTTTTGAATCGGTCATTCCATGGCGTCTCGATAATGCCCATGGATATTTGATAAGCATCTGCCGCGGTAAATGAGTCGAACCTCAACAGGGCGTGCAACAGCGGATAGTCATAGCCTACGTTGTTATAGCCTACCATCCGGTTGCCGGGACGCGCCCCCATGGTGCGGATGAAATTCAGCAACTGACGGGACTGGTTCACCCGGTCGGATACTTCAAATATCCATTCCGTGCCGCTGGCCGCATGGACGATTACTGCGCTGAATACGTTCGGGTAGGATTCCAGATCGTAGGGGAAATCGTTCCACGGTGTCACAGCACCACCGCTTCGCACGCTCTGGTGCAGGCTTCCCGCTCGTCTGACGTGGTGCAGCCGCAAATCAGCGTGCAGTCGCTGGCAAGGACGCGGCGTGTGCAGCCTACAGAGTCCACATAGGACCCATATACCCTGCCCACATTCCATTCCTCGCCGGTCGGATTGTGCGTTACGCGGTCGCCGGGTTTGAATTGTGTCACGGTGTGTCTCCCTGTTGCGTTGTGGGGTCTTTCCCTCCTGTCACCGCCTGCCACCCGTCAGGATTTGCGGTTCTACCTTTTGCCATGGTGGCTTGGGCCATTCCTAGCGTGGATTAAGTCCGGCCATGCTTTGTCTATCCGTCTCAGGAGAGTTGCCACGCAGCAACCTTGAAACAGGGCGGGCCATGACAGCCCGCCCTGTGATCCGTTACGCGCCTGGCATACCGCCGCCCGTTGCAGGTGCCATATAACCGCCGTAGCTAGTAGGGGATGTAGTCTCCCCACTTGGCATACTGGTCTGCGGCGTCGGCATTCCAGAACCGTTTCCCACCGGTGCCTGTGCCGGTGCGGGCATACCTGACGGTGCGGGCATACCTGACGGGGCCGGTGCAGAACCGCCCGGCAGTTGAGGGGTCTGGGTCATGCCTGCGGGCATATACGCGCCCGGTCCTGCGCCAAGCTGTTGCTCCAGTGATGGGCCGCCGGCAATCTCCGGGCCGAAACCGACAAGGCAAACCGTCTGGGGGTTCAGATAAACCCCTGCGGTGTGGTCCATGTTGCCATTGGCAGATGTCGAGAACGGCACTGTGACATAATACCCTCGCTTGATTTCGCTGGGGTCGCAATAGGTCGGCACAGCACCCTGATATTTGGCCGATGCAATGGGTAGCGTGGTCGAAAACTTGACAACCCAGCATCCTTTACCGTGCTTCCAGCGTAGTTCCTGCTGGCCGGTTGTGGGGTTGGCGCGCATTTCATCGCCGTCCGCAATTTTCCAGCTAAATGCCGTGGCGGCCAGCCCCATGTTGATCTGGGCCATAATGTGTGGGGACTGCCCATATCCGGCCTGCGCCGCCTTGAACATCAAGCTGAGCATTTCATTCATGCCGGGGGCGTTCTTTTCAATCGCCACGGCGAACCAGAACGATTGTTTGTCCTCTGGGATTGGGCGGTTATTGGCATCGGTGGTCTGCTTGGTCCACGGATCGCCCGAGATAAGGCGTCCGACTGGTGAATTTCCGTATTCTGTGTGGCGTGACATTATTTTGCGCTCCTGTTGAGTTGCCGGGCCAGGGTGTCCTGATCCAGCGGGGCCAGCTTGTGGCCGGTGGTTGGTCGTTCGGTAATAATAGATAATTGCGCCTCGGTCAAGCCCGCAAGTTTAAGGTCGCCAACATTCATCGGCACGGTCTTGGTCGCATCTTTACCAGTCAGTGCCTTGATGGCTGCGGGTGATGCTTTGACGCGCGTGTTACCCAACCGGGGCAGAATGCACCACCCTGGCAGACGTTCGCCACGCTTGGCCCGCGCCTCTGCTTCAACCTCGGTGGCCTTTGCCGCTGCGCTGATAATTTCCAACGCGTTGCGGTAAAAATGCAATGCCTGAGACATTTCTGCCGGGGTCCGGTCGCGGTGGCCGGTCATCTCGGCAATGGCCAGAGCCGTGGCGGTTGTCTGTTGCAGCGCCACGCAACCCACCGCCCCGTCACAATACAGGCAGTGATCGCCTGGCGTGGCGATGGGGTCAGGCTTGTAACATTCCTCTGCGCGCTGGATGATCCATGCGGCATTGGCGCGGATCTGATCGGGCGTCCAGTCGATCCAACGGCGCGGGCCGTCTTGGTGAAAGCCGCGCGGCTGGTAAATCTCGGTGCGGATCGTGCGGACCGGGCCGGGCGGGGCAATCAAGATCGCAGCAGCATAGATAATCAATTGCGGCGCATCAGGTGCCACCAGCCGGAAGCCGTATTTCAGATCACGCACGGTCAGCACGCCGTCCGCCAGCGTTACGCAATCGGGCGTGCCTGCAATTGTGGGCGAAAGCGTGACGTGTTCCTCCACCCACATTTTACCGCCATCCGCGCGGCAGATTTCGGCATAATCCTGCATATGGCCGATCATGGTAGCGTCGACTTCCCATCCGTTTTCATGGGTCATGCCGACCGCCACCGGCAGGTCTCCGGTCAGCAGCAACTCGGCCACCCATGCCGCACACGTGCCTTCCCGCGCGGCGTCACTGGTCGGTTGCGGTCCGGCGCGGCTGGCAAACAATGGCGCGGCGGAGCATTTCGTCCAGCGGTGGGCGGCGCTGGGGAGGGTTTTAATTGTCATTGGCGTGTGTCTCCCAGTGCTGCACGAGCAACACCTCGTGAGCTTGAACAGTTGCTGCACTTATGTACGACGCTCAACGCCGCCCGCAGCCGTTTGTTTTCTGCCGCCAGTTCGGTCGCAATGCGGTGCAGGTCGGGGGCGGCGGCGATCAGTTGTGCATTTGCATAGTTTGGAGGTTCCCCTTCTGTTGGGTAGTAATCGCGTGCATCTCCAAAGGTGCAAACTGAGGTTTCTCCGCTGTAAAAGCCGCCCATCCAATCACCTTTAACAGGGTCAAGTTTCCACGTCCCCGGCGTAAATTCCGTCAGGCTGGCCAGCAGTTTGTCGTCGTCTGTCATCTTCATATCTCCCCTGTCATATGTAAAAGGCGGACTGTTGCGGCCCGCCCGGTGTGGATCATGCGCTCATAGCGTGCCGGACGCATCCGTCATGGTCATCGCCGTTGTCCACAGCGTCCATGTAATGCCAGAGCCGGGCGATGCTGGTCTGGTTGGTTTCCAGATCGTCATAGCCAATAGACAGGGCTGCATAGATCGCATCGTATTCGGCGGGCAGGCCATCAGGGTCAGCCATTTTCGCCATGAACCGTTCCGCCATTGTCTTATAGTTGATCGGGGCGGGTGGTGTTGCCGGAGCGGCGCTGGCCGGTTGCGGCATGGGCATCCCCTGCGGTGCGGCTGGCGCTGGTGCATCATTGCCGGTAGCGGCTGCAATGGCCGCATCATACGCCTCTTTCTGACCGCGCTTGGCACGCCACGATCCGTCAGCGTTCTTGCTGGCCGGCGTGCTGTGGATGGTGTCGTCATGGGCCATACCGTGGCAGTCTGTCTCGGGCTGTGCCGGTGCCGTCTCGGGCTGTGCCGGTGCCGTCTCGGGCTGTGCCGGTGCCGTCTCGGGCTGTGCCGGTGCCGTCTCGGGCTGGGCAGTGTCAGGCTGGGCAGTGGTGCCAAGCAAGAGGGCAATCGTGGCGCATTCCTGGGCGTTGTGGGGGTCAAAGGTAATCTGCATGGTATTTCTCCGGTTTGGGTTGTTATTTTTTAAGAATTTGAGCGATGATCGGCAGATCCGCTTCGCGGACGTGCCACTTTTTTCCGACACGTTCGGCAGGCACTTCGCCATTCACAACGGCCCTCCAAAGGCGTTGGTATGTCGTGGAAAGTCCGTGTGCCCGCAGCGCCCGTGGGGCGTCTGTAAGGGGAATATTGTCTGTCATTAACCTGTCTCCTCTGGTTTGTTTTATTTGTTTAACCGATGCGGGTGAGGTTGTAAATACCTATTATTGTCCTTTACTACCGGCGCGGCGCGGGCTAGTAATAGCGCATGATACTCACACTCAGACCATACCAGACGCAACTGATCGACGACATCCGCGCCAAGTGGGATAGCGGGGCGCGCAACGTGCTAGCCGTTATGCCGACAGGTGCGGGAAAAACAGTTACCTTCAGCAAATTGAACGCCGATGGGGAACGGTCCTGCACCATTGTCCATCGTCAGGAACTGGTCGGACAGATCAGCAAAACATATGCGCTGACCGGCATTTATCACAATATCATCGCGCCCCAGTCGGTTATAAATTTTTGCATCCGCTTGCACATTGCTGCCACGGGACGCAATTTTTACGATCCGCGCGCCTCAGTCAGCGTGGCTGGTGTTGATACGCTGATCCGCCGCTTCAAGCCTGGCGATCCGTGGGCCAACGGGATCCGACGCTGGACGCTGGATGAAGCGCACCACGGGCGGCAGGATAACAAGTGGGGTATTGCTGCGGCGTTGTTTCCAAATGCTAAAGGCCTGGGCGTCACGGCTACGGCGTGCAGGGGCGATAACAAATCACTGCACGCCGGTCAGGGCGGGTTGTTTCACGATCTGGTTCAAGGTCCGGGCATGCGCGAACTGATCGACGCTGGCAGCTTGTGCGACTATCGCGTGTTTGCCCCTGAGTCTGGAATCAACGAGGCGCTTTTGCAGATCGGCAAGACCGGCGAGTTTACGGCAAATTCCGCCAAGGGCGCGCAAAAGGCGGAACTGATCGGCGATGTAGTGGAAAGCTACATGACGCATATTCCCGGCAAGCAGGCGATTGTATTCGCGTCAGGGGTGCAGGATGCCAAGGACATTGCAGAACAATTCAGGGCGCGTGGCGTGCCTGCTACGGCGCTGGACGGCACAAACAACGACGGGCATAGGATGGAGCAAGTCGCGCGGTTTGAATCGGGCGAGACGCGAATCCTGACAAACGTCGATCTGTTCGGCGAGGGCTTTGACGTGCCAGCGTGTGAGGCGGTTATCATGGCCAGACCAACGGCCAGCTTCGGGCTGTTCGTGCAACAGTTTGGTAGAGCGTTGCGACCGTTTGCAGGCAAGACTCACGGTATCATCATCGACCATGTGGGCAACGTGGTCCGCATGGCTGCCAAGCACGGCCTGCCTGATACGCCGCGCACCTGGACGCTCTGGCAAGACGAGACGCGCAAAGCCAATGGCAATCCCGACGCGGTGCCGGTCAGGGTCTGCCCGGAATGCCTGCTGACGTATGAAGCCGTCGTGTTTGCCTGTCCGTATTGCGGCGCAGCGCACGTCCCGGCGGGGCGGTCATCGCCGGATCAGGTGGACGGCGTGCTGTCCGAGATGTCGCTGGAATTGCTGGCAACGCTGCGCGCCGGTGCGGCCAAGATCCAAGCGGCTGAACCTGCCATACCTTACGGCGCGTCTGAGATCGTGGCGGCGGGGATCCGCGCCCGGCACCGGCGAAACCAGGCGGCTCAGGCGTCACTGTCCGATGCAATGCAGCGGTGGGGCGGGATGCGGCTGGCGGCGGGTGATGACGACACGGCCATGCAGGCTCGGTTCCTGTATCGGTTTGGGACTGATGTGATGACTGCACAGGGGCTGTCCGAGCGGGCGGCACTGGAATTGAGGGACAATATTATGGAGGCGACACGCCAATGATACCGGGAAAAACCATCATCGGCGGATCGTCGGCGGAACACGCAAGGCATGCGTCGGACTTTTATGAGACGCCACCAGAATGCACGGTGGCGCTGTTGCGCGCGTGGCCGGTGTTTGGGGTGATCTGGGAACCCGCTTGCGGTCTTGGGGCAATTAGTGAGGTGCTGAAGGCGCACGGCCACGCGGTGTGCAGCACAGACATCCGACACACCGGATACGGCACAGGCGGCGTGGACATGCTGGCCACCATGCCCCGGCCTTGCGGTGCCGTCATCACCAATCCGCCCTTTGCACTGGCGGTTGAGTTCATCAGATATATCAGGGCGATGAAGGTGCCGTTTGCCCTGCTGCTGAAGGGCACGTTCTGGCACGCAAAGAGTCGGCACGCGCTGTTCCTTGAGACTGGACCGGCAGCGGTTATGCCGATGCTGTGGCGGCCCGCTATGGCGCTAGATCGAGGCAAGTCACCGACAATGGAATTTTGCTGGACAGTCTGGGACGCAATGCCCGCGCTTCAGTGTCGTTACACACCTTTGGAAAGGCCTAACCTATGACTGACATACAATCACAATTCAGGGCCAGCTTTGTCCGGCGCTGGCACACCAACCCGGATCTGGCGCAGACCGTTGACACGCTGGCGGGCCACGGCGGGCGGGTGGCGCGCATCATCATCAAGTTGTGGCCTGATGCCTCCAAGGCCTTGCTGCACTGGGCGCTGGTGCATGATGACGGGGAATCCGTGGTCGGGGACGTGCCGTCCACCACAAAGGGTGCAACGGTTATCCACGAGCAAGAGCGGGCCGCGCTGGATCGTATCTGGCCGGGACTGCCCGAATTGACGCCGGACGAATATGAGAGGCTGCGCTTTGCCGATCGGCTGGATGCATATATGTGGGTCAAGCATCACGCGCCGCATGTGCTGATTGGTGACGGTTGGCCTGAGTGCCGCAGGTGGTTGTTTGCACAGGCTGAGGCGCTGGGCGTGGCGGTGACGCTGTGAGCATTTGACACAACCGTCAATAACTGGCAATAGTAGCGCAAAGGAGCAACTGCATGACTGAAATGATGCTGGATATAGAAACGCTTGGGACAAGCGCGGGCTGCGTCGTCCTGTCGATAGGGGCTGTGGCGTTTGAAAAAGGCGCAATGACACCTGTTGATCACATGCACGTTGTGCTGGACCAGACGCTCCAAAAAATGATGGGGCTGAAAGAGAATCCGTCAACCGTCGAGTGGTGGAAGTCGCAAAGCCCCGAAGCGTGGCAAAGCGCAACTGAAAACCCTGTCAAGGTGCAAGAAGCGCTGGCACAGCTCGACCAGTTTTACGCCAAACACAAACCGCGCGTGACGTGGACGCAGGGCAACAACTTCGACCCGCCAATTCTTGAACATCTCTACGGCGTTCTGAAACTTCCACCGCCTTGGAAATTCTGGGCCGTGCGCGACACGCGGACCTTCTATGATGTCCACGAGTTTGACGTGCGGAAGGTTGACCGCGCCAACACTTATCACAATGCGCGAGACGATTGCCTGCACCAGATCGCGTGTATGCGTGCCGCGGCACAAGGAGCGTAACCGATGTCAAGCAGAGTAAGAATGTCGCCGGAGGGTCGGCGCGAAGTGATCCTGCGGGCCGCCGTTGCCCTGACGCAAGATGCGGGCTGTATCGACTCATGGTCGCGGCAAGACGTGGCCAACAAATGCGTGCCGCCGACAAGCCCAGAGACGGTGAAGCATTATTTTTTGATGCCTGATCTGCGCGATGCCGTGCGGGTGCTGCTGGATAAGTAAAGCCCCGTCCGGTTTAATGGACGGGGCTTGCCATGCGAGGTGCAAGGCGGTAGGGTGCATCTGTCACAACGCTGAGCCTTAGATAACATGACGCGCGATGCAGCGCAAGGCTTGGCCCACATAAGGGCTTTTTCCATGAATAATATCAAAGCAATTGAGACGCGCTATGCTGGCTACCGATTTCGGAGCCGCCTTGAGGCGAGGTGGGCCGTCTTCTTTGATGCGCTTGGCCTGACTTGGGACTATGAGCCTGAAGGTTTTGAAACCGATGCGGGCTGGTATCTGCCGGACTTCTTTTTAAAGGAGTTTAATGCATGGCTTGAAATCAAAGGCAAGATGCCAACGACTGACGAAATTAGAAAGTGCGAGGCGTTGGCATATGGTACGGGTCAATTTGTGTACATGGCATGTGGCAACATTGGGGCACCCATACAACCTTACGGACTTAAAAGCCCAGCATTGGGTGGACCTGTTATCAGGCAAATGGGTGTTAAGGGTGAGTGCAACTACCCTATAGGACACATTAATTACAATTACGAGTTTATTGAAAAAGCCCGTAAATTTAATTCAATAAGGTTGCTTGGGTTTTGCGAATATGCAGATGGAACAGGATTGGACATTCAAACACTTTGTCTGGATGATTGGGGTTTTGATAAATCTGGACTCATGATTAGTGAACAGCTAGTGATGGAATATGATATTGATATGTCTGCTATTATTGAAGTCGGGGTAATTTCCAAAGGTAGGGCTTTCAGATCACCTCGCATTCTAAATGCGTATGAAGCAGCCCGATCCGCCCGCTTTGAGCATGGTGAGACGCCGTGACCCCCGATCTGGCGCAGGCCTCCGCATTTCTCAAGTTGCTCGATCCTGATGCACCTTATTTCACGTTCCAGACGTTTGACGACGACTCGGCCCGGAAAGATAACCGAATGGCGCGGGTGTTTCACGGCACGCTTGCTGATCATGCCGACAGTTTGACCGATCTGCAAAGCCGTGGCGCTGGAGTGTATATTACCATCAACGCGACGGACGGCACAGGCCGCAAAGCCGAAAACATCACACGGGTTCGTGCGCTTTGGCTGGATCTTGACGGCGCACCGATCGAGCCTGTCCGGGAATGGCAAACCCCGCACATCGAAGTCGAAAGTTCGCCGGGCAAATGGCATGCATATTGGCTTGTTAATGATGTGACGCTTGAACAATTCACACCGCTACAGGCCGCGCTGATCAAGAAATTCGACGGTGATCCAGCCGTCAAAGACTTGCCGCGCGTGATGCGGCTGCCGGGGTTCTGGCACCTGAAACCCGGTAGCGCGCCGCACATGTCCCGTGTGGTTCACACGTCATCGCACGATGCAGGCGCGTTCTACAACCGTTTGACAGTCGAAGCGCCTGTGATGCCCACGCCGCGCCGGGAAACCCCCACCAGTTTGGCTGAGGTGGAGGAATTGCTGACGTGGGTTAGCCCCGATCTAGAAGCTGACAGCCAAGGTGGCGACAAGCACTGGCACAGCATCATCGCGGCCATCGTAGACGTATCCGGGGGCAGCGATGACGGGTTACAAGTTGCCGATGCGTGGTCAAGCCGCAGCAGGCATTACGACCCCAAAGAATTGCGCAAGCGGTTTGCATCTTTCACGCCCGGAAAAAATGGCGGATCGGGCATGGGGACGATAGGCTACCATGCCAAGCAGGCCGGGGCAGACGTGGCTGGCATTGGTGCGCGACACCGCCTGTTGAACATGCCGGGGCCGTCGCATGTGCCAGCAGGTATGATGCCGACCGCGCCGGGGCAGGGGATGCCGACCGCGCCACGAGCGGCAAGCGTGGTCGATCTGATCTGTGCGCGGATTAAGGACAACCCACTGACAGCCGCGGAGTTGCTGGCCGATGAAATTGCGCGGCTGTCGCCTGCCGACCGCGAGACTGTGATGGAGTTCTGTCAGGAGTATCGCATCAAAGTAAAAATGCAGGCGGCGGTAAAGCGGGCTGTCACGGCTTTTCTGGCGGCCAAGGGTGCCGTTGCGTTGCAGACACCGGAATATGCGGAGCTGAATTATTACTTCATTGTTCGAAATGAGGCGGGGCAGGCGGTGGCGGTGGATGCGAGGGGCGGGATGCAACCCCAGGGTCGCACGCAATTCAGAGATGCCATGGCGCAGCTTCCGCCGATCATGATCGAGGATAAGGCGACAGGCAACGCCCGCGCCAAGCTGGCGGCAGATTATTGGTGGGAGCATCCCGACACGCTCAGTTATCACGCGACAGGATACGACCCGCTGGCGGGCGTTGATCTTTACGACGACAAGGGGCGCAAGATCCGGAACGTCTACGAGCCAGGACATGCAGCGCCCGCAGCGCCGGTCGGTGCTGATGCGATTGAGCCGTTCCTGCACGTCATCCGGTCCAACTTCCCGGACGCATCAGACCAGCACACGCTGCTGCAAATTCTGGCGCATCTGGTGCAGCGGCCGGGCGTGATGTTGCGCTGGTCGCCGGTCATGCAGGGCACGCCGGGGTGCGGCAAGGGCACGATTTCCCAAGCCGTTGCGTATTGTCACGGGCGCAAGAATGTAGCGCATCCGTCGCCTGACGTGATTGCCACCGACTTCAACGGCTACATGGACCGCAAGACGCTGATCGTCGTCAACGAGATAGGCGACCACAGCAAGCGCGAATTGTCGGTGCTGTCTGAAAAAATCAAGCCGTGGATCACAGATGACGACGCGCACATTCACGGCAAAGGTAAAGGCTCTTACGACGCGCAAAACTTCACCAACTGGATATTCACCACGAACCATCTGCATTGCATGCTGGCCACGCCAGGCGAACGCCGCTACGCGCATTTCATCTCAGCCCTGCAAACCGAGGACGAAGCCGCGCGGGCGTTCTATCCCGAATGGTGGAAGGGCAGCACAGGCGACTGGTGGGGATCCTATTATGACTGGTGGGGCGCGGGCGGAGCCGAGGCGGTGCGGGGCTATCTGGGCCACCTGGCGCTTGATGTGGCCCCGTCCCGTGCGCCTGTCACGTCCAGCACGGCTGAGGCGATGCACGCTGGCGATGGGGCGGCGGCGGGGCTGATCCGGTCGGCTGTAAGAGAAGGGGCGGTCGGCTTCAGGGGCGGATGGGTATCGCTCAACGCGGTGCGCGATCTGCTTGAGTCCGAAGACCTCAAGGTGCCGGGCGGCCCGTATCTTGCGCGGCAGCTTGAACAGGTTGGATATCGCCATTCGACTCGGTGTCACAGGTCTCCTTCAGAGTTTCATAACTTCCCCAAGGCACCGATGAGATGCCGCCTGTATCATATCGCAGATCATACGGGCACCGACCCCGCAAGCATTATGGCGCTGTATGACGCAGCGCAACGATTGGGTGACGGCGGCCCGGTCCGGTCAACAGTGATTAAAATGCCCGGCCAGTAAATTAACGTTAAATTAACGCCCCGTCTCATTAAATTGTGGCGGGGCTTTTTTATGGTAGCGGCCCGGACTGTTTGGGCCAGTGGCCCGGACTTTTCAGGCATCCGGGCCGTAACTAAATGACTGAATTTCTTAAGTTTTATACACTATGGTCCTAATGGCCCAAACAAATGAAGTGTTACGTATGTGTACGATAAATGTAAGGGTTTATAATTGCTACAAATACATTGGTCGCATTCTTGCCCACCATAAGGATACTACTCACTATCCGGGCCATCCGGGCCGAAGATAGACAATATGAAAAATTAACTAACCAAATCAAAGACTTATCAACGGCCCAAACAAATTTAGAGTCTGGGCCAGCACAAACCGCTTGCATATGGCGGCAATAGGCGGCAATATCATCCAAACGCAACCGGAGGAACACCATGCAGATGCCCCACAACGGATTTGACAGCCTGGCCGCAGTGGCCCGCCTGAACACGGACGACACGTCACATCACCGGGAACGCTGGCCCACGCTGGCATGGGTCTGGGATGAACTGGACGAGCTGCGCCACTGGCAGGATGAGGCAATTGACGCCGAGGACTATGCCGCGCTTGAGGCGGAGCGTGACGCGCTGTCTGATGTCGCAGAGCAGCGGGACGCCCTGTCACAGGCCGTCCGGCTGCTGTTAGGGCCTGAGCCGGACATGGAGCGTGTGCAGGCCGTTCTGGCGGGGGGCCGGGCGTGACCGATAACGCGGAACAAGCCGCACGGATGCGGGCCCTGTGGTCTGCCGTAGTGCTAACCTCAATCAATGATGCAATTCACCATGCCGCAAGAGAGCCCGAAAATCAAAAAGGCCGGGCACTAAAAACCCTGGCACTGTGGGCAAACTCGCGGAATGGCCGTGAAGTGCTTGACCTGGCTGGTATCAACCCCGACAATCGTGTTACTGACGGCATGTTGGCATTCGCGGCTAAGGGTGTGCCAGTTACACAACCGCGCAAAAGGGGGACCAATCTGTGATGCCTGCACCGAAATTTCCCCAATATAAGACGGTTCCGACCGCCAGCCTGATACCGTACGCGCGCAATGCCCGGACTCACAGCCCCGCGCAGGTCGACAAGATTGCCGCCTCGATCCGCGAGTTTGGGTTTCTCAACCCGATCATCACAGACGGGCAGAGCGGCATTGTGGCGGGCCACGGGCGCGTCATGGCGGCCCAGAAGCTAGGGCTTGATACGCTGCCGACGATTGACGCCGCACACCTGAGCGAGGCGCAGCGCCGCGCCTATGTGCTGGCAGATAACCGCATGGCATTGGATGCCGGATGGGACAACGACCTGCTCAAGATCGAGTTGCAGGATCTGGAAGCGGCGGGCTTTGACCTGACGCTGACCGGGTTTGAATTGGGTGAGATTGAAGCGATTGACATGCTGGCCGAGGCGGCTAATTTGCCCGGCGAGGGCGACAATCCGTCAACCATGAGCCTTGCTGACAAGTTTGGCATTGCACCCTTTTCGGTTTTGAATGCTCGTGAAGGCTGGTGGCAAAGCAGAAAGGAGGCTTGGACGGCCCTTGGAATAGAAAGTGAAGTTGGTAGGGATGGGGAGCTTGCTTATGCAACAAGCAGCCAAAGCCCCACAGTTTACAAAGCTAAGAATGCTTACGAGGACAGCATTGGTCGCAAAGTGAATATGGATGAGTTCATATTGAATAACCCGAATGTCAGTGTGCAATCCGGAACAAGCATCTTCGACCCCGTTCTGTGCGAGTTAGCGTATAGCTGGTTCAGCCCGCAAGGCGGCACAATCCTTGACCCGTTCGCGGGCGGATCGGTGCGCGGCGTTGTAGCATCACGTTTGGGGCGTCAATACATTGGAGTTGAGTTACGCGATGAACAGGTGGCGGCGAACAGGGTGTAGGGTGATGACCTTTGTCCCGACACCCCTCCTGTATGGCATACTGGCGACAGCAGAAACATTGACCGGATATGCGCGGACGTAGATGCTGATTTTATTATCGGTTGCCCGCCATATGCTGATCTTGAGGTTTACAGCGACGACCCCAGCGACCTTTCCACGCTGAAGTATGATGAGTTTAAGCCTGTGTACTTTGAAATTATCGCCAAGGCCTGTGCTAGACTGAAGGAGGATCGTTTTGCCTGCTTTGTAGTCGGTGATGTGCGAGACAAAAAAGGCAACTATTACAACTTTGTCGGCGATACGGTCGAGGCGTTCAAGGCAGCGGGGATGAATTATTACAACGAGGCTATCCTTTTGACGATGATCGGCTCCACAGCAATGAGGGCTGGTCGGCAATTCACAGCAAGCCGCAAGCTCGGCAAGACGCACCAAAACGTGCTGGTGTTTGTCAAAGGCGACGGGGCCAAGGCGACAAAGGCGTGCGGTGTTGTAGAGGTTCACATTCCAGAGCCCGAGACAGAAAACAGCGATTTAGGCGAAGAACTGTGACGCCGCCGGTCGTTACGGTCCACAGCGGAATCCATGTCATTCGTGATGATCTATTCCTTGGCGGCACCAAAGCGCGCTTTCTGCCCGCGTTGTTTGATGATGCCGACGAGGTTGTTTACGCCTCTCCATGCGAGGGTGGCGCGCAGACGGCACTGGCGCACACAGCAGCGGCGCTAGGCAAGCGGGCGACAATCTTTGTGGCAAAGAGGGCCACGCCACACGCAAGGGCGCTGGAAGCCAAGCGGGTCGGCGCAAAGGTGATGCAGGTTTCGCCGGGCTATCTGACGGTGGTGCAGGCGCGCGCGAGAGAGTATTGCGCAAGGACCGGCGCAAGGCTCGCACCTTTCGGCGTGAACATGCCCGAGGCGATTGAGAAGATCGCAGAGGCAGCGCGCATGAGCGGCCTGCAACCGGACGAAGTTTGGTGCGCCAGCGGTTCAGGCGTTTTGGCGCGGGCGCTTGCAAAGGCTTGGCCAGAAGCCCGGCGGCACGTTGTGGAGGTGGGGCGCACGCTTTCATCAGCGGATGTTCTGGGGGCGACAATCCACAAGGCGGGGATACCATTTTCCAAGGCCCTGAAGGATCAGCCGCCATTCCCGAGCGATCCGCACTATGACGCGAAGGCTTGGAAAATGTGCAAAGCCCGACACGGTGCCGGGCTTGTGCTGTTCTGGAATGTGACGGGGCCAGCCAGGGGTTAGACGTTGCAGATGTGGGCGCTGTTGCCCAAGGCATTGACCGCGTAAACCATCGTGCGCTTGTCGCCGTAGGCTGCACCGTATGCCTTGGCGTCGTCCATCGTTGCGCAATCCTTGCGGGTGCGTTGCTGGCCCCGGCCCCGAACCGCTACAAAATGTGTAGCGGTTGCGAGGCAAAATGTTTCATGTGGGTTGGTCATTGTCTTGGCTCCTTGCCGGTGTGTTCAGCGCAATTCAAACAGCTTGCCCGTGCGCAGGGCGTCAAGTTGAGCCTCGACCGCTTCCATCGTGGCGCGGACCTCAGGGTCCATGCTGGCGATGTCATGCAGCATGATCTTCTTTTGAAAATCAAAGATCGTGGCGTTCAGGTCGGCGTATTGCTCTTTGGTCATGGTGTGTCTCCTTCTGTTACACCCTTATTACCCGCTATTGTCCACCTTGTCAACCATAATTACCCGCGCTATATTTAACGCATGGATGGAATGCCTAAAAAACCCTGTGGCCGCAAACAGCACGCGCCAACCGATGCGCAGCGCCAGCTTGTGCAGCTTCACGCGACGGTCGGCACGACACAGGACATGATCGCCCGCGTGATAGGTATCGACAAAAAGACATTGCGGCTGCACTACCGCGACGAGTTGGACCTATCTATGGCGAAAGCAAACGCCACAATCGGCGGCGCGCTGTTCAACAAAGCCAAGGGCGGCGACACGGCGTCCATGACGTTCTGGCTCAAGACGCGCGCCCGGTGGCGTGAAACGGCTGACGTGAACCTGATCAGTGAGGACGGCAGCATGTCGCCCAAGGCCGCGCTGGACGTATCCCGCCTGTCACCTGAAGCCCTGGCGGAAATTGTGGCGCTTGGCGATGCAACTGACACCGATTGACATCATTGCCGCCGAAAAAGAACTGTGCCGCCGATCACTGGCATATTTTGCACGGCGCGCCTGGCACGTCTTGGAGCCGTCCACGCCGCTCAAATGGGGCTGGGCGCTGGACGCTATCTGTGCGCACCTGGAAGCCGTCACGCGGGGCGACATCAACCGCCTGCTGATGAACGTGCCGCCCGGCACCATGAAGTCTCTGCTGACCGGCGTGATCTGGCCCGCTTGGGAATGGGGCGCGCAGGCCAAGCCGCACATGCGGTTCCTTGGCACGGCGCACAAACAAGACTTGGCCGTCCGGGACGCAATGAAATGCCGTCGCCTGATTCAGTCGGACTGGTATCAATCACGCTGGCCAATGAACCTGATGGCGGACAACAACGCCAAGCTGCGTTTTGAAAATGACAAGACAGGGTTCCGGGAAGCCATGGCATTCGAGGGAATGACCGGATCGCGCGGCGATAGGGTTCTGATCGACGATCCGCACAGCGTTGCGGACGCCAACAGCGTCCAGAAACTTGCCACAGGCGTTACGACATTCCGGGAAGCCCTACCGTCCCGTGTAAATAACGATGAATCCGCGATTGTGATTATCATGCAGCGATTGCACGAGTCCGACGTTTCCGCCGTGGCGATTGGTCTGGGATACACCCACCTGTGCCTGCCGATGCGGTTTGAATCGGACCGGCGATGTTCCACGCCGTTCTACACCGACCCGCGAACAATCGAAGGCGAATTGCTGTTTCCTGATCGGTTCCCAGAGGACCAAGTGGCGGACCTTGAAAAGACCATGGGCATCTACGCCAGCGCCGGTCAGCTTCAACAACGCCCTGCACCGCGCGGCGGCGGCATGTTCAAGCGGTCAGACTTTCGCGTTATCCAAGCGGAGCCTGCGGGCTATCGGTGGGTGAGGGGATGGGACTTGGCCGCAACCGATGATCCCGGAGCGGCACGGACGGCTGGCGTCAAGCTGGGAATCGGCCCGGACAATCGCATATGTATCGCTCATGTTGTCAAAGACCGGGTAAACGCTGCGGGGGTTGAACGGCTGCTGGGCAGCACGGCGGCGGCAGATGGGCGGGCGGTTCGTGGCTCAATTCCGCAGGATCCTGGATCCGCCGGTAAATCATGGGCTTTACATCTTCTCAAATCCGCGCTGATGGGTTACAGTTACACGTCAAGCCCTGAAACGGGCGACAAAGAAACGCGCGCAATGCCCCTGGCGGCACAGGTTGAAGCCGGAAACGTGGACATTGTGGCAGGCGATTGGAATGGTGACTTTTTGGACGAAGCTGCGACGTTCCCGATGGGCAAGTTCAAAGACCAGATCGACGCTGCGACTCGCGCGTTTGATATGCTGTCGGGCGTAAACAATTCATGGGCTGGAACAATATGAGTATCATGGACGGCCTGCGCAACATCGTCGCCAATCTCGGCACAGACCGGGACAAGGCGGCGCACAGTTACTATCACAACACCACGATTGCCGATGACCAGCTTGTCGCCATGTACCGCACCAGCGCGATTGCGCGCAACGTGGTGGATCTGCCCGCAGAGGATGCGACCCGCGAGTGGCGGGAATGGCAGGCCGACGCGGAACAAATCACAGCAATCGAGGCTGAGGAAAAGCGGCTGGGTTTGCAGGGCAAGACGATGCAAAACCTCAAACGCGCCCGGTTGTTCGGCGGCGCTGCCATCTATATCGGCACGCGCGACCTGGACGCATCGAAGCCACTGGATCCGGCCCGGATCGGCAAGGGTGGGCTGCAATATCTTGCCGTCTTAAATCGGTCGGAAATTACCGCCGGTGAAATCCAACGCGACCCGCGCCTGCCTGGGTTTGGCAAACCGATCATGTATCGGATGAATCCGGCTACCGGCGCGTCTGTTGAAATCCACCCGAGCCGCCTTGTCATTGCAATGGGCGAGGAAGTGCCGGACGACAGATATTCCGCACATCCCGGATGGGGTGACAGTACGCTGAACGCCACGATCAGCGCCGTGCGGAATCTTGACGCCACAATCGCCAACGTCGCATCGCTGGTGTTTGAAGCCAAGGTGGACGTGATCGGCATCAATGGATTCAACGAGGGGCTGCGCAGCGGCGGCTCGGAATATGAGGCTGTGGTCCTTGCCCGGACCAGCCTGACGGCGCGCGGGAAGGGCATTAACGGCGCGCTGCTGATGGACGCCGAGGACACATACGACCAGAAAACCGCCAGCTTCGCCACGCTGCCTGACATCATCGACCGCTTCATGCAGATGGTATCGGCGGCGGCGGGCGTTCCGATGACCCGGCTATTCGGCATTGCGGCGGCAGGTATGAACGCTACCGGCGCGGGCGATGAGAAGGTTTATTTTGATCGGGTCCGCGTCATGCAGACGCTCGATCTTGATCCAGCAATGGAAATCCTGAACGAATGCCTGATCCGTTCGGCGCTGGGCAATCGCCCGCCTGAATTGCATTGGACGTGGCGTCCGCTATTCCAGCCGACTGCAAAAGAACGGGCCGACATGGGCAAGGTTCTGGTTGACAGCGTAAAAGTGTTGTTCGACATGGATATCTTGCCAGAAGAGGCACTTGCTGATACAATTGTAAACACACTGACTGAAAGCGGGGCGTTTCCCGGGCTGGAGGGCAAGGTGAAAGAGTTTTTTAACGTGGTGGAGTCAGACGAATGAAAATGACAGACGTCGCCACGCTTGCAGGTGCCCGGGTCACAGACGAAGGGTATCTTGTCGCCAATGTTCGCACCGCCCGGATCGGCACGCAAGACTATCTCGGCTCTGAGTTGGACCGTCCCGATTTGGAAAAGGTGACAGTTTACCGCGACGAGTCTGAGGTGTTCCGCAAGGCCAGCCTGCAAACCTTCGGCTTGTTGCCGGTCACTGATGACCACCCCGCCGATCTGGTCACGGCTGACACGGCCCGTATGGTTTCGGTCGGCACCACCAATGAGGAAGTTTTGCGCGACGGCGAGTATCTGCGGATCGGGATCAAGCTGACCGACGCCGCCACGATCCGCAAAGTGCAGGACGGCAAGCGCGAATTGAGCGTAGGGTATACCTCGGAATTGGTATGGGGCGACGGGATCGCGCCGGACGGGACCGCGTATCAGGCGCGGCAAACAAACATCGTGGGAAACCACATTGCTATTGTGGCAGCCGGACGCGCTGGCCCACTGGCAAGAATCGGTGACAGTCAACCAAGCACTGTAGCGCGGTGGGGCGCATCCCCCATCACAGACGAAAAGGACGTAATCATGGCAGACGCCATCCAGACGCGGACAGTCCAGATCGACGGCCTTTCCGTCGTGACGACCGACGCAGGCGCGCAGGCGCTTGAAAAGCTGATGAAGGACATGACCGCTGCCGAAAAGAAGGCTGCTGAGGAAATGGACAAGAAGGACGCCGAACTGGCGGCCAAGGACGCCAAGATTGCCGACATGGCCAAGTCGATCCTGTCCGACGCGGATCTTGACGCCAAGGTTGCGGCCCGGGCTGATCTGATCGGCAAGGCCAAGGCAATCGCCAAGGACGTTGCTACCACCGGCCTGTCTGACGCTGCCATCCGCAAAGCCGCAGTCGTGGCGGTTCTGGGCGATGCAGCAATCACCGGCAAGTCTGACGCCTATGTCGATGCGCGCTTTGACATTCTGTCAGAGGACGCGGCCAAGGGTGATCCGGTGGCCGACGCGCTGAAAACCGGCGTGACGGTTGCGACCGACGCGCGTGCCGAATACGTCAAGGGCCTTGGCACAGCCTATCTGCAATCTGTTGGCAAAGGAGCGTAAATCATGCCTATTCAAGACGCATTCGGGGCGGCTGTTGCTGTCATGCCCCTTGGCTACGCAGGCATGATTGCCGAGGGCCAGCAAGTCAAAGACGTGGTGTCCAAGCGGGTCACCACTGCCGTGATCCCATTCGGGCGTGCGGTCGGTGCCAGCGGCACCACACCAGGCACTTGCCGCCTTGGAGGGGTTGGGTTCGAGGGTATCGCAATCGCTGACAAGAGCCGGGTCGATGACGAATATGTCGTGGACGAAATGGCGGGCATCTTGCGCAAGGGCACGGTTTGGGTCGTTGCTGACGGGGCTGTCACGATTGCCGGTCCCGTCACATTCACGGTCGCCACTGGCGTTATTGGCGCACGGGCCGTTGCTGCGGGTATTGTCGCGATTGCCGGTGCTAAATTTGAAACGGCAGGCGCTGACGGCGATCTTGTCCGCGTCTATCTGGGTTAAGGATCAAAACAATGCCTATTGAAATCATGGACGCACCCGCAGCACTGGGTTACGTCATTTCGCAGCGCAGCCACATCGAAGCCGAGGTGATGCGCAAGCCGTATCCGACGATCCTCTACCCGCGCCTTATGCAGGTGGACACGTCGGCAAACCAGTTCGCCGCATCCGTCACGTTCTTTACCCAGGATTCGGTCGGGCGCGCCAAGTTCATCAACGGCAAGGGCGACGACATCCCTCGCGTTGATGTGACGACCGGCAAGTTTGAACAGACCGTCAACATGGCGGGCGTGATGTATTCCTATTCGATTGAGGAAATTGGCGCGGCTGCACAGACGGGCATGAATCTGCCCACTGAGGCGGCCAATGCGGCGCGGATGGCGTATGAGATGCTGGTCAACAGCACGGCGCTCATCGGCAATGCTGAACTGGGGATTGAAGGGTTCTTCAACACTACGGGCATCACGTCGGTGGCAAGCGCGGCGACCTTCGCACTGTCCACGCCTCAGGCAATCCTCGCATTTGTCAACGGCCTGCTGACCGGCGTTCAGTCGGGAAGCCTGGGAACGCAGGTGGCGGATACCATTGTGCTGCCGATCGCTCAGTTCGGGGATCTGGCCACCCGCCAGCTTGCCGCAGAAAGCGACACGACCGTTCTGGACTTCATCCGGCGCGCCAACGTCTACACCGCGCAGACCGGTCTGCCGTTGAACATCATGGCAGACCACAATCTGGTCAACCGCATGGTGGTTTACCGGAACGATCCTTCGGTGGTGAAATTGCATATGCCTATGCCGCTGATGTTCCTCTCACCTCAGGCCGTAGGGCTTGAGGTGCGGACATATGGCGCATTCCGCTTTGCACCTGTCAGCATCCGCACACCATCGGCAGTGCGGTATGGTACGGGTTTGTAACTATGACAAAGCACACCAGCACATACCCTGGCACGCTGGTCCTGCCAGACGGCACTGAGGTCAAACTCGGTGGCGACGTTTCCATTCCTGCCGATCTGGCAAAGAATGAGGGCGTGACCGGGTGGATCGAAAGCGGGTGGCTTGTGCCGGTTGCACAGCCTGTCATGCCAAGCGGCAAAAAATAACCATCGGGCGGGCTGTCATGGCCCGCTCATTCATTGGAGCGTCACAAGATGATCGGCAACGTCACAGCACTGATCGCATATGCCGGGGCGCGCGGCACGGTAATCGCTGACACCGCCGCGACTTTGCAGGCGCTGGTGCGGGCGTCCGACTACATCCAATTTACCTATCTGGACGGATCGACATGCACCGTTGACAGCGCGAACGTCGTGGAAGCCACCTATGAGGCTGCGATTGCTGAGGTGGCATCACCAGGCATCTGGACCAAGACATTCACGCCTGCCGATCAGAAAGTTCTTGTCGGTGTGGGTGATATCAAATGGCAGGTGACGGGCGATGCCAGCAAGGGCGGCGCGTCCGTTCCAAGATC
>Ga0306875_100275_pt1 | contig 19069 bp, 20 predicted proteins | sample AntCluMetagen318_FD_190410 | JGI IMG/M metagenome (GOLD analysis project Ga0306875, IMG submission 190410) | Saline lake microbial communities from Club lake, Antarctica - Metagenome #318 (v2) (version 2) | ecosystem: Environmental > Aquatic > Non-marine Saline and Alkaline > Saline | place...
CCCGAGACTCGTCACGCTCGCTGCGACGAACCACGGATACGAGAGGTCGATGCTTCCAAGATACCCACCGAGGATCGCTGCAACGGCTCCAATGGCCAACGCCGCTGACTCTCCGTATCCTCGAACGCGAGCGAATTCATCTTCCGAAAGGTCGTCGGTAAGAGTGTCATAGAGCCACGCGTCTTCGCTCCCGGAGCGGAAGTTATAGCCCAGTGACCAGCAGACGTAGAGGCCTGCCAGTGGAAGAAACGAATTCGACAAGCCGATACCGAGGAGTGTCAAAGATATGAGGGACGTTCCGATGAGGAGGCTGTTACGTCGTCCAACGCGGTCGCCAACGTAGCCTGTCGGTATCTCCCCCAACAACGTCGTCAGATTGTAGAGCGTCTCTAGAATCGCAATCTGAGTGAAAGATAGCCCTTGGGCCAGAAAGAAGAGGTACATGATCGGTCGATAGAACTCGACCGCTTTCGTCGACTTGTATAAATAGTATTTCAGGATGTTTCCGGAGGTCGCCCACCGGACACCATCACCTGACCCTCCTGCCATACATGTGCTGGCGAACGGAGGGGCGACAAATATATTCTGTTACTACGGATGCCCCACTGGGCGCATATCTCGGATGATCAGGGTAGGACACTTGCTCGATCTATCGCTCCAGGATGCAGTTAGATGACGATCAGTGACCCATACGCGCTCTGTATCCAGCACGACTGCTGAAACACATCACCAATTGAGGGTTTCAACAAGGTCGTTGCTGTCTCTCATACAGCGTCAAGGAATCCGGTCTACTTTTCTTCATCTGACTGTGTGAACGCGTCCAGTTGATCGAGTACTCCTTTCTCCTCGAGTTCTGCGAGCCGTTCGAGGACCTGGTATTTCTCCTTCTGTGTTGTCTGTTTCTCGAGGGACAATGGTCGTCCGCATGTACGGCATTCAGTTTCTTTTGGCTAATTCTCAGTGCCACAGAAGCTACAGTTTGCAGGTTGATTCTTGTCTTCGCTACTGAGCCCGTATTCCTCTCTGATGGCTTGGTTAACATCGTCGTTGTTGAGGTGGACGTAGATCTTCGCACGATCACTCCCAGGTGTCCAGCCGGCAAACTTGTTCAGTTGCTCGTAGCCCATGAACGTCGCAACCTCTGTCAGACGGGTGCGGCGGAGGTTGTACGGTCGACGTTTGTTCTCCGGTATCTCGGCCTGTTCACATGCTTGCTTAAATCGGCCGAAAAAGGCATTGTATCGCAGTCTGTCGCTGCGGTCGGGTTCGTAGTCACAGTCGTTGGAATGATTCTGTGGTGTGTCTCCGCAGTTGCGGCATTGCTGTTGTTCAGTCTTCACCAAAGCGGGGCCGATAAATCGTTGATGTCTCCGAGTTCGCCCCCAACGGGGTGTTGGGCGAGCCACTCTCTGACCGTTCGTCCGGCGCGGACGAGTTGATTGGCTCGATCTGGTGTGCCTTTGAGGCCTTCAAGGAAAATGAAGTCGCCGTGTTCGGTGCTAGTGAAGTCACCGATGTTCGTCGCGAGGAGTTCCCCTGGTTGTGCCGCCACTCGTACAGGACCTTAGTGAATGCACGATCACGCGCGTTCATGAACGCTTGGAAGAGTCGTTTGAGTTCGTCAGCCGTGAAGAGGTCGTCTCGTGTGACCTGTGTCTGTTTGCCGCCAGCCAGCGAGAAGAACCGGACTTTCTCTGGGTGTTCGAGTCCGTCCCTCTTCGGACGCCACTCAAGCCTGCCGACTCGAACGGTCCGCTCGATCCCGTTCTTGAACGGAAGCGTCCGTTAGTCGGCGATAAGATTGTGCCGTATTGGAATTCAGGTACCGTTCTTATACTGCGCAATCACATTTGGTCCTCCAGTGCCAGTATCCAGTTTCGCCGAGTTCAACAGGAACCGTCGCTCACAACACGTCGATATCTGTCCGTCCGGAATCGTCGCGAACGTACGCATCGTCGATCGAGTCGTGCCCTCTGGAAGGGGAGCGTCATGATCACAGTATCACCTGCGATAGCGTCTGCTCTCGCGATTACGGCCGACCTATTCCCCCGGGGAATCGATCACTATCTGATCGGCGGACTCTTCATCGGCCTCGGGATCGCCGTCATCTACCTAGGGACGGGAATCCTCGCCGGAAACAGTACGTTCCTCGAGACGACGCTGTCGTATGTCTCCGACCTCCCGCGGTTCCAGCGCGAGAAGTACGTCGCGTCTCGCGACTGGCGGGTCGTCTTCGCGGTTAGTATCGTCGCCGGCGCGGCCATCTACGAGTTCGGGTTCACCGCCGACGCCTTCGTCACCGAGGTGCAGTGGTGGCGGTTGCTCGGCGGGGGGATCCTCGTCGGGATCGGCACCCGGATCGGGAAGGGCTGTACGTCCGGCCACGGCGTCTCCGGCATCGCGTCGCTGTCCCGAACGTCGATCGTGAACGTAGCGCTGTTCATCGGCGCCGCCGTCGCGACAGCGCTCGTCGTCGCCTCACTGGGGGTGACTCCCTGATGAGTTCCGATGGCCGCGGGCCGCTATTCACGACCGTCGTCGTCGCCGGTGGACTCTTGCACGGATTCGGGTTGGCGTACAGTCGGATGGCCCGCCCTGAAATCGTGCTGGACTTCCTCCAGCTCGAGGACCTCGGACTGCTCTTCGTGATGGGCGGTGCGGCCTTCGTAACAGGTCTCGCCATTCAGTTGGGAACGCGAGTCCTCGAGACGGCGCCGCTGACGGGCACGCACTATACCGGCCGTGAGAAGGGATTCGACAGGAACGTCGTCGCTGGCGGTATCATTTTCGGAGTCGGCTGGGGGCTCTCGGGCGTCTGTCCCGGTGCCGGCTACGCGAGCCTCGGGATCGGCAATTATCGGATCCTCTGGGCCGTCGCCGGGCTGTTCATCGGTGCGTACGCACAAGGGCTCTGGCGAGTTCATCGGAACTCGGAAACGCGTGAGCGGAGCGCGCCCGGAGATTGACCCCCCGTACCCACGTTCCCACTGGCGAAACCGTCGTCTTGGAGTCTCAACCGGCGTCTAAGAACGACACGAACGTCGGAGCGGCGGGAGCGATCCCGCCGACCGACGGAACCGCTTACGGGACCTTCAGATACCCGTACCCTTCCGCCTGGCGCTTGGCGATCTCCCCGACTGCGGAGGGGACCGTGTCGACAACCGGAAGGAGTTCGGACTCCGAGACGTCGAGCGTCGCCATGGCGTTTTCACACGCCTTGAACTCGACGCCCGACTCCGCGAGGGATCGAACGAGGTCCGCGTGCTCGCTTTCGCCCTCGACGTAGGCGAAGATGGCCCGCATGTTGGCGACGAATCGGATTTCGCGGTTGTCGACCGTCGGGTCCTCCAAGAGGTTCTTCGCGTTCATCAGCGCCATCTCTTGCTCCGCCACGTCGTCGCTCGAGAGGTGAAGGACAGTCCGGGTCGCCGGTCTTTGCCCGCCGTCTGTCTCCTCGCCCGTTCGATTGGAGGAATCGTTGTTCTCGTGTGCGCGACCAGTCTCCGTAGCACCGATCGCTCCGCTCGATACCAGTACGCCCGTTCCCGCGAGGTATTGTCTTCTATTCACAATCGAGCACACAACTGCGTCAGCAAAGTTCGCTTTGCAGGCAAGCGAAGGGACCGTCAGTACGCCCACGGCTACAGTCTGCTCACCTGTGCCGGACCCGTCCGCTCATCACCGGACGCTTGCGTAGAGACGGTGGAGACGCCGTCGGTGATAGAGGATCGTGATCGCGACGAGAAATAGGACCGTTGCGATTTCGTACCCGTACCGTCCAACTGCCAAGACCAACGAGGAACCGCTGGCACCGCCTGCGAGCAGCGGGGCGAGTACCGGTCCGACGCACGCCGGACACGCAGCGGCTCCGATAACGCCTCCGATCGTCGACCGGGCGAGTTCGAGGAGCGCATCGTAGACGAGATAGGCCAGCGCGGCCAGGCCGATCGCTTGGTACGGAACGATCGTTAACGCGATCCACTCTCCGGTATACATCAGTACCGGGCTCCAACCCAGCGACCGACCCCACGTGATCCCGATCCCGTTCGGTCCGGTTATCTGTTCCATGAGCGGCGTACTCGATTGAAGTAACCCCGAGAGGTAGAACAGCACCAGCAGATACGCCGCGACAACGACTGCGGCGAAAATTCGAAAGCGACGCTGTGCTGGGGTGGGGTGAGTGTGCCAGACGACCCAGACAGAGGCAGTACTCCAGATAAATGGGATCAAAAAGAGTGTAATTCGGTGTCCCGTCTCCCCAGTGGCGTACGCGAACGAGAGTCCGGCGATCACCTGGACCGCAAACAGCAGGTTCAACCACGTGCTCGCCACCACAAACCGTTCGAGAGCGCCACCGTTGAACACAGATTTCGCCACCGCGTTCGGATCCGTCGTGCTCACAAACGTATCCTGGACTCGGGACCGTTAAAAGCTACCTGACTGCTACGTGTGAGACGTATCCCAAGTCAGTACCTTTCGGAACGGCACTCCTCTATTGAATCCGCAGACTGCGAGAGGATAGCGTCGCTCCAAAAGTGAAAGCGAAGCGGAGAGAGTGAATATGCCTAAGACACTCTTCCGCTTCGTGAAACAAGCGGCGTCGCTAGCCCAAAAGCACTATGCAGCCAGCCCAGGGGGGTGGTGAATCAGGCGGCTGGCCACGGATTCGCCGACTGGAAGCACCGCACGCTCCATTTTTTCTCCGCGTTCACATGGGTGCCAGCTACGCAGAGATTGTCGATTGAGCCCGTGAGATGGATCGGGTGCGCGCCCTCTCGCAGTTGGCTCGCCACGAGTTCCCCGGCACCCTCCACGACGTTAGATTGGCGATCGAACACGAGGTCGTCCGACCGAAGACTGGCCTGCTGATCGCAATGCTTGAGTGACGGTCCCGGCAGCCTGCTCGAACGCAGTTCTCGGCTGTGCCGAGGCTGCGTTTCTCAGACGTCAATCGAGGCTACGATGAACTGTATTGCCCGTCATTCTTCACTGCAGTTGTGGGCGGTTCTGTGATGAGCGACAACAATCGAACCGTCCTGCGCCGACAGGCGTTGCGCATCGGCGGCGCGACGCTGGTCGGAATTTCGGGACTCGCGAGCGGAATCGGATCGGCGGTCCTTGAGCGGCCTGCACAGGAGAACGACGGTGCTACGCAGGAGGAAACGCTGGTCGCCTCGAGCGAGGAGGTCGACATCGGAGCAGGCGAGAGCGTCGAGACGTGGTTATACAAGGAACAGTTCCCCGGGCCAGAACTCCGCGTGAGCGAGGGAGAGACGCTTCGCGTCTCGCTGAGCGCCGATTTAGCGAGTGAAACCAGTTCGATAAGGAGGCACCGGAACCCCCTCCCCGAACTGGGGACAGTTTGACGCGGTTAGAGTTCCGGAACTGCTGTAAACAGGAGGACAAACGCGTTCACGGTCAGCAGCGCCAGCACGACCCACTGAAAGATACGCTCGGGGATGTGGTCGAAGATGTAGACGCCGACCCACGCACCGAGGAACACCATCGGAACGGCTATTGCGGCCTCGATCATCAGCGGCGTCGTGACCGATCCTGTGTACGTGAGGCTCCCGAGGCGATACAGCATGAGTGTCCCGAAGAACGCGGTAAACGTGGCCTTCATCTCTTCGTCACTCCAGAACCCGCTTGCCGACATGAACGCCCCGTAGACGATCATCGGCGGGCCGGGGACGGCGACGGCACCGCCGAAAATCCCGGCGAGCAGGCCGGCCGTCGCGCCAACTATCTTCCCCGGCCGGTAGTCCCGCGCTTCGATCCAGTCCGTGACGACGTCGAGTTGCTGGGTCGCACCGACGATAATGACCGCCAGCACGAGAACTGCGCCGATGGCGACGCGCATCTGTGCTTTGTTGAACTGGCTGAACACGTAGATGCCGAGCGGCATCCCGACGACGAGGCCGCCGACAGGGACGATCCACTTCTCCCAGTCGAACGCCTCTCGAACGCTCCACCAGACGCGGGCGTTACTCACGACCGCCGTCGCCGTGAAGATAATCGAGGCACTCGAAGGCGACCGGAACAGCGGCATCAGACCCATCGACACTTGTGCGAAGCCGAATCCGGCGATTCCGTGAATGACGGACGCCACCAGAATGACGACTGTAGACAATCCCGTCGTCACCCAGTTACTCGTCATCGGTACCGCCTCCAAAATCGAGTCAGCGTACGCATCTTTGCAGACGATATTATGCCTTCCTCGCTTAGGCTAGTTGTCCCTAAGAGCCGCAAGGAGACGTCCCCGATTCCATTTCGAAATCACATCTCGACTGCGCCACAAGTTTCTGCTTCCAACTCGCGGGTAGTGCTTCTCGGCCGTCGTGTCCAATCTTCTGCGACACAGTGTTCGTAGAGGGTTTTGTGCGGTATTTCGAATAGCAAGCACAATCCATGAACAGTAGCAGGACGTATCTGCAACCGCGCCACGATGAACGGGAACGAGAACGAGACGTCCATCGGTGAGTGGAAGTCCCTCGGTGGCGATCCTGTTAGCGACGGCGCGGGCGACCCAGACGTCGTCTTCGCGCACGTCAGCGACCTCCACGGGCAGCTCACGCAACGCTACCAGGTATACTACGATAACCCGACGTCGAAACCGAACTTCGCATTCGGAGACGACGACCGCGTCATCAAGCGCGGGGGCGGTGTTCCGCTCCTCGCAGCCAAACTCGAGGAACTCCGCACGGGCCACGATATCTGTACGTTGATGAGCGGCGACACGTACCACGGCTCCGCCGTGACGACCTACACCGACGGGCAGGCGATGCTCGATCCCATCAACGAGCACATCGACCCCGACGTCTACGTCCCAGGAAACTGGGATTACTCGAACGAGGCTGCCGAGGACGGCAACTTCGTGGAACTTATGGACGAACTCGACGCTCCCGTCCTCGCGAACAATCTCTACGACTGGGAGACCGACGACCGACTGTACGACGCCTACGAACTCCTCGACGTTGGGGGAGTTTCGGTCGGCGTCGTCGGGATGACGAACGTCTACGTCGACCGGATGGCGCCCGCGTTCTACGAGGGAAAATACCGTTTCGGCAAACACCCCGCGCTGCTCGAAGAGTCAGCGCATGCCGCCCGTGAAGATGGCGCGGATGTCGTAGTCGCCGTCACCGAGATCGGCCTCCCGTGGATAGTCCAGGCCGCCAAGGACTGCCCGAGCGTCGACGTGATGTTCAGTGCGCACACCCACGAGTACACCTACGACCCTATCGTCGTCAAGGAAACCGAGACAGTGGTCGTCGAGTCGGGGATGGGCGAGGCACTCGGCCGTGTCGATCTCCGCGTGCGAGACGGTGACGTGCAGTTCCGACACCACCTCTACTGTCTCACCGAGGACAGCGAGCACACGCCGGAGCCGGACGCCGATGCACAGGAAACGGTTGAGGCCGTTCGCGAGCCGTTCTTTGCGGACGACCCCGGGTTCGAGCGGGGAGCCGGAACGCTCGACCGTCCCCTCGATACGATCGTCGGGGAGACGGAAACGCCGCTCTACCGACAGTCATTCCTCGAGAGTGCCTGGAACACGCTGTTCAACGACGCACTGCAGGCGCACTTCGACACCGACCTCGCCGTCTCACACGGATTCCGGTACGGGACCGCCATCCCGCCCGGCGAGATCACGCTCGGCCAGCTGTACACGTTCTTCCCGATGACCACGCCGGTCGCTCGCGGCGTCGCCTACGGCCAGCAGCTCACGAGTCACATGGAGGTGTTCCTCGAAGACAACTTCACTCCGTATCCCTACGATCAAGAGGACGGTCGAGTCCGGAACTTCTCCTCGAACGTCGAGGTGACCGTCGACCCGACGGCCAAGCGTGGGCGTCGCCTCGTCGAGATGCGAATTGACGGCGAGCCGGTCGACCCCGAGGAGACCTACTCGGTGGCGACGTTCCGCCGGCCCGGCGACCCCGAACGTGACCTGGGCAACTGCGGGTTTCCGTTCCAGGACGTCCAGGTGGACGACGAGACAATCCCGGTCGACGTCATCGTCGAGTACCTCGATGAGCGCTCGCCGGTCGACTACGAGGTGATGGGACTGGTCGAGACGGCCGACGACGGCGGCCGAGCACAGAACACGCCCGCCGACGGGCCGTATCCGTTCATCCAACCGGGCGTCGACTACCAGGGCGGAGAGGCCTACTGCGAGACGGCGATGATCCCTCGTGGGAACGCCTTCCCTGAAGAAGGGCGTAACCGCAAGCGCTAGGCGACGACAGAGCCAACGACCAACAGTAGACACGGGCAGAATACAGGTGTGAGATAATGGTTAAGAACATCACTGCGGAACAACTCGCGGAGAAGATCGACGCCGATGAACAGTTCACGCTCATCGACACGCGGCCCGAGGACAGTTTCGAAGCTTGGCACGTGCGTGACGCGGGGAACGTCACGTACGACCCCGACGAGGGACTGAGCGAGGACCAACTGAACGAGGTGAACGCGCTGGTCGACGGTCGGCCGGTGGTCGCTATCTGCGGCAAGGGTCTGACGTCGACGCCGTTCGCGTTCGACCTCGACGAGCACGGGTACGATGACGTCGAAGTCGTCACCGGCGGGATGGAAGAGTGGAGCAAGCTCTACGAGGTCGTCCCCATCGAGACGACCAGTGACGACCTCGTCGTTCGGCAGGTCCAGCGACGAGCGAAGGGCTGTCTCGGCTACGTTGTCGGCTCGAAAGCGGTGGAAGAAGCCGTCGTGGTCGATTCGACCAGACAGACAGACCAGTTCAAAGTTGCTGCCCAGGACGCCGGACTTTCGATAACACGCGTACTCGACACGCACGTCCACGCAGACCACATCTCAGGCAGTCCGGCACTCGCCGACGAGGTCGGCGTGCCCTACCACCTCGGCGACGCAGCCAGCGAGCGCGATGTCGAGTACGAATACGAACCGCTGTCAGATGGAGACGTCATCGAAGTCGGCGACATCGAGATCGAGGCGCTCCACACGCCAGGACACACCTCGGAGATGATGAACTACCTCGTCGACGGCGAGCTCTTATTGACCGGCGATACACTGTTCGTCGACTCCGTCGGGCGGACGGAACTCCAGTTCGGCGAGGACGACGCCTCGCGTGGCGCGGAACTACTGTACGACTCGCTCCACGAGACCATCCTCGACCTCCCGGACGACACGAAAATCCTGCCGGGCCATCTCAGCGTTACGAGCGACGGGCGCTACGAGAACGGCTCACCGGGCGACCCCCTCGAGGCTCGGCTCGGCGACCTGCGCGACGAACTCGACCTTCTCGGACTCAACCGAGAGGCGTTCGTCGAGCGGTTGACCGAGAACGCTCCGGAGAAGCCCCCGAACTACGAGACGGTCATCGCCATCAACACCGGCAACGAGACAGTCGACGACGAGGGGGAGGCGACGGAACTTGAACTCGGTCCGAACAACTGTGCCGCTTAGAGGACAGCGACCGCTCTCCCGTCGCACATGAGAGGGGTCGTCCTCGATTTCATGACCGACACCCTCGGCGACTGGCTGTTCCACTGCCACAACATCTACCACCTCGAAGCCGGAATGGCACGCGTCCTGCGATACGTCCGATGACGATCAGTGGAATCGTGTTCCGTTGTGTAACCCGTTGTCGTCCGGTGTATAGACACGACGGAGTTTCGTGTACCTCCAACCGGCCATCGATTGAAGCAACCATACATACACCTTGAGAACGACTAGCGTCCATGGGCGAAACGGAGGAGAACGAGTTCGTGGCCGACGACTGGGCGACGCTCCAGCGGCTCCTGTTCCGGGACTCGTGGAACGAGGACCTCGGACGCCATCGGTCGCCGTACGTGTTCCGCGGCATGACCGACACCGATCACGATCTCCGGACGTCGCTCCAACGGTTTGTCAGCACTTCAGAACAGTGGGACCTCGAAGTCCATTTGCTCCGAAACTTCCGGCAGTACGCTCGCCAAGACATCGATCAACCGAAGTCGCCGTTCCACCTCATGGCACTCGCCCAGCACCACGGACTCCCGACGCGGCTCCTCGATTGGACCTACTCGCCGGCGGTCGCCGCATACTTCGCGACGGATGGTTCACCCGACACCGACGGTGTCGTCTGGGCGGTTGATTACGAAGCGGCTCACGAGCGACTGCCAGACCACTTTCAGGCGCTCCTCGAGGAGTTGGGGACGAGCATGTTCAATGCGGCGATGCTCTACGACCTCATGACGCTGGTCATAGAACGGACAAGGGAGGACGATAACCAGTTGGCCGACCGACGCACGCTTCCGATGCTCGATGTCAGAGACGTCCTCGAGGAGTTCTCCGACCAGCGAGGTGAGGACTACATCGTCTTCATCGTCTTCTTCCAGCCACCGTCCATCGATCAGCGTATCGTCAATCAGGCAGCACTCTTCTCCAGTATGGCCAATCCTCGGACCAGGATGGATGAGTGGCTCGAAGACAATCAGGAACTCTACTGGAAGATTGTCATTCCCGCCAAGCGCAAACGGGAGTTCCGTGACAAACTGGACCAGGCGAACATCAATCACCGAACGTTGTTCCCCGGACTCGATGGAATCGCGACGTGGCTCAAGGAGTATTACAGACCGAACGTTTCGCAGTGACTGCACGGAAAAAGGGGAGATGGAACTGCTAGCCAACTACTCAGTGTCGTCCGTGATGGTGCTTCCCACGGCGATGGCACTTTTGGCGGTGATGGGGACTCCGTTTCGTGGGTTCCGCCTCAGCCCGTTCGGCCTCGCTCGCCGTTTCGGAATCGACGTCGATTCGGTTTTCGACGTCCGCTATCGAATCGTTCTCCAGCAACGTCTCTAATCGATTCTCGAACTCGGCGTCGTCGATTTCACCGACAGCGTACTGCTGTTTGAGTGTCCCCAGAGCCTGTTCCTTATCAGCTGACGTGCCCGGATTCGATTCGGAACTCCTCGTTTGACTCGCTGATTCGCGATCTCCAAACACCCACGCCGCACCGGCCACGACGAGAAGCGCAAAGGGCAACCAGTACCAGGCGATGTTCGGGGAGGCAAAGAGGAGGCTGCCACCGAACACTATCAGGCCAACCATCCAGAGACGACCTACCCTACTTCCCTGTATTGCTTTTTCCATACAATACTGTTGCAGTTTCACCACCAAAAGCGACACGGTACTTCCGGGCACTCGTCGCGGTCATACCGATCGTTCGGGAGGGTGAGCACGTCCGGATTCGGATGGTGAACCGCAGTCCGGTGCTCCACCCGATGCACCTCCACGGGCACTTCTTCCGGGTCGGCGACGCGGTCAAGGACACCGTGATCGTCCCGTCCCACATGGGCGAGGTGACCATCGACTTCCTCGCGGACAACCCCGGCGACTGGCTGTTCCACTGCCACAACCTCTATCACCTTGAATCCGGGATGGCGCGGGTCCTCCGGTACGTCCAGTGATCCCCGCATCCGATGATCTTCGCCATCCGGCAACCACCCGACGCACAATCATCTCGCCGCGGTCGCCCGAGCGCGTCAGACACAGTCAGTACACGTAGCTCCAGAAGAACGGGTAGCCCCTGGCGGCGATGGCTCGCAGAATCGCCGGCCCCGCCCCACAATGGACGATCCCGTCGGCCGCGAACAGGGCCGTAGTCCGACCGAGGTAGACGATTCTCGGATGCCACCGCTCGTCGTACTCTTTCGGTCGCCGTCCCCGGAGCTCTCGGAGAGCGTTCTTCGCGGCTCGTCTGGCTTCCAGCCCCGCCGAGTACCCGTCTGTGACTTTGCCGGGGTAGTCGACCACGTCTCCGACAGCGTATACGTCGTCGACGCCCCGACAGCGCAACGACGCGTCGACGAGCAAGCCCCGCTTGTTCCGCAGGAGGTCGAACCCCTCGATTACTGGATTCGGTTTGACTCCGCCCGCCCAGATCGTCAGGTCGCTGCGCTCGACGCGCTCGCCGTCCAGCACGACGCCGTTCTCCGTCGCTTCGGTCGCGCGCGTCTCCGTCCGGACGTCGACGTCTCGTCGCCCCAACTCTCGCTCGGCCATGCGTCCCGCACGCTCCGGAAAGTCAGCGAGTGGGCGGTCGCCCGACGTGAGCAGCGAGACGTCGATATCGACGTCGAGGGACCCGAGCGTCGCCGCCGTCTCGACGCCGACCGGCCCCCCTCCAACGATGACGATGTCGCGGACGTCGTCGGAGCGTACTGCGTGCTGGATCTCCCTGGCGTCGGTACGGACATCCGACACGCGACTGCGGTCGACGGCGCCGAGCCTTGTCACACCCCCGAGCGCGATCAGGAGGGTGTCGTACTCTATCGACCCGCTGCGAAGGTCGACCCGCTTGTCAGTTGCGGCTAGCCCCTGGACGTGATCCCGGACGACGGTGACGTCTCTGTCGGCAAACGCGTCCCGTAGGTCGAGCGTCGCCCCGTCGAACGGCATCCCCTCCATTACCCGATAGAGCAGGAACGAAAACACGTGGCGCTCCCGCTCGGAGACCACGACCGTGTCCGTCTCGCTCGTGCGCTCGAGGTACGCCGCGGCGATCAGACCCGCCTCTCCGCCGCCGAGTACGACCGTCCGTTTATTGGGAAGTCGGTCAGTCGCACCGGACGCGTTTGATGTCCAATGCATCGGTCTCTGAGTAATAGCTACGTCGGGGTCTGTAAGAGTTGGACAGACCGGTCGCCGTTACAGAACCGAGAGGGCCAGTTCGCCAAGACGTTTGCTCGACTTGGGTGGCCTCGTTTCACTTGCGGCCACCTGTACTGTGCCCTTCCTTCGTGCGATGAGTCCCCCAAAGACGCATTCCAGTGATGGATGTGGTTGCTAGGAACGGTCGATCGGCTAGTGTCTCGCATCGGATTCGACAAGCCGTAGTGTTCGGCGACGCTTCTCCAACTCTGCGATCGAGTCAGCAAACGCCTCGTCGGAGACTGTCGGGATTCCGGTATCGCGGACGGTGTCGATGTCGGGGGCAGGTGGGGAACGATCCGCCGGGTCGACGTAGGCGCTCCCGACTGTCTCGAGGCAGAAAACCTACTCCTGGGCGATGGCGATCCGGAGGTTCTGGTTGAGGGACATCCGGAAGTGTGCTTTCGTGCACTGAACGGGACATCACTCGAATACAGCAAACACACCGCGGCTGGAGTTGCGGAGCGATTGGCTGTACTCAGGAACGTCGATAAATACACACGTGGCGACTGGCGCACGGTTGCTCGAGAGCTTGGAAGCGAGGGGCACAGAGTCGGCCTCGATGACGTGCTAGATGCGTTTGTACTTGCACTCACTGCGTGTGCGCCGAAAGAGGAGTTCCATCGACTCCCATCGTACCCCCCTCATGATGCGGAGGAGCTACCGATGCAAATGGTCTACCGAAGTGAGAGCGAACTCAGTCCTGAGTAGACAACGGTTCCGTGTGTGACTAAGTTAGATGCATTGGACTATGGTCACGATATGAGGCTATCACTCCATATTCCTGCAATTACCGAAGTTGTGCTCGCAGATTGGCACTGGCACTACCGTTGCCTACGGTTCGCCCCTTGCGCTGTTCGCTTGCCTCGGCAGATTGGATTGCCGACTTCGACTCGGGTGTCTCTCGCGGCTTTTTACGTATCAATATCACCTGCAGTGGGGAGTGTAAACGAGAACGTCGATCCCTCACCCGGTTCGGACTCGACCCATATCTCCCCGCCATGGCGCTTGACGATCTGCTTACAAAGTGCGAGCCCGATACCTGTCCCGGCGCGCTCGTCGTGGGTGTGCAGCCGCTGGAATATCCCGAAGATGCGTTCCTGGTCATCGGGTTCGATCCCGACACCGTCGTCGCGAACTGAGAGCAGCCACTCTTCGCTATCCCGGTCGGCAGCGATATGAATCCGCGGCGGTTCGTCGCCGCTGTACTCGATCGCGTTGTCGATCAGATTCTGGAACACCTGTCGCAGTTGATTCTCGTCTCCCTCGACGCAGGGCAGTGACTCGATCGTGATGTCGGCATCGGTTTGCTCGATCCGGAACTGGAGGTCCTCGAGCACCTCGTCGACGACTCGCTCAAGCTCGACCGGCTTCAGAGGATCACCGGTGGTTGTCACCCGCGAGTACTCCAGCAGCCCGTCGATCATGTCGCGCATCCGCTCGGCACCGTCGACAGCGAAGTCGATGAACTCCTCGGCATCCTCGTCCAGGTCGTCCGCGTACCGCTGTTCGAGCAACTGAAGATAGCTCGTGACCATTCGCAGGGGTTCCTGTAGGTCGTGGGAGACCGCGTAGGCGAACTGCTCAAGTCGCTCATTGGACTCTTCGAGCCGGTGCTGGTACTCCCGGCGCTCGGTGACGTCCTGGACGACAAGCATCCCCGCGAAGATTTCGTCGTCCGCGTTCTTGACGGGTAGCGTGTGTGCGTGCAGGTACCGGTCGTGAAACTCGATCTCGAACGAGTTCACCTCACCCTCGAGGGCGGCTTGGAAGTTCGGTTCGGTCTCCGCAGCGAGTTCGTCGGGATAGAGTTCGGAGACGTTGCGTCCGATCCGCTCGTCCGGGTCGACACCGACCTCGGTGAGGAGCTCTCCTCCGATGGCGGTGTACTGCATATTCTGGTCGAACAGACCCACAGCACCGTCAGGGAAGTTCTCCACGAGCGTCCGATACCGCCGTTCGCTCTCCTCGAGCTTCTGTTCATACTCTTTGCGATCGGTGATATCTCGGAAATATACCGACACGCCCGTGTCAGACGGATAGAGCCTCGCCTCAACCCAGAACTCGAGGGGATCGTAGTGCAGTTCGAAGCTCTGGGGCTCCTGAGTATCCAGTGCCGTCTGAAAGGCATCCCAAACCTCGGTGATCTCGGCGGCTTCGGGGAACATCTCCCAGAGCGTCTCGCCAAGCAGGTCGTCCTCAGAGGCCTGAAGCAGCGCTTCGGCTTGCTCGTTGACGTGGGTGAACCGGAACTCCTCGTCGAGCGCGTAGAACGCATCGGTGACTCGCCCCAAAATCTCGTCGAGTTCGGTCTCCAGGCGCTTGCGTTCTGTGACGTCGATGATAACTCCCTCGAGTACCTCCAGATTCCCGGATTCGTCGTATATCCCGTGTCCGCGTTCTCGGACCCATCTCACGTCCTCAGTAGCGGTTTTAATGCGATAGGTTACCAGAAACGAGCCCTCATCCTCGAGGCCTCGCTGGACGCCCTCCCAGAGCGCTTCGCGATCTTCCTCGAAGACGATGTCCGCCCCGTAGGATAGGTCGTCGCTTTCCAGTGCCTCGGGGTCGTACCCGGTCAGCTCCTGACAGCCTTCGCTGACGAACTCCATGGGCCACCCTGGCTCGTTGCGACAGCGGTAGACCATCCCTGGGATGTTATCCATCAGCGTCGAGAGCTGGCGCTCGCGCTCCTTGCGCTCGGTGATATCGCGATACACCCAGAGCCGTCCATAGTGGGTGCCATCCTCGCCGATGACCGGGGCGGAATACCGATCGAGCCATCGCCCATCCGCGAGGTGAATCTCGTCGCGACTCTCTGCTTCGGGGTTGTCGTAGAGGTATTCGATTTTTTCGCGGAATTCAGCCGGATCGGCGAGCATATCCAGAACGTATTCGAGGACGCGTTCTTCCGACCGTTCAGTCAGGATCGTCTCGGGAATATCCCACATATCAGCAAACTGCTGATTGTAGTAGAGGATGGTCCTGTCTTGGTCGACGACTAGTTGCCCGTCGAGAGTCGTCTCCGCTTGTGCTTCCAGGAGCGCTTCCCTGAAATCGAGTTCTCGCCTGTGCTCCCGTTGCTCAGTAATGTCACGGAAGTAGACAGAGATACCGGTTTCGGAGGGGTAGACACGCATCTCGACCCAGACGTCAAGGGGGTCGTAATACAGCTCGCGTTCGGTGGACTGTTGCGTCTCGAGTGCGTCGTGGAACGCGTCATAGAGCTCCGTCTCCTTGCTGCCTGGATGTGCCTCCCAAATCCGTTCGCCGAGTAGGTCCTCGGCATTGGCTTCGAGGAGTTTCTCGGCCCGCGTGTTGAGGTACGTGAACTGAAACTCCTCATCGAGTGCGAAGACGGCGTCGGTGATGCGGTCGAAGACTCGTGGTTCCGGGTCGACGTCGGGTGGCTCGACTGGATTTGGTTGCCCGGTCATTCGTTGTTATCAAGGTTGTGATAATGTTTAGAACTGGCGGAAATGGCAGTCGTAGGACAGTTATCGGTGGGGGAGAAGAGCAGTATATCCGACAAGCTACTGCGCGGATGAATCACCGCCTTTGATCGAAAGAAACGGGATCAGTGTAGGGGACTCGATGGAGCGGAGTGCAATTGTCGGTCAGATCTTCACCCGTCAGGTCGTCTGAACGTGTAGGTCGCGTCGTTAGCTTCGACCGTGAGGGATCCCGCGTCGTGGTCCACCACGAGGTCCGCCACCCCGTCGTGCTCAAAATCGTGCAGTGGCATCCCCGTCCTGACGTGACCGTGCTTCGACACCTCGACGTGTGCGGATCCGAAATCAATCCGAATCCGCTCGTCACCAGTAGTCATGTTGCCGGTCTTGCCAAACCGGCGCAATTCGTCGATTGTTGTTTCCCAATCACCTATCCGAATCCGGTTCGACATATGTTGTCATACGGTCACTACGAACTAATAACGTCTGGAGCAGCCACATTCCCGTCTCGATCACGCGTCTCGCCGTAAATCTCTCCGTCGAAATTTCCAGACTGAATTACTATCCCGGTCGCGACGAGATTGGAGCAGTGGGGCCGTAGCCAATTCCTGGGAGAGATGGTACCCACCACGGGCAACCCTGTCGGTCCAGCAGAACAGTACTCGACAGGCTGTTCATCGCATGTATCCCTCGGTTTGGTTACGATCGGCGGCGACGTGCTCGGCCGCAAGGGACGGGTCGGTCCGTACCGGTCTCGCGGCCCGTCACCACCGGCCGGACTTCCGGCGGGCGACCTCTTCGGCGGTCTTGAGGAATACCGTCTCGAGTTCGTCGTTCGAGAGATCCCCTAACGGATGGTAGTGTTCTCATGGTTTTGTCATATTGTCTGAAAGGAAGTTAGGCTCTGACTGAGTCTAACTCACAAAAATTAATCGGCCAGCGGTATCTTCCATCGTGTCTGTGTAAACGGGCCACACGACGTTCAGGAGGTGTCTCAAGACCAATGAGCTCCTTCCCAGAACCCACCACTGACAGTGAGCACGTTGACTGCCTCGAGGAATACAACGACGAAACCCAGTCATGGACTTGAGCTGATCGTATCGAATCTTGAAGAAGTGATATATCGATTTCTTCATGTTGGCTGAGAAAACCATCAATAGGATGTATGAGGTGGTCCAGAAGCATGGAGACTCACGAGTGTCCGACGTGTGGCCGTGACGACTCTTTGAACGCAGAGAGCAATCTGCCCTAACAATCCTCAGTAGTTGAGTGTGATCGTGACGCGGACGCAGCGTTGAACGTCTTATGCGGGCGGACGATCCCACACGTCAACCTTCACATCCAGTCCCGCCTGCCGAAGCCTGTCAGCAAGTGGGTCACCGATACCTGACGCTGGCGTGAGAATCCCACCCGCGAGCGGTGAGTCGGTTTGGTCGCGTACCAGACACATCGCAGCTTCGCTGAGCATTCTCGCGGTCGCGCCATACCCCGGATCCCAATCGACGCTAATCTGACTCTCCACGACGAACGGGCCGTCAGTGGCGGTCCCACGGCCGAGTACGCGGACGGTGAAATACCCGTTTTCGATCTGCTCTCTCGTCGGCCCCTCGCCCGGCTCCGGGAACACGAATCGACGAAGTCCTTCTCGTGTCGGTCCGAACGCCATCCCAGCAGTAGCGACCGTGATCCCCGCCCAGACAGCGGTTGCACGTGCCAGGCCGCCGAGCCCGTCGCCCAGGGGCAGCACTTCTGTGCACTCGAACTCACGCCCCCACGGATACCCGAGCAGCGCGTTGCTGCGTCGAACGACCCGTTCGTTCATCATCGCCATCGGCGACGGAGCCGTCCACACCGATCGGAGGAGGTCCTTTTTCGGTCCGGACTGTGCGCCCGGATCGACGCCGTCACGCTCACCTTTCGGTGCCAACGAGTAGGGGTTCCGAAGCGTCTGCTGGGCCAGCGGGTCAGTCGACGCGGCGCGAAACACTTCGATTGCACTGGCCATCGTGCCACCGCTCACGCTCCCGCGACTGTCCTCCAGATAGATGTGTGCCATATCGCATGGAGTCCCGAACTCGTCGATGGCGAACGATTGAACGAGTTTCGTACCGAGATCAGAGGGGATCGAGTCGAACCCACAGCTGTGGACGATTCGAGTGCCTGCCTCGACCGCGTCGTCGTGGTATCGGTCGATCATCTCCCGCACCCAGTTCACCTCGCCCGTCAGATCACAGTAGTCCGTTTCGGCGGCGATGCATGCCTCGACGAGTGGTGTGCCATACGTCGTGTACGGGCCGACCGTCGTACAAACGACACGCGTGTCTTCGGCGATGGCATGAAGACTTTCCGGCTCGGTCGCGTCGCCGAGAACGATCGGGATGTCATCCCACGCAGAACGCCGTTTTCCGAGTGCTGTTTGCACTTCTTGGAGTCGACTCTCGCTGCGACCGCCGAGTGCGAGCGAGAGCTGGTCCGGTGTATACTGTGCAGTGAGATACTCGGCGACGAGGCGGCCAGCGACGCCAGTTGCCCCCCAGACGACGAGGTCGTGCTGCCGGTCAGTGTTCGACACAGGTATCGGTTGCAATTAGCGATCCATGGCCTCAACTGTTGGGTGGCGGCCAGTGCGATTGCTGCTTTTGAGGAGTACGACGTTCACAAGCGGGAACCACAGCTTCCCGACCACGGCTGAACCGATTTCTTCCTCACTGATAGAGACGAGTTACCCATATACGTTGAGGACTCCTGGGCGATAGCAACCCAGAGGTTCTGGTCGAAGGACATCCGGAAGTGTGCTTTCGTGCACTGAACGGCACATCACTCGAACACAGCAAACACACCGCGGCTGGAGTTGCGGAGCGATTGGCTGTACTCAGGAACGTCGATAAATACACACGTGGCGACTGGCGCACGGTTGCTCGAGAGCTTGGAAGCGAGGGGCACAG